>SMVB01345232.1_pt1 | contig 11583 bp, 12 predicted proteins | sample 2456461 | NCBI WGS metagenome assembly SMVB01 (sample SAMN11095934, study PRJNA526329) | marine sediment metagenome | biome: Marine sediment; feature: Surficial sediment; material: Deep marine sediment; isolation source: Hadal surficial sediment | place: Pacific Ocean | collected 2014-05 | depth...
CCCCTTCTCTTTTTAAGAGAAGGGGTTGGGGATGAGTTCTTAAATTTGACATATAATTATCACACAACCTCTTAATTTGTGGATTACTACATAGAGAAAAAAATGATAACCGTTTCAACGGTTTAAAAAACAACTAAAAAGCAGAAGTTTTTAATTAGTTTAGCTAAAATATTATTGTTTAGGAATATTTATTTATAAGCTTTTGAATTTCCACTTTACTCATCTCTCTATAGGTGCCTAAAGGAAAATCAGCTTCAATTCCTGCAAAGCTCTTCCTGTTTAACTTTTTAACATTGTATCCCAATGCTTCGAACATTTTTTTTACGAAATGATTTCGTCCTTCAACACATTTAACTTCAACCATTTTTCTTTCTTTATGATTGATATAGATTATTTTTTCAAACCTGCCTTTTCTTCTATCAATCATGATACCTTTAAGAAGTCTTTGTTCATCTTTCTTTTCAAGATCACGATCCAACCGTACTTCGTATTTTTTTGGCACTTTGTTTTTTGGATGTGTAAGAAGATTTGAAAAATCGCCGTCGTTAGTTAGTAGAAGTACCCCGGTAGTATTGTAATCAAGTCTTCCCACCGGATAGATTTTCTCTTTCGTCTTTATCAATTCCACGACTGTTTTTCTATTCTTCTCATCGCTTGTGGTACTAATGGTTCCTTTGGGTTTGTTGAGTAAATAATAAGCGTTCTTTTTTGTTTTAATTCTTTCCCCGTCAATAAAAACTTCGTCTCGACGGGGATTTATTCTGTAACCTAACTCAGTAACTACCTGGTTATTTACGTTAACTCTTCCCTGTAGAATTAATTCTTCAGCTTTTCTGCGAGAGGTGATTCCGCTATCTGCAATAAACTTATTTATTCTCTTCAGTTCCATCGTGTTCTTCAATTTCATTTTCAGCTTCTTCTTCAATCGTATTCATTAATATTTTTCTTTTTTGTTCGATAAAATCTTCGTCATTCATTATTTCTTCAAGTTCTCTTGGCTTTGGTAAATCGGATAAATTGTTCAGTCCAAAATATTTTAAAAATTCATCTGTGGTTACATACAACAATGGTCTGCCAATTGATTCTGATCTTCCTTTAATGGTTATAAGGTTTTTCTCAAGCAGCGAACTAACAATGTGATCAGAATTAACTCCTCGTATAGATTCAAGCTCAGGTTTGGTTAGGGGTTGCTTATAAGCTATGATGGAAAGTGTTTCAAGAGCTGCCTGACTTAGTCTTTTCCTTGTTTTTTCGGATGAGAGATATCCTACATACTTAGCGTAATCTTCCGTTGTGGCAAACAAGAAACCGTTTGCAATTTTTACAATTCTGAAAGAATTATCTTGCTCGGAATACATGGTATTTAACTCATCAACTGCATTATCTATTTCCTCAACAGATATTTGAACGTCTTCACCATCTATACCTTTTACAGCATTTATGATTTCAGTAAAAGATAATGAATCATCCGATGAAAATATTAATGCTTCAATTATTGAATTGTAAATCTTTTCCATTTTCAATCTTGTATATGATAAAATCATTAAAATTTACAGATTCTTTAATACCAATCCTGTTCACTTTTACTAATTCCAATAAAGCAATAAATGTAATTACAATTCTGATTTTCTCATTCATTTTTTCCACTAGTTTTAAAAAGTGTACTTCAGTTGTCAAATCAAATACCGAAAAAATATAATCAATTTGTTCATCAATGGATATGTTTAATTTTCTGATTTCATGTAATGGTTTATCTTTTATCACATCAATTGCTTTTTTAAATGCTTTTGCAAGATCATATACTGACACGTTCTTTAGAAGCATTTCATACTCATATGGAGCTTCACTACTGTCTGCTTCAAAATTACCCCGGTATTTTCTTTTTCTCTGGTCAGACTCTAAGAACGATAGTTCTTCAGACATTTCTTTATACTTCTTATATTCTAACAATGCTTGAATAAGTTCTGCTCTCGGATCAATTTCAGCACCCTGCTCATCTATTTCCCTGGGTAATAACATTCTTGCTTTAATTTGCATCAATGTTGAAGCCATCAGAATAAAATCGCCCGCAAGTTCAAGATCGAGTATTTTAATCAAGTTTACATATTCTAAAAATTCTTTTGTGATTGTAGAAATCGGAATATCGTAAATTTCCAACTCATCTCTTTTTATAAAAAATAGGAGCAGGTCAAGCGGACCTTCAAATTGATCTAGTTTTATTTTATACATTTTCAACCCATCATCATTTTTTCTCTAACATCCGCCATTGTTTTCTGTGCTTCTTCCCTGCCTCGTTTTTCCCCGTCAGTTAATATATCCTTAACTATGTCAATGTTGTTCAGATAATATTTTCTTTTTTGAATTATAGGCGCAAGAAACGAAGAAATATTTTCAGCACAATTCATCTTGCAATCAAAACATCCCAGCTCGCCCGATCTGCATCCAGCATTGATTTCTGGAATCTCATCGGCATTAAATTTTTTATGGTATGAAAAAACCAGGCAAATATCAGGGTGCCCACGATCCCCTTTTCTTATTTTTTGAGGATCGGTAACTGCTTTTTTTAATTTTGATTTTACTACTTCCGGTTCATCTGAAAGAAGAATTGTGTTGTTAAGTGATTTACTCATCTTTGCATCACCATTAAGCCCGGGTAATCGAGAAAATTTTGTTAATAACGGTTCAGGTTCAGGAAAAACATTTCCGTATTGATTATTAAATTTTCTGGCTATCTCTCTTGTGATTTCAACATGAGGAACCTGATCTTCTCCAACCGGTACCGCATCGCCTTTATAAAGAAGAATATCAGCCGATTGTAAAACCGGGTAACCCACATGCCCATAAATTACTTGCTTAATATGTAAATCGCGTAATTGATCTTTCACTGTTGGATTTCTTTGCAGTCGGCTTAATGTAATAAGCATACTAAAAATCAAATGTAATTCAGTGTGCTCTTTAATTTGAGATTGTCTGAATATAGGACTTTTTTCCGGATCAAGTCCCGCGGCAAGCCAGTCGATCAACATTTCTATAGTGTTCCCATATATATCATCGGTATTTAAATCTGTTGTGAGAACATGGTAATCGGCTATCAAATGAAAGTTCTGATATTCATCCTGAAGCTTAATCCAATTTTCAAGTGCACCAACATAATGTCCTATATGTAGTTTTCCGGTCGGTCGCATACCGCTTAGTATTCTTTTTTTCCGCATAGTTTATAGCATGTTAAAAAATTTAATTGGTAAAAGAGACTTCTGAATTATTCTATTACTGTCACTCTGATCGATCTCCCTATCAGAAGTTGGGAGTGAATAGTCTGTTTCATAATAAAAATTGAGATATTTCGCTTCACTCAAAATGACCATGATAAAATTTTCAGAAGTTTTAACAAAACAATAATGGAAATATATTCCTTTTATTCAAAAATAAAGAATAAAATCATCAGGATAGATATAAGTAGGGTTTCCATTTTTCATCTACTTTGCCTACTACGTTTTTTATAAACATTATATGGCTTGGCTTAAATGGTTTGAACATCATCAGCATATCTGCTTCCTCGGGAGTACGATCGCCTTTCTTGTTATTACAAATTGTACAAGCACTAATTAAATTATCCCATGATTCGGAACCGCCGCGTGCCTTTGGAACAATGTGATCAATTGTTAACCGAAGGTCACCTCTTCCACAGTATGTACATTTATACAGATCGCGTCTCATAATATTCTTTCTTGTTAAAACAACTCTTTTATAGGGAAGTCTAACAAATCGGCTTAATTTTATCACGCTCGGCCAGGGCCAGGCAATATTTACTGAGCGAACTTTTTTGTTATCGTCGTTAAGAATAATTTCTGCTTTGCCTAAGTAACAAAGTATAATTGCTTTTCGGATATTACATACCGTAAGAGGTTCGTAACTCTGATTTAGAATCAGAACCTTAGCATTTAGTCTCCCATTTGTCCGTTTGGCAGGTTCGAAGTCTTACCCTCCGCTTTTCATTTTTTTGTGCTGATAAATGAAATATGTTTTAAACATAATTCTAATAACTAATAAACCTAAACTTATGATTAAAAGTGTTATATACCAATCATTAGGTACCAAATTAAAAAAAACAAGAATTAGTAAAATTGCAATTATAAAAATTGTACCATAATTAACAATATCATTAAACCTTTTCAAAAATTATCTTTTTTATAAAGAAATAAAATTTTTTTTAATAAAACAAATTAATAATCGGTTCAATTAATTACAATTATGAAATTTGGTTTAATATTAGTTTTTGCAGCCAGCTTACGTGTAATAATCTTATTGATAAGGATTATTAATGTGATGGAACTCCTAATACTTCATCCAAAGATTAAATGGATTTATTTTAAATCTGTTTTATAAATAATGGCCACACATGTAACATAATTTTCAGAATGGCTGATTGATATTTTGAGATCCTTATTATCGGAAAGAAAGGCTTTAAGTTTGCCTTTTAAATTTGCAACAGGCATGCCAGTCGGTTTATTTGATATCTCAATATCCTGCCAGCTCAATTCTTCCTGCCATCCTGTAGCAAGGGCTTTATAGACAGCTTCCTTTGCCGCAAATCGTGCTGCAAAGTGCTGGTATTTACTTGCTTTACTCTGGCAATATTTTATTTCTGTTGGTGTGTAAATTTTGGCAAGAAACTTTTCACCATATTTTTCAATATTTTTCTTTATCCGGTTAATTTCAATAATATCAATTCCAATTCCAATAACCATTTTTATAACTTTTTACCAGATATTTGCATCAACTTTAAATCCATCAGTTTGTATCTGGTAAAGTACCAGTTTTGAGAGTTTGATAAGAATTTTAATTGTTTCCTGCATATTAATCATTAAAGAATCATCATAAAGTATTCTTCCCAAATTGTTGTTTCCCTCTATAGTTTCTGCTGCGAGGAAATTAAAACGGCTGACTAATGAATCAGATCTTGACAAAATAATATTAAATTTTTGGATTGAACTATCTAAGCTTTCTTTGTTCTCGTGAAAGAAAGTTCTCGATTCTTCCGATAAAGCTGCTGTGTTTTCAGTAATTCTAGTTATGTTATCACTGTTATCAGTTATTAAAGCATTAAATTTTTCTGTAAGGTTGTTCAGATTTTTTAAAGACGATTTGAGATCAATCATCATTTCATCATCTGATATATAATTGTTTACAACTGATAAGGTAATTTTAAGATCATCAACTATTGTCTGTACATCGCTCATCATTGATCCTGCTATTGCCATCATTGAATTCAAATCCGGCTGAATTAATCCGGTATGTAAGGAGTTCAAATCCAGTATTTCATTTGATTCGCCTGGTATAATTTCAATTTTTTTACCACCCATTAAATCGATTGTTGCAATCCAAAATTTTGCATCCTTTCTTAGGTCAACGTTATTATCAACATAAATTCTTACAAAAATCTTATTCCCAACCAGGTAAATATCGTCTACAAAACCTTTTCTTAATCCTTTTACAGTTACCTGGTCATCAACTTCAAGCCCACTTACATTTTCAAAAGTAAGATTTACAATAATATCATCCGACGTTAATTTTATATTTTTTGCCCATGCCAGAATCCATATAAATATTACGAGTGAAATAACAGTTGTAATTCCAACTTTTATTTCTGTTTTTCTTTCATTCTTCATTTCTCAAAGCTTCTTTAATTAAATTAGAAATGCGCGAAAGTTCTTCATCTGTAATCAAACTGTCTTTGAATGTTGATTCTAAGAAATCAGTTATTTTTTCTATGTTGTAATCTGCTAATTGTTCTGATGATTTCACACCGGACACATAATAATTTAGTAAAGTTTTTAATGAATCTTTCTTTACAGACTCCTTCACATACATAAAAGCGACGTCCCATTTATTTTCAATCGCCGAAAGTATCAGTTCTTTTCCTGGTTGAAAGAAAAGTTCTTCAAACTTATTTTGAATTAAATATAAACCTGCCGCAAGAACTATTGTAAAGATAATTATAAATTTAAGAAAACAACCCTTTTTCATGTGTTTATACTTGTCTGTCTCTGGCGGAATTTCTTGTTTTGGTCCCGACTCGTCGGGAAACTCGTCCCGATTCATCGGGACTCGTTTTAATTGGATATTTCCTTTTCAATTGTAACTCTCTTTATTCTTTTCCTATACACTTCAGTTACAGTGAATTTATAATTATCGATTGAAAAACTATAACCGTTCTTCGGAATAAAACCGGCTTTTTTAAAGACTAATCCTCCAATTGTTTCATAATCAGTTTCTTCATCTATCACCTTACTTCCAATCATATCATTTACTTCATCAATTGGAGTTTTACCTAAAACCAGGAATTTATTTTCATCAATTAATTTGATGCTATCCTCTTCTTTATCGTACTCATCCCAAATTTCACCAACAATTTCCTCAATTATATCCTCCATAGTTATTAAACCTGCAGTTCCGCCATATTCATCTACAACAATTGCTATATGTGTTTTTTTTGCCTGGAACTCACGAAGTAATTCATTAATTCTTTTTGTTTTCGGTACAAACATAACTTTTCTAACTATCGAAGTTAGTTCAAATGCTTTAGGAGTCTTGTTATTTTTTAAAAACGGCAGAATATCTTTAGCATAAAGGATCCCAATAATTTTATCAAGGTTATCTGAATATAACGGAAACCTGCTGTGTCCGGTATTATTTATTGTATCAACAATATAATTAAAATTTGTATCCATGGTTAATGCTTTTATATCAACACGCGGAGTCATAATTTCCGACGCTAAAATATTTCTAAATGATACAATGCTTTTAATTATTTCCTGTTCTTCTTCTTCAAGTGTTCCTCTTTCCTGCCCTATTTCACTTAGTTCGGTTATCTCATCCTTTGTTAAAACAGATTTAACTTTATTTATTTTTAGTTTTGATGTTACAGATTTTATTAATTCAGTTAGAACTTCTGCTATTGGATAGATTAATACTCCCAGCCAATATAATGGAATAACAGTTATAGAAGTAAATGAGACGGGATTTTTTGATGCAATTACTTTTGGTAATAACTCTCCGAATATAAGAATAAGCGTTGTAAGAATTATTATTTGAATAGTTATAACTATCTCTCTGCTATATCCTATCAAGGGAGCAATTTCAATTGCCAAAGTAACCGTTACAATTGATGCAGCTACGTTTGCAACAGTATTACCAATTAATATAGTAACAAGTAAACGCCGCGGCTGTTCGAGAAGAGAATTTATATATTTTAATTTTAGAAAGTGCCCGGTAAACTGTGATTCAGTTTTTCTTTTGTCAAGCGAAAACAAAGCTACTTCTGAACCAGAAAAAAACGCAGAAGCAGCTAAAAGAAATATTAATGAAATAATTTTTGCAGACCAATCAATTTCCAATCAGTGTTTAGCCTTCTTTTGTTACGTAAAATTAAAACGGAAGATCATCATTTGTTTCAACCTCGGGTGCCTGAGTACTATCTGCTGCAGTTTCGGCAGTTCCGGAAGAATCAATTGCAGCTGATTCAAGAGGAATTAATTTTTCTGATATCACATCAGTGGATGTTCGTTTGTTACCGTCTTTATCAGTGTATTCGCGTTTTGTAATTCTACCCTCTACATAAAACTTTTTCCCTTTCTTTAAATTATCTTTGAAATAATCTGAAAGGTTAAAGGAAGTAACATTGTGCCAGGTTGTTTCGTTCTGCCAGTTACCGTCTTTATCTTTGTAGCTGTTTGTAGTTGCAATACTAAAGTTTGTAACAGATACATTATTTGTAGTAAACCGTGTTTCGGCATCTCTGCCAAGATTCCCTATGAGCATTAGCTTATTTAATGAAAAAGCCATAGTAATCCTCCCACAATTAGTTAAACAATCATTGATTAAATATATCAGAATTTAGCAATTCCACAATAAAAATACTAATTAATAATTTACCTTACGAAATATAATATCTGAATTGCCACGACTTTTAGAGACTGTGTGAAAATTATATTTCAAATAGAAAAACTCATCCCCAACCCCTTCTCTTAAAAAGAGAAGGGGCTAAAACAAGTAGCTTTCTCAGCTTTTTAAAAGTCCCTCTCTTATTAAGAGAGGGATTTAGGGTGAGTTTGCTATTTTTCACACAGACTCTAAAGGGCGTAGCAAGTCAAAAACAGATTTTGCGTAACATGAGTTAATAAAATAATCATTTAAGTAAATTTATGAGGTTTCGGAAGCGGCAAATTTTAAAATTATTTAATTTCTTTCAGAATCCAGGCGTCGTTAAATAATTCATTCCGCCATAGTTCATTCCGAATTTTTTCTGCTTCAAGTCTGTTGGAAAACTTTTTATTAATCGTAACTACATATAATTTTGTTCTGTCACTAAATTTAACATCCAGTTCTTCATTTAATATCTGAGTACTTTTGGTAGCAAATGTCTCAGCACTTTTTAGAGAAGAAAAAGCGCCAATCTGAATAAAGTAGATATAATTTATTTTTTCTTCTGGCTTATCAAACTGATATGCATCTTCGGCGGGTACCTCATCAAAAACATAAACTCCATTATCATCCCTTTCCTCATTGGTGTTTTGTTTGGATGATGAGCAACTAAAGGAGAACGATATTAGTACCCCTAATGTGAAAAGTTTTAGAATCATAGTAAGAGAATTAGAATCAATAAAGATATCAATTGTTTCGCTAAGAGCAATAAAGACGTTGTTGCAAAAGAATTAGCCGCTAATGCACGAATTTCATTTTTTTTATTTCTATAAAATTCGCGAATTCGCAGCATTAATATATTTAAACTTACGGTTCACTGCGCTATGAATTACATATTATCTATTTAACAGGCCAATTACTATCACCTGTAATCATTCTTACCATATTATTATAAAAACCTGCCGGGTATTCGGGGAAAGCACCTGCGCTAATTTTACCTATTGGTATCCCGGGCAGACTATTTAAATCAACCTCTGAAATATTAGCTCCAAATTTCTGATTTATTACCTTTATCCATTCATTTGCTATAATTCCATAACCTCTAGATGAAGGATGAACCCCATCATAACTGAAAGTTCCACCTGCAATAAAAGCTGATGAAAATACACCTATACCATCTACAGGAATTGGTGATGTAAGTAGATTTTTTAGGAACGTATTGACATCTACAACAGCAATGTCGCTGCCAGCTTCGGTTGATATAATTACGTTAAAAGCATCTACAGCATCCTTTGCAATAGTTATTTCAGCTGGATCCAGAACTAATGCATCCGGAAAGGGATTTTGAGGATGAACACCGAAGGCTTGTGTTGTATCAATACCGGGAGGTAATGCCGGGAACCCATTATCAGTATAAAATTTACCTGTTGGTTGTCCGATTAAAGAGGCATACGCTTGACCAAGTAAAGTAAATAATACTGTTCCACTTAAAACAGACAATGAATCAGCAAATCCTACACCATAAGGAAGACCAGGAAAAAGAGATTGATGATGTTGATAAGCTATTCCCGGAACTCCTAATTGTGCAAACAAACCCCAAGGAATACTACTTGATAATATAGGACCTACGGTTGTAAAGAAAGGAATTGATGAAACGTCCGGAATATTTGCCACAACAATATCTGCACCATCTGCAGCAAGGTTATCGAGCATTGGCCCATATAAAAGTGTAAAAAACTCTGGTTCTGTAGGTAAAGTTCCTGGGGGAAGTCCAGTAATTCCTACATTTGTACCGGAAGTACCGCCACTGGTTGCATACCCCAAAACGTCATTGTTCCCGATCCAGGCAGTTATAAATGTGGGTTGTAAGTTTTTAGCCTGATTTATTACACTATTACCTAATGCTGCATCCCTTAAAATCACAGCAAAGAAAGGATTTCCTCTTGGGGGTAGGGCTTTTTCAATAAAAGGGGTTTCATCTGCCATATCAAATAAAATGGAGCCCGGAATACCAAGGTTGTTATATGGTCTTTGAAGTCCTGCATTTAAATTTGATGTGAAAGGATCAACGGAAGATTCAGCAACTATGTTCGAAGGAAGATTTAGTAACCTTAATCTACTGCCAATACCGGGATTAAGTATAAGCGGCTGCTCAAATGAAGTTCTTTGAAGTTGTTTTGAAAGTATATCTGGAAAACTGTTCTTCTGATCTCTTTCAGATAATGCATTTGATTGAAAGCCTGCTGTAAGACTGTTACCGATAGAAACATACATAGAAAAGTCTGCAGTACCCGGACTAAAAGGCGGCGGCGGAGTTACTACTACATCATCTTCATCACAACCCGAAAAGTAAAACACAGAGAAAACTAAAGCAATTATTAGATATTTAATGTTTTTGTTATACTTTTTCATTTTAAATCCTTTTATTTAATAATTATAACGTTACCGTAATGGAACCAATTAATTGTCTGCCTACAATTGAACCACCAAATATTTGGTAGGCTTGTCTATCAAACAAGTTTGTTACAGTCAAACCTGCTCTATATCTCTGCGTAAACTGATAACCAGCAGAAAGATTAAATAAGTGGAATTCCGGTATTCTACCAGCAAATACACCAGCAGCCCAATCAAAAGCTTGTGATGAACGACCCGAGAATTCGATATCAAAACCGTTCGGGTTTGTATATCTAATTGAATAACCAAATTTATGTTTAGGATTATTTGGAAGTAATTTATCACCTTCCTGTATTTCATCTACATCAAAATCAAAATAAGACCAGTTTGCAGAAACAAAGAATTCATCAGTTAAATAATAATTAAAACCGAGTTCAAGTCCTCTCTCATTTACCTTACCAAAATTTGTGTAGGAAATTACAACAGCTGTTTCACCCGATGGGAGTATTGTTAATCCAGGTAATTGTGCTTTAACTACTTCAGATAATCCTGCAGGTGCACCGTTAAATGGGAATGCGGGATTTACACCCTGGAGCAGATCAGTAATAAAATCTGTTACTTTATTATAATAACCATCAAGAGTAATAAACAATTTGTTATCAAGAAATATACCTTTATAACCGGCATCAAATCCTTCTATCCTTTCAGGCACTAAATCAGCATTTCCCATTGCAAAGATAGGTGTCAGCCCACCGGGATTAACTCCCAGTGCACCAAGATCAACTCCTCCTGCTAAAACTCTTAAAAAGTATTCTGAAATACTTGGTAATAGAAATGCTTTATTATAAGAAACCCTTAAGGTGTGATTGGGGAGAAAAGACCAAACTACTGCAAATCTTGGTGAGAACAATGCATCTTCATAAGTAGTTCTATCAACACGACCCGTAGCAACAAATTTTAATTGACTTAGTGGTTTATATTCTAATTGTGCATACCCACCCGTCATAGTATAATCTCTGATTCCTTCCATAGCTGTTTCTTCCATATCTACGTGTCCTATCTTCTGTGATCCACCCACTATAACTCTTAATTTTTCCTGAAAAAATGAATTATTATACTGTGCTTCAATTTGATACAATGTGGAATTTTCAATTAATTCACCACCTGATGCTAAAGAAAAAATAGAATCGGGTGTTGTTCTACTTTGTCCCCAGGCTGAAATATAAAAATTTTCTGAAGTATAACTCAGCTTGCCCCATGGTCTGA
>SMVB01414123.1_pt1 | contig 11581 bp, 9 predicted proteins | sample 2456461 | NCBI WGS metagenome assembly SMVB01 (sample SAMN11095934, study PRJNA526329) | marine sediment metagenome | biome: Marine sediment; feature: Surficial sediment; material: Deep marine sediment; isolation source: Hadal surficial sediment | place: Pacific Ocean | collected 2014-05 | depth 0-1...
ACTCGATTTCCGGATACGGATACAGATGGGCGACCGCTCCTGGTTCCGCATATTGGCTGGAACGAGGTTCGCTTCGAGGGCGACCACCCGATGGTCGACGCGCTGCCCGAGCGCGACGTCTACTATTTCGTTCATTCCTATCGACCGGAGCCGACGGATCCCGGCATCATCGTGGGCCGCACGGATTATGGCGGGACCTTCACCTCCGCGGTCGCCAAGGACAACGTCTTCGCCGTGCAATTCCACCCGGAAAAGAGCCAGAGCGCAGGCAAACGTCTGCTCGACGCCTATCGATCGTGGTTGGAGGCGAGCCGATGAGCGCTCGAACCCTGGATGCACCCTTCGAACTGATTCCCGCGATCGATCTCCTGGGGGGCGAGGCCGTTCGCCTATCGCAGGGCGACTACGATCAGGCCACCGTCTACGATGCGGATCCCGCAAGCGTCGCAAAACGCTTCTACGAGGCCGGAATCAAGCGTTTGCACGTGGTGGATCTCGAGGGTGCGAAGGCGGGGCGACCCGTGGCGGGCGAAGCGGTCAGACGAATTCTTGCGGTGGTGGGCGACTTGCCGGTGCAGCTTGGCGGGGGGCTTCGCACGCTCGACGGAATCGAGGAGACGCTCGCATGGGGGCTCGACCGGGTGATCCTGGGAACCGTCGCGCTGCGTGATCCTGCGCTCGTCAAGCAGGCGGCTTCGAAATTTCCCGGTCGCATCGTCGTCGGGATCGATGCGCGTGAGGGTCGCGTCGCGGTCGAGGGCTGGCTCGAAGCGAGTGAGACGACGGCGGTCGATCTCGGCAGGAAATTCGAAGACGCCGGGGTTGCTGCGATCGTCTACACCGACATCGCCCGCGACGGCATGCTGACGGGACCTAATATCGCGCAGACCGTGGCCCTCGCTGAGGCGGTCGAGATCCCGGTCATCGTTTCCGGCGGTGTCGCCACGAATCAGGACATCGTCGACTCTGCCGCCGAGCGCGCCAAGGGGATCTGTGGAGTCATCGTCGGTCGCGCGATCTACACCGGTGGCGTCGATCTCGATGAGGCGCTGCGACAGATCGCTGCGATCGATCGAGCGGGGGATTTGGCGTGACGCTGCTCAAGCGGATCATCCCCTGCCTCGATGTCGATCAGGGCCGGGTCGTAAAGGGCGTCAAATACGTCGACCACGTCGACGCGGGAGATCCCGTCGAGGTGGCCAAGCGCTATGACGCCCAGGAAGCCGACGAGATCACCTTCCTCGATATCACCGCGAGCCACGAAGGGCGTGGGATCCTGCTCGACATCGTCGCACGCACGGCGGAGAGCATCTTCATGCCCCTGTGCGTGGGTGGCGGAGTGGGGTCGCTTCAGGACATCCGCGATCTCCTGAACGCGGGGGCGGACAAGGTTTCGATCATGACGGCGGCCATCAAGAACCCGGACCTGGTGGCGGAGGTGGCGGCCAAGATCGGCAGCGCCAACCTGGTGGTCGCGATCGACGCGAAACAGGTTTCGGGAGACGCAGAGCCGCCGCGTTGGGAAGTCTTCACCCACGGTGGTCGGCGCGAGACGGGCATCGACGCGGTCGAGTGGGCGGCGCAGGTCGCCGAGGCCGGCGCGGGCGAAATCCTGCTCACGAGCATGGACCGTGACGGGACCAAGAGTGGCTACGACCTCGCGATGCTTCGAGCGGTCGCCGATCGGATTTCGATTCCGGTGATCGCGTCCGGCGGTGGTGGGAGCGCGGCAGATCTGGCGACCGCACTCGCAGACGGACCCGAGGGCGGGCACTGCCAGGCGGCGCTGGCGGCCTCGATCTTTCATTTCAAGGAGACGACGGTCGGAGAGGTCAAAGCGGAACTTTTGAAGGCCGGAATCGCCGTCCGTCCGCCGGCTTCGGCAGCCTGAGGGCCCGCGGGTGTCGGGATCCGGTGGAGGTCATGGTTTTCCGGATCGAATCGCGATGAGGCCCGCGGGGAATGATTGAGCGGGGATAGGCGCTGCGCTAGGTTCAGCGCCCTTCGCGCGGTCACAGATCAGCTTGGGGGGAGAATCTCCCAAGAGTTTTCGGGAAAGCGGGTCGGGATTCAATCCCCGAGGCGTCCTGAAAAGCAAGACCGCGGCCGACGCGCGAGGAAGAAGCAGAGCGGGACGGAGCAGCACTGAATTTTGGGCAATCCGCGCAACACGCGTCGCAGCGATTCTTGAATCGCGTGACGTGATCCGAGCGGAATGCTGATACGAACTTGAACGAGCATCTCGAGGGGCTAGGAACATGCCGGTAATCAAGATCAAAGATAGTGAGTCCTTCGAGGGCGCGATGAAGCGCTTCAAGAAGACTTGTGAGAAGGCGGGAATTCTGACGGAGCTTCGACGTCGTGAGTACTACGACAAGCCGAGCATCCGAAAGAAGAAGAAGGAAGCGGCCGCGCGCAAGCGGGCGCTCAAGAAGGCACGGCGGTCGTCTAACTAGCACTGCCGTTCTTCGGGTGAGAGGGCGGGTTTGAGTCGGATTTCCGAATCCACGATCAACGAAATCCGAAACCGGGCGGACATCATCGCTCTGGTCTCTCGCTACGTCGAGCTGAAGCAGGCTGGTCGGAACTGGAAGGGACTTTGCCCCTTCCACAGCGAGAAGACCCCCTCCTTCAACGTCAATTCCGACCGACAGATGTTTCATTGCTTCGGCTGCCAGGAAGGCGGCGATGTCATCGGCTTCTTGATGAAGCACGATGGCCTCTCCTTCCCCGAAGCGGTGCGTTCCCTCGCGGACGAACTCGGGATCGAGATCGCAGACGACCTGGACGGCACCGATGTCGGGCTCTCATCTCGCATCTTCGAAGCAAACCAACTCGCCCAGGACCTGTATCGAGAAGCGCTGCGCACGCCGGAGGGCAAGATCGCGCGTGACTACCTCGTCTCGCGCGGATTCGACGGCGCGAGCGCGGACGAGTTCGAGATCGGTTTTGCACCGGCGCGCTGGGACGCCGTCGCCGAGCGCTTGGGCAAGAATCGAATCAAAGGTGAGGTTGGCGTCCAGGCCGGTCTGCTCAGCGAACGAAAATCCGGGAAGGGCCACTACGACCGACTCCGGGGTCGGCTGATCTTTCCGATCCAGGATGTGCGCGGGCGTGTGGTCGGCTTCGGTGGCCGGGCGCTCGAAGCCGATCAGGAACCGAAATACTGGAACACGCCCGAGAGCCCGGTCTTCCACAAGCGTCAGGCCTTCTACGGCTACCCGGCGGCCCTCGAGCCGATTCGTCGTTCGGGCCGCGTGATTCTCTGCGAGGGCTATTTTGATCGAATCGCCTTCGCCCGCGCCGGCATGGGCGAAGCGCTCGCCACCTGCGGGACATCGCTCACGGTCGAACACGGCGCGCAGATCCGCCGTCGCACCCGAGAGGTCGTGCTGGTCTTCGATGGTGACAGCGCCGGACAAGCGGCCACCGAGAAGGCCCTGGCAGTTCTGCTTCCCCATGGGTTACGGGTTCGCGCGGCCTTGATCCCGGGCGATGCGGATCCCGACGACTACCTGAATACAGAGGGCGAAGAGGCGCTTCGCCAGCTCGTCGACGATGCACCGGATGCGCTCGAGCTTTCGATTCGCAACGCGATGCGTCAAGGATCCGCAACTCCGAATCAGAAGGCGGACATCGTTGCACACGTCGCGCCGCTAGTTGCGTGCGTGGCGGACGCTGTATCGCGCGACGAGTATGTCCGGCGACTCGCGATGGCGATCGACGCTTCGACTTCGGCGGTCGGCGCCGTCGTGCGTGACGCAGCGCGTGGTCATTCGCAAACCCCGCAGGTCGATCACGAGAGTCTTGGGCTCACGCGCGAACGGCGCGATGCACCCGAGCAGCGACAGTTCCGTGCGCTCGCACGCATCTGCCTGCAACGGCCGGATCTGATCGGGGACGAAACGGCGCTGACGCTGCAAGAAATACTCCCAGTCGGGGGATGGAAATCGATCATCTTGCAGATTGTCGAGGCGGCGAACGAGGGGTTGTTGCGTCCTCGTGACGACTCGGGCGGCGGGGGAGAAGTGGACGCCTTTGCGATCGAATCGAGGCTCGACGAGGATGCAAGGCTACGCCTGCGGGAAATTGCGATGGACAATGCACCTTTCGATTCCGAACGGAGTCTGGATCAAGTGCTCGAAGACCTGGTCGCCTGGTTCGAACGCCGGGGGCTCGATGCAAGACAGCGTGAGTTGAATCAAAGAATGCGCGACCCAAATGCGGATCAGGATGCACTCCTAGCTGAAAAACAGGCACAACTCGTGGAGAGGCGAGCCCGGCTGGGAGTTGGATCAGGCGGCAGCGCCTAAGCAAATGACGAATCCGAGTCACGAACAAGCCGGGGATGGCGGCAGAAGTTCGCAATCGGAAGTAGAATTTTGGTGTCCAAGGAGGACCCCCCCATGCCCTCGGATGCGCCCAACGCGGAGTCCGCTGTAGAGCGGACTCAGAGCGGGCCTGTCGGAATCGACAGCCAGCCACCGATGACGCCGGTCGAGATGGTCGAACCGGAGACGACGCCTGCGCGAACGCGCAAAGCGAAGGCTGGCGCTCGAACCTCCGAGAAGAAGCCCCGCGCACGCCGGGTGAAGTCGGCAAACGCGACCGACGCGACTAACGCTACAGCCACGACCGCTGCGGACGCACGCACGTCTGCGAAGACGTCGAACGTCGACACGACGCGTGCAAGAAAGAAGGCGAAGAAGCCTGCGGTGAAGGTCAAGGCCAAGGCCCGGGGCAAGATGGCCAAGGCCGGGAAGAAGTCGAAGTCGGCTGTTGCGGCCGACGAGACGGTCGCGTCCACGCCGGCGAAGAATGCACCGCTCAGTCGCGATGTATTGATCGAGATGGACGTCGTCCGCAAGCTGATCGAAGTGGGCGAGGATAAAGGCAGCGTCGACCGGATGGATCTGCGTACGGCGTTCGAGGATGGCCGCCTGGGCAAAGCCGACCTCGACGGTGTGCTGTCTATTCTTCGCGAACATGATATCGGACTGTCCCGAAGCGAATCCCCGGGCCAGGAGAACGAGAAGAAGTCCAGCCGGGTCCCCAAGAAGCGTGAGCGCGCCGATGACGCTGGCGGCGTGGATCCCGTTCGCGTGTACCTCCGAGAAATGGGACAGGTCTCGCTGCTCACGCGCGAGGGCGAGGTGGAAATCGCGCAGCGTATCGAGCAGGCGGTCGGAGCCCATTACGCCGCGCTCGTTTCGAATCCCTATTGCCTGAAGAGAATCATCGAGCTGGGCGAGAGCGTTCGCGCGGGCGACATCGATCTCAAGAAGGTCGTCGACGGGTTGGAAGACGAGAACGCGTTGCCGATCGATGAGACGCGAAAAAATTTCTTGTCTGCGATGACGGACCTCGAGCGGATCGAACACAGCATCACCGAGCGCCGCTTCGAACTCGACCGCAGCGCGATGAGCCGCGACGATCGCCTTGCCTGTGAGGCCGAAGTCGCCGGACTCTACGAAGATGCTGCCAAGGAACTGCGAAAGCAGCGTGTTAGCCGTGAGCGCTACGCCGAGCTCGATCGTTGTCTGCGGGAACTCCTCGAAAGCCATCATCTACTCGATGAGCGTGCCAAGCAGGTCACACGCCCCTTCGCGTTGGAAGTCGCAGAGTTCAATGTTTTGGCCGAGCAATCGAAGAAGCAAAGCGCCGGTGGGCAGCAGGCGCTCGAACGGCTTGGGGCCGAGAGCCTCGAGGGCAAGGCCGCGATCGATGAGGCGCTCGATCAGCTCTCGAATGTCGATCGATTTCGCGCCCGACTCCAGGGCGATGCCGACATGCGACTGGACGAGGTCGAGCGCATCCTCGACCGGGTAGACGGTACGGCGTTGTCTGCCCAGGAAGCCAAGAGCGAACTCATCGAAGCGAATCTTCGCCTCGTCGTTTCGATCGCCAAGAAATACACCAACCGTGGCCTGCAATTCCTCGACCTGATCCAGGAAGGCAATATCGGGCTGATGAAGGCCGTCGACAAATTTGAATGGCGTCGCGGCTACAAATTCTCGACCTACGCCACATGGTGGATTCGGCAGGCGATTACCCGGGCCATCGCAGATCAGGCCCGCACGATCCGCATCCCCGTCCACATGATCGAGACGATCCACAAGCTGGTTCGCGCGACGCGGCAGCTCGTGCAGGTTCTCGGTCGGGAACCTCAGCCCGAGGAACTCTCCGAGGCCCTCGAGTTGCCGCTCGAGAAAGTTCGAATGGTCCTGCGAATCGCCAACGATCCGATCAGCCTCGAGACGCCCGTCGGGGAAGAAGACGATAGTCGCCTGTCGGACTTCATCGAAGATCCCAACGCGACCAGCCCCGCGGACGCAGTCATCCAGTCGGGTCTCGCGGAGCACACCCGGGAATTGCTCGCGACCCTTGCCCCCCGTGAAGCGCGCGTCCTGCGCATGCGATTCGGGATCGGGGAACGCGCCAACCGCACGCTCGAAGAAGTCGGCCAGGACTTCGACGTGACCCGCGAACGCATCCGCCAGATCGAAGCGAAGGCGCTTCGCAAGCTGCGCCACCCGAGCCGTAGCCGTTCGCTCAAGGGCTATCTCGAGGGCTAGAGGCTATCTCGACGGCTAAGGCTATCTTGAGGGCTAGGGGCTATCTCGACCGCTGAAGCCGGCTCAGGCTGCCCGCTCGCCCGTTTTGCGGGTCGGCTGCGCGATCAAGCGGCCGCACGGATCATCCGATATAGACGGCGTGAAACTGGTCGCCTGTACAGACTGTCATGCGCAATACGATGTGACATCGATGGTGCCGGGGAGCGCCTTCGATTGTCGGTGTGGGACGACGCTCGAGGCGACGCCGCCAGTCGGTGTCGACGCAGCGGTCCAGCGCTGTAGCGCCTGTGGCGCGGTCGCGCGGGAAAGCGACGAAATCTGCGACTACTGCCAATCGGGCATCGTCCCGGCACCACGACGCGGAAGCTTGATCTGCCCGGAATGCATGGCCCGCAATCTCGATGACGCCCGTTTCTGTCTGGCGTGCGGGGTCGGATTCCAGCCGCAGATTCCGCTCCAGACCGCGCCGGAGCTTCGCTGCCCCTGTTGCGAACGTTGGATGAGCACCCGCGAAGTCGGCGGTCTCGTGATTCAGGAATGCCCCAAATGCCACGGCCTGTGGGCCCCCGAAGACGTATTCGAGGCGCTCGTCGATCGCGCGGCAGCGGTTGCCCGTGAGCGATCCAAGACCGGGCAATCTGCCGTGCCGCGAGTCGATGGCGGAAACCCCGCACGCGATCGTGTCGAATATCGTCGCTGTCCCGCTTGCGACGCGATGATGACTCGGCGCAATTTCCGCAAGCGCTCCGGTGTGATCATCGATCGGTGTCACGAGCACGGAACCTGGCTGGATGCCAACGAACTCGAACGAATTGCGGGCTTCGTCCTGTCAGGCCGAGCCGCGGGTGTGGCACAGGCCGAAACCAGCGAGCGGCATTCCCGCGAAGACGCGGAAGCCCGCGCTGCATCCAGGCGTGTGCGGCTTGCGGCAATTCAACATTCAGATCACGCGCCCTCGATCTTCACGAGCCGCGCGAACTCCGGCGCCGTCGGGACGATCCTCGATCTCCTGGTCTCGATCCTCCACTAACAAAACTACCCGGTGGGTCGGACTTTGCGCCCATCCAGCAACGAGGTAAACGAAATGGCACTCTTCGAAAAACTGCGAGCCGAACTGATCGACATCGTCGAATGGATCGACGACAGCCAGCACACGCTGGTCTGGCGCTTTCCGCGCTATCGCAATCAGATCAAGTGGGGTGCCCAGCTGATCGTGCGCCCCGGCCAATCCGTGGTCTTCGTCCACCAGGGCCGGATCGCCGATGTCTTCGGCCCGGGCCACTACAGCCTCGAAACGAAGAACCTCCCCCTCCTCTCGACCCTGATGGGCTGGATGCACGGCTTTGATTCGCCCTTCAAGGCGGAGGTCTATTTCGTCAGCACGCGACAACTGACGGATCTCAAGTGGGGCACCTCGAATCCCGTCCCGCTTCGAGACGCCGACTTCGGACCGGTCCGTGTTCGTGCCTTCGGGACCTATACGCTTAAGGCCATCGATCCCGGCCGCCTGCTCTCCGAACTCGTCGGAACCGACGGCGTCTACGAGGCCGAAGAGATCTCGGCCCTGCTCCGCTCGATCATCTCCATGACCTTCGCCGATGTCATCGCGAACTCGGGAATCAGTGTTCTCGATTTCGCGCAGAACTACGGCGAACTGTCCGAGACCGTCCGCAGGGCCGTAGTCGAGCGGATCGACGACGAGTTCGGTCTCGAGATCCCACAGCTCTATATCGTGAATGTCTCGGTCCCTGCCGAGGTCGAGCGTGCGCTCGATGCCCGGGCGAGCATGAACGCGATCGGCGACATGGGTGCTTTCCAGGCCTATCAGCTCGGCAACGCGATGCCCGAAGCCGCGGCGAATCCCGCCGGCGGACTCGCGGGTGCCGGTGTGGGTCTCGGAATGGGGCTCGCCATGACGAATTCGATGGGTGGATTGTTGCCTGGGGGGGGCGGAGGGGGCTCTGCTTCGAATCCCGTGGCTCCGGGTCCGCCCGCGCCGCCCGCCCTTCCCTCGGTCGCCTGGCACATCGCGGAGGGGGGGGAGTCGGTCGGCCCATTCGTGTCGGCGCAGATGGCTCAGGCAGTCGCCGCGGGTCGAGTGACCAGAGAAACACTCGTCTGGAGTGCCGGCATGGGGGGTTGGGCCGCCGCTTCGGAGGTCGGGGCGCTCGCGGACTATTTCGCGCCACAGCCTCCGCCGCTTCCCGGATCGGGCTCCTGACCGCAGCCAGCGGCGGGCTGAAGAATCTGCGCTGAGGTGGATATCAGGTTCCGAAGATGCGGCCGCATGGTGCATGAACGTCGATGCGCGGTGAGTTCACGAGCGAGGAATCTTGCCTGCCATCCCCACTCGGAAGAAGTGAGCCCGCCTTGACCATTCCGCTGGGAGCACATGGATGTGCAACGTGATTGCATAACAAGTTAATCCTTCGTGCAGCCATCCGGAGAAAGTCGGATTCGACGAAAAAGAACCGCCCGAGAGGGAAGAGAGCCGACCGAATTCGTTGACTCGCCGAAAGCGTTTCCCATAGAGTGGATGCTCCAACCGGAGAGGGTCTGGTTTCGAGTGGAAAATGGATGACGTGAAGGGAATGGATATCAGGCGAATGCTGGCGCTCTCGAGTCTTCTCGCAGTCGTCGGAGTTGGAATCGGAGGAGCCATTGGATTTGGCGGCGTCGCGAACGCCGCGCCGGTCCGTTGCACGGATGGCGGATGCTTCGGCCGAGCGCATATCGCTGACGTGGTTTGGAACAAGAGGGATGCGACCGAGCGGGCACATCGGCGAGGCGGGTCCCGCGTCGCGGAGCGTCTGGCCGAGAGACTCAGAGGCGTCTCCTTCATGACCGAGAACGACTACTCAGAGATCACGCGAAGATCCGGACGAGCCGAACAGACGCGCGGCCACGGCCGAAGGGTCGCCGGATGCGGGAGAGGCAGCGATTCGCCGGCCTGCGCATCGCGCGCTTCCCGTAGAGAGTCCGAACGGGCGCATGCCTCGTCTTCCGCGCATCCGAGAGGGAATGACCGGCGCCACGAACGGCCGCACCGCGAGCCGCGCAATCACCGGCGTACCCGGGTAGTCTCCGAGACCGTCGCCGCGCCGATACCCGAGCCGACGGCAGCCCTGCTCTTCGGAGCGGGTCTTCTCGTGGCCGGTCACGTGAACAGGCGCAAGCAGCGCTGAGCGTGCCCGACGCTCCAGGGGTTCGGGCCGGACGGGATTTCGAAACTGTGATCGCCCGGGTCTTCCTGGAGATTGAAAAAGACCCGGACGCCTAGCAAGGCTCCCCGACCTTCTCCCTCCAGGACTTGTAGTCGTCGAAGCCAATGGACTCGTGCCGCGCCGCGATCTTTGCGAGCAGGCTCGTCACCTGTTGGGCGCTGGGTGCTTCGGCCTCGCTGAGGCTCGTGAGAACGTTCGCTGCGGCTTCGGCGCCCCGGTCATCCGTTTTGCGCGCTTCGAGCGCCGCCTCGCGGTCGGCCGGGAGGCCCTCCGATATGCCCAGATAGGCCTCGATCGCGGCTTCGCTGACCTGGGTCGCGTGTTTGCGCGAGGCCACGATATTGCCTTTGCCGGTGACGACGTTGCCGACGGAGAAGACCGTGGGGTAGCCGTCGAGGCGCCCGATGTCCCAGTCCTTGAAATCGAAGAGCTCGCCATTCATGTCGATTCCGCGGATCGGTTGCGGGATCGATCCGATCGAACTGATGATCGACGAGGCGCGTACTTCGTAGGTCTCTTCGAGCGGAACCACGCGGCCGTTCTCGATCTTCGTGCGGCGGAAGACGAGACCGGCGAGGCGTCCGTCTTCGACGATCAACGCGTCGGGTGCGGAAAGGGGTTCGACCTTGAACATGTATTTGCCCGTGCTCTTTTCGAGCATGCGCCTACGTCCGGCTTCGACCTTCTTGATCCGCGCCTCGTCCGCGCCATCCGGCGCACTCATGAGCGGCATGTCCTCGACGCGCCGACGGTAGTAGATCGTCACGCCCTGGATCCCGAGTTCTTCCCAGGTGAGGCCGTGCTTCTCGAGAATCTTGGGGATGCCCTTGATCTCGAGTTCTTCGACGTTCGTCTCGATGCCTCGCTTCTCGAGCGCATCGACGGTCATATCGAGGGTGTGGATCTTGGCGACATCGATCGAAGCGAGGCCACCGCCAATCACGATCGCACCGTCCTTCACTTCGTAGCTGGCATCGGGCAGATCGCCGCGTTCGGCATGATTGAAGGCGATCACGAAGGGGTTCTGATAGGTGAGACCCTTGCCAATATAATCGTCTGCGCCCTCGATCGGTACGGGGCGGTCATGCCATGCACCATTTGCGAGCACGACGGCCGAGAAGCCCCAGTCGTTCACGAGCTCCTTGAAGTCGATGTCGTGACCAATTTTCGTGTTGGGCACGAAGGTCACACCGGGCTTCGACAGCTTGCCGTCGATCGTCCCGTACTCCTTTTTGCGAAGCGCTTCGTGCCAGCGCGGAAGACCATCTTCGATCTTGCCGTAGGGTCGTGTATTCTGTTCGAACACGAAGACCGCCACGCCTCGATCAGCCAGACGACTGGCGACCTCGGCTCCCGCTGTGGCCCCACCAATCACCGCTACATAATGTCCCGCGACTTCATTTGTCATGGCGCCGATTCTCGCAATTACGCGCGCACTCGACAACGCCACGGACAACGTCACCGGCGACACCCGAAGTAAAGCGGCCGACGGCCCGAAGACCGTGGCACAACCCCACACAGGGGCTCCGGATTCCGGGCATCGCCCCTCTCGCTGCCCGAACGCGGTAAGCTGCCGGCGGAGGGCCTGTAGCTCAGTGGTTAGAGCAACCGGCTCATAACCGGACGGTCCCTGGTTCAAGTCCAGGCAGGCCCACCACCCTCAGCCCAAGCGCGCCGAAGCGCGCGCAAAAAGAGCCCTCAGCCCAAGCGCGCCGAAGCGCGCGCAAAAAGAGCCCTCAGCCCAAGCGCGCCGAAGCGCGCGCAAAAAGAGCCCTCAGCCCA
>SMVB01138499.1_pt1 | contig 11579 bp, 8 predicted proteins | sample 2456461 | NCBI WGS metagenome assembly SMVB01 (sample SAMN11095934, study PRJNA526329) | marine sediment metagenome | biome: Marine sediment; feature: Surficial sediment; material: Deep marine sediment; isolation source: Hadal surficial sediment | place: Pacific Ocean | collected 2014-05 | depth 0-1...
ATGGTCCAGTTGCGGTAGTCATCGGAGTGCTCCCAGTTCCGCGCCAGCCGGGGCTCCAGTTCGCCCTCCGCGTTCCGCTCCGCCAGCGGAAGGAAGATGAGGAACTTGGCCGGCCAGCTGGGGCTGAAGATCCCGTCTCCCGGTATCGAGGGGCTGAGGAGGGTGAGGGTTTCCCCATCGCTTGGCGTACCGCCCGGTATTTCCGGCCCGCAGGCGACGGCCGCGATAATAACGAGCCAGAGTAGCACCCTCTTGCCGGTTCTCACCAATCCTCCTCCAAGGAGCGTGCCAGTCCTTCCGGTGGCGCCCCTTGCTTGTTAATGGTCATTGAGAGACAGGAACACCCGAAACGCTGCGCCATTGTCGTGGACCGTGTAGGCCACGACCCCATCACGATGGGGGCCATCCCGCACAGGCTGGTGAGGCCCCAAGTGAGGGCTTAGCAGCGGACCGCCAGGTCATTCGTCTCCCGTTTCGATCCACAGTGTCTCCATGTACGTGTCTGGATTCGCCCGGAAAGGCGTGCTCAGTCCCCGAATCCTCCGGTGGACGAACCAGGTCCTCGACCAAGGAATGATCCGGGTGAACGGCATGTCGGCGCGGTAGAGCTCCGCCAGTTGGTGGTAGAGACGATCCTCCTCCACGGGATCCGCCGTTGCGTGGATACTGTCGATGACGTCAAAGACCGCCGGGTTGCGGTAGCCGGTCGAGTTGTCCCTGCCGAAGTCTCTGCGCTGTGCCCCGGGCCTCCACTGGCCGACGCCCATCCAGGCCTCGAAGTCACCGGCCTTGAGCTTACCAAACATGACGGCACGGTCGTGGATCTGTATCTCCATGTGAATGCCCACCTGCCGCAGGAACTCTTGGACGTAGACGGCGAGCTGGGGTATGCCATCTCCCTGCCGCACAGTGGCGGTGAAGCGGAACGGTCGTCCGTCCTTCTCCCGGATACCATCACCATTCCGGTCAACCCATCCGGCTGCGTCCAGCAGGGCCATCGCCTCCTCCGGGTCGTACGGCAGCGGTTCGGCCCACTCGCCGCGTTGTGCCTGGCGCCCGGTGTAGACCCCGTCCGTGATCGTTAGCTCGGGGAGGTTGAGTAGCTGGAGCATTTCCTGGCGGCCGAGCGCCAGGGTGAGGGCACGCCGTACTTGGGGGTCGGAAAAGAGCGGGTGATCCGTTTTCCAGAAGATCGCTCGCGCGCCGGCCTCAGGGTGAACGTAGACGCGGAAACGGGGGTCATTGGCGATCAGGGGAATCTGGTTGAGGTCGCCCTGGGCGATGTCCACATTGCCCGCCAGGAGCTCGGTGAGCCCCCCGTCGCCCACGAATTTCAGGATCAATCGTTCGATTGGAGGATTCGGCCCGAAGTAGTCGGGGTTGGCCTCGAACTCCATCATCGTATGGGGGACGGAACGCACGAAGCGATAGGGCCCGTTTCCCACCGGCTGGGTCCAAAAGTCCCAATCCCAGAACCGCTTCGGGTCCAGCTTCTCCAGGAGATGGCGTGGGAAGTAGCCGATGTCTTGGAGGTAATCGGGATTAGGCGCCCTGATCCGCACGGTGGAGTCGTCGACCACGGTGGCCTCGATCCCGGGGTGTTCGGCCACATCGGGGTGGCCCAGCAGATCCAGGGTGAATTTCACGTCGTGGGCGGTGACCGGAACGCCATCGTCCCAGAGAAGCTCGGTGCGGAGGTGGTAGGTGTACTCCCGATGATCTGGAGAGTGCTCCCAGCTCCGGGCCAGCTGCCCCTCCAGTTCTCCCCTTTCGTTCTGCTTGGCCAGCGGGAGGAAGATCAGGAGGTCGAGATCCCAATAGTCGGGCTTGACGGCCTCGATGTCGGGGACCGCCATGACAACCGTAGAGCCGCGGGCGTATGCCGGATCCTCGTTGCGGTCACACCCGATACCGGTCAAGCTGAAGCAACAGGCGTACACGAGTCGCAAACCGCGGCGGTGCCGGTAGATGAGATTTTTCAAGCTCGTCGCAAAACGTCCCACGAGCTTCCTCATGGTCCGTCCACCCACAGTTCGTCCATGTGGGCCACCGGATCGATGCGCCTGGGAGAACTCAACCCGCGTAGCCGCCTATGGGCCACGCTCGTGCCTGCCGAGGTATAGAGGAAGGTCACGGGCAGGTCCCGCCTGAAGATCTCCATCAGCTCGGCGTACGCGCTGTCCTCCTCCTCCGGCACCCAGGTGCCGGCCGCCCGGTCGATGAGCTCTACCACCTCGGGGTTGTGGTATCCGATCGGAGGCCCTTCGCCCAGCCGGAATCGTTTCAGCCAAGGAGTCTCGTAGACACGGAGCCAGGAGAGGACCGCCTGGAACTCTCCCGCCTCCAGCCGTCCCACCACGACGGAGGGGTCCAGGAGCTGCAGCTCCATTCTGACACCCACCTTCCGCAGCTGCGACTGGATGTACACCGCGGGCGCGGCCGTACCGGGCACGTGCTCCTGCGAGAAGGTCCGGGCGAGAACCGTGAAGCGAAACGCCTGTCCGCCACGCTCCCGTACTCCGTCACCGTCCCGGTCACGCCAACCGGCCGCTTCCAGCAAGCTCCGGGCGCCCTCCGCGTCGTATGGGACTGGCGGTGGAAGATCGCGTCGTCGCATCTGACCGGGCGTAAACGGACCGTCCACGAGCGGCATCTCTTCTGGCAGGTTCAGGACCCGTAGTAGGCCCCGCCGGTCGATGGCCATGGTCAGGGCACGTCGTACCCTCACGTCCTGGAACAGCGGGAGATCGTTGTTCCAATACAGCGTCCAATAGACCGTCTCCCCGTCACCTCCGCGATACACCCGGAAGCGCTCGTCATTCTCCACCGTGGGGATTTGCACGGCCGGAAACGATGGGACGGCATCGACTGCTCCGCTCAGAAGTTCCGTGAGCCCCGCGTCCAACGAGAATTTGAGGATCACCCGCCGGATGCGCGGCTCTCCGAGGTAGAAATCCGGATTCGCCTCCAGCTCCATCGCGGTTTGGGGCTCCAGGTGAACAAAGCGGTAGGGTCCGTTCCCGACGGGCCGCGTCCAGAAATCCCATGTGTACAGCTTCTCGGGGTCCTTCTCTTGGAGCAGGTGCTTCGGGTAGAACACCATCCACGTCTGGTAGAGACGTCTGCCGTGTCCCGAGCGGATCGTGACGGTGGAATCGTCGTGGACGGTTACCGACTCGAACGCGCCACCGCCATAATCCGGGTCGGTATCCTGCATTCGCAAGTCGATTGTGAAGCCGATGTCGTGAGCGGTGAACGGAACGCCGTCGTGCCAGCGAACGTCGGTCCTCAGGTGGTAGGTCCAATCACGGTAGTCGGCGGAGTGCTCCCAGCGCCGTGCCAGTCGCCCCACCAGTTGGCCCTGTGGGTCCTGCTTCATGAGCGGCTCGAAGACCAAGAACTGCGCGTTCATGTCGTGGGAGGGGTTGAACACCTCGCTGCCGCAACAATAGGCGACCGTGATCGTGATGGGATCGGCGGCGCCGTCGCCCGGAGCACCGCAGGCCGAACTCGCCAGGAGTGCGAGGAGGCCCGCTTGGGCAAGCGTCATGCTGCGGCCAGTACTCATCAGGATGACTCTCCAGCTCGAGACGCAGAGATGCCACCGGATCCTGATTCACCTCCGTGGCAACCCAATCGACTCTTTATCGAGCGTGACAGGCCACGATGTGGCCCGGGGCCTTCTCCTCCAGCGGCGGCGCCGATCGATGACAGATATCCTGCACTTCGGGACAGCGGGACGCAAACGGACAGCCGCGGATTCGCTTGGTTGGCGAGGGAAGCTCTCCCGTCAACCGAATGCGCTGGCGCCGAGCTCCCGGGATGGGAACGGGAACCGCCGAGAGGAGGGCCTGGGTGTACGGATGTTGCGGGCTGTCCATCAACCGTTCCGTGGGGGCCTGCTCCACGATTTTCCCCAGATACATGACCGCGATCCGGTCGGCGACGCGCTCCACCACACTCAAATCGTGGGAGATGAACAGTATGGCGATGCCGTCGTCTCTTTGCAGCTTGGCCAGGATCTTGAGCACCTGCGCCTGGACCGATACATCGAGGGCCGACACCGGTTCGTCGGCCACCAGCACGTCGGGCTCGGCGGCCAGCGCCCGGGCGATGGCGATGCGCTGCCGCTGCCCGCCGCTCATCTCGTGCGGGTAGCGGTACATGAAGTACGGCTCCAGCCCCACACGGCCCAGAAGCTCAGCCACTTTGGTCTCCATTTGGTGCTTTTTGGCGAGCCCGTACACCTCGAGCGGTTCGGCGATGATCCGGCCGATTTGCATCCGGGGGCTGAGTGAAGCGTAAGGGTCTTGAAAGATGAGTTGCATGCGCCGGCGCACCGGCCGCAATTGCCCCCGAGGAAGTCGCAGCAAATCGATCCCGTCGAGGCGGACGCTTCCCGCGGTGGGCTCTATCAATCGAAGCAGCGACCGGCCCAGGGTCGTCTTGCCGCTGCCCGACTCGCCGACCAGGCCGAGTACCTCTCCATGGGAGAGGGTGAGATCGACGCCATCCACCGCGCGGATCCATTCGCGGGTACCGAACCAGCGGTTGCCGGTGGGGAAATAGGTCTTGAGCCCGGAAACGGCTAACAACGGATTCCCGGTGCGGGCGGTATCCCTGGTGTTCCCCTGGGTGGTCATGGCGGTGGCGCCTTGTAGCACGCCCATCCTCGATTGTCGTCCGTCGCCGCTTTGCGGAACGGCGGGAAGTCGGTGCCACACTCCTCGTCGGCCAGAGCGCACCGTGGATGAAACGTGCACCCGGTCGGGAGTTGCATGAGGTCGGGCACCGATCCCGGAATTCCCTCCAGGGGCTGGTCTCGACCGGCGCCCAGCCTAGGCACCGAATGGAGGAGGCCCTGCGTGTAGGGGTGCTGGGGGTGGCGAAACAGATCGACCGTCGTTGCGGTTTCGAACAACTTGCCGGTGTACATGACCAGCACCCGCTGCGCCATTTCGGCGACCACCCCGAGGTCGTGGGTAATCAGCAGCGTGGCCATGTGGAATTGATCCTGAAGATGACGGAGGAGGTCCAGGATCTCCGCTTGGACCGTGACGTCCAATGCGGTGGTGGGCTCGTCGGCTATCAGGAGCTTGGGCCGCGTGCAAGTGGCGATGGCGATCAATGCCCGCTGGCGCATGCCCCCTGACAATTGAAAGGGATAGGACCGGGACCGCTTCTCGGGATCCGGGATCCCCACGTCTCCCAGCAGCCGCACCGACTCGGCGGCGGCCTCGTGCCGGTTCATGCCGCGGTGCTCCTGAAGCACCTCTGCGATCTGGCTACCGATGGTGAGCACCGGGTTGAGGGCCGCCCCGGGCTCCTGGAATATCATGCCGATCTGGCCCCCTCGAACCCGGCGAAGCTGGTCCGGGGTGAGTGTCAGAAGATCTTGGCCCTCAAAGAGAATGTGTCCCCCAACCACTCTTCCCGGTTGCGGCACCAGCCCAATGATCGATAGGGCGACGATGGTCTTGCCGCAGCCAGACTCGCCGACGAGGGCCACGGTCTCCCGCTCGTCGATGGAAAAGGACATGTCATCTACGGCGCGGAGTATTCCCTCGTCGAGGGAGAAGTACGTCGTGAGGCCCTGCACCGTGAGAAGCACGGCTACAGGTACTTTCGCATGAGCGTCTTGGGGTCCAGCGCGTCCCGCACGCCGTCGGCCAGAAGGTTGAAACTCAACACCGCCGTGGACAGCAACAGGCCGGGAAAAAGCGCGATCCACCAGGCGCTCAACAGGGCGTCCTGGCCGGCGCTGATCATGTTGCCCCATGACGGGGTCGGTGGCCGAATACCGATCCCGAGGAACGACAACCCGGCTTCGGCGGTGATCATTCCTCCCACCATCATCGCCGCCGTCACCAGGACCGGCGCGATGGCGTTGGGGATCAGATGGCGGAAGATGATGAGGTGCGCCGGCAAGTCGATTGCGCGCGCGCCCTCGATGAACTCACGCTCGCGCAGTGAAAGGATCTCACCGCGAATGATGCGAGCGGTACCGGTCCACGACGTGAATCCCAGAATGAGGATCAGGAAGACGATGTCCGCCTCGAACACCGCCACCAGCAACAGCATCAGAAAGAACGTGGGAAAGGCGAGAATGACGTCGACGATCCGCATCAGCACGTTGTCGAGCACGCCGCCGAAGTATCCTGCGACGGCGCCGTATACCGTGCCGAAGGTCACGGCGATGACCACCGCCAGGAGTCCCACCGACAGCGAGATGCGCGCGCCGTACACCGCCCGGCTAAACAGGTCCCGCCCGAATTCGTCGGTCCCGAAGAGATGCGCGGCCGACGGCGTCAGGTAACGGCTTTCCATCACATTGCCGATCGCCGCGGGGTCATAGGGCGCGATGATCGGAGCGAGGATGGCAGCCACGCAGAGGAAGGCGATCATGTAGATCGCTCCTACGGCGAGCCCATTGGCGCTGAACCGGCGCAGGGCAATGCTGAATTGACTCCCACGTCTCTTGCCCTGACCATCCGAACGCTCCCTCTTGATGATCCCTCGGGTATCGATCAGCGACACCGCGATGCTCCCCAGCAGGCCCACGATCAGGAAGCGCGAGGCGATCCAATCGCCCAGCGATGGACCGGCCAACGCGACGCGAAACGCGTCCCACCGGAATGCCAGGACGGCGGCCATCATTAGGGCGAAGCTCGCCAGGGGCACCCCGCGGGAATACCGACCCAGGGCCATGTGCCCCGCGCCCGGGATCAGCGCCAGGGGGAGTGCCAGGCGGTGTCTCGCCATGCTAGGGCGATCCTCCAGCCGTGGATGGTTTCCGCGTGTCGTAGGACACTCGAGGATCCACCACCGCGTACAGGATGTCGGCTGCCAGGTTGCCCAGGACCACCAGCACGGCGGCGATCATGGTGGTCGCCAGGATGACCGGATAGTCCCGACCGTTGACCGCCTCGACGCCCAGCAAGCCGAGGCCCGGCCAGGCAAACACTCGCTCGATGAGCACGGCGCCACCCAGGAGAAACGGCAGGCTCATGCCATAGATGGTGAGAATGGGGATCATGGCGTTGCGGAGCGCGTGCCGTAGAATGACGACTCTCTCCTTGAGCCCTCGGGCCCGCGCGCCGAGTACGTATTCCTCGCTCAGGACTTCGAGCAACCGGTTTCTCATGTAGCGGGCCGTGCCCGCGGCCGAGGCAACCCCGAGAACGAACACCGGGAGCACCAGGTGCCAAGCCAGGTCGAGCATCTGGCGCGGCCACGTCATCAGGTCGTAGTCCAGCGAGCGAGTTTGTGAGGTGGGGAACCAGCCCAGGTGGACGGAAAACACCATCACCAGCATCAATGCCAACCAGAAACCCGGTATCGAGTAGATAGCCAGGGATCCGAGTGTGAGTGTCTTGTCGAGACGAGTGTACTGCCTGACGGCGGAGAGAATGCCGAGGGAGAGGCCAAACAGTGCGTCGAAGAACAAGGCGGGGATCGTGAGCTGTAGCGTGTACGGGACCCGCTCCATGATGAGGCCCGCGACTGGCCGTCGGTAGCGGAACGACTCTCCAAAGTCACCGTGAAGCAGGTTGCCAAGCCATTTGGCGAACTGTACGTGAATCGGCTGGTCCAGGCCGTACTTCTGCCGCAGCAACTCAATGACCTCGGGATCGACCTGACGGCGGAAGCGCGGCTCGAGGAACATGTCCATCGGGTCGCCCGGCGCGAGGTGTATGATGAAAAACGTGACCGTGGCAATCCCCAGGAGGAGGGGGATTGCCTGGAGCAGGCGTACTAAGATGTAGCGGATCATCGGCCGGCAGCGTCCTGTGCTGCCGGGTCAACCCACCATTTCGGAAGTGCCATTTTCTCGATCCACGCCTCCATCCCGAGGGTGGGATCGACCCAGAGCTATTGCCTGGGCCTTACCAGCCAGCGTACGCGGAGTGCTAGGCTAATATGAAACACGTGGTGGCTGCGCGATAGATTGCCTGTTGGGTTGCCTTGCTCGACGTGCGTGGCGTCGGGGAACGACGATGGACTGGGCAGAGATTCAACGGACCCTAGGGAATGCCGGCATTCGATGACATGCTGCCCCTCTTGAATCGGAGCAGTCAGGTGGGGTGGGAGGAGTGCCGGACGTGCGGGAGGTATTCCGGCCATTCTTCGTGGCGCGAACCCTCGTGGGAACGTGGCGCTACGGCGCCGCTTCCATATACAGCCAGTTCCGGGGCAATGTCTTCACGCCCAGCCGATCGTACACCTGTTCCGCCGCGTCGACCAGGGCTTGGCTCCGTATCCCCAGCGTGATGTCGGGGCGGTCCGGAATGGGCGGCATGGCGTTCTCGACGTAGTCACCGAATCGGGCGATGGCCTGGTAGGCCTCGGGACCCAGCTCGAAGGTTTCCAAATGGGTCTTGATATCGTGAAAGCCCGCCCGCTCGAACGCTGCCCGCCAATCGGCGGCGCTCTTGGTCTGCAGGCTTTCCGACTTGACTCGCTGGGTCTTGGGATCCAGACCCAGGTTCCGGTACGCCGTCAGCACCCACAGCCCGGCAAACCGAGCGGTCCTGCCCACGTAGGCGTCGGACATGAACGTCGACCACGCAGCGAACTTGGTTTTGGTAGCTCGGCGGATGGAGCGAAGGACCTGGTCGACCACATCGGCGTCTTCGACGTAGTGAATACCGTTGCTCCACACGGCGTAGTCGAAGGAGTCTTCCGCAAAGTTCATCTTCGCCAAGTCCTGGGCAAAGCCCTGGGTACAATCGACGACGTCCGCGGGGAGGCGTGAGCGGGCGACGTCCAGCAGCTTGGCTTCCGGCTCGAGCAAGGTGATGTGACCATCGCACCCCTCGTTGGTGTTGAGGTACTCGAGGATCTCCAGTGCGGACGCCCCGGTACCGGCACCCACGTCCAATACCTTGCTATCCGGCTGGATACCGACCCGGGCGGTAAACATCTTGATGATGTGCCGCGAGATCGGAAGCTCGGCGAACGGGTCGTAGTCGACGACGGTGGTGATGGTCTGGGCCACTTGGGCGAAGGCCTTTCACGGTAGGGTACAGTGCACAATGGAACAAAACCCAGCGAACCCCTGGCCGAGGGGTGTGATGGGGACAGCCGGCCGTATTTGGATGCGGCCTGAATCTATCACCCATTCCGCGGTCTGGCGAGGGGGCGGGCTAACTCAATCACCCATCCCTCGCCCAGTACCGGGCTCCCCGGCAACTCGGTGGGCTACCCGCCAATTGCGCCGCATGCCGTCGAGTCCTGGACGCTCCAGCGGTGTGTCCCCGAACAGCTCGGCAAACTCGTCGGCACCCATGCTCTCGAAGAAGTCCTGATTCCTGGCACTGTCCCAAATGGGACGGGCCCGGAATTCGTCCCGGCTCGACTCCTGGGCGAACTTGCGATTCCAGGGGCATACGTCGTTGCAGATGTCGCAGCCGAAGGCCCAGCCCTCGAACCTGTCGGCCAGTGTTTCCGGGATATCGCCCCGGTGCTCGATGGTGAGGTATGAAATGCACCGGGTGGCGTCCAGCACCCTGGGGCCCACGAACGCGCCGGTAGGGCAGGCATCGAGACAGAGGGTACAGCTGCCGCAGTGGTCCTCGGTGAACGGAGCGTCGGGAGCCAGGGCCAGGTCGGTGAAGACTGCCCCAATCAGGAAATAAGAGCCCGCCCGCGGGGCGATGAGCATGGTGTTCTTGCCGATCCAACCCAGACCGGCCCGCTGAGCAAGCTCTCGCTCGGGGACGGGGCCGGCGTCGACGTATGGGCGTGCCGTTTTGGCACCCCTTGCCACGAGCCAATCGGCTAACGCGTTGATGCGACTGCGCATGGAGATATGATAGTCAGTGCCAAGTGCGTACTTGGCAACCTTGGGGGTAGGCTGAGGATCCGGCTGTTGATAGTAGTAGTTATCGCAAATAACAACGACTGACCTAGCTTCTGGCACTATTGTCTGGGGATCTTTGCGCCGCTTGGCCTGTCGCGCCAGATAGCGCATCGTTCCGGCGTAGCCCCGGGCCAGCCAGTCGTCCAACTCGGTGGCGTGGGGCAGCGGGGCGAGGTCGGTGATGCCGCAGGCGACGAACCCCAGGTCGTGTGCCTGGGCCTTGAGTTCCTGCTCGAGGGTCATGGGGTGAAGTTACCTCTTGATGAGGTTTCAGACCTGGTCGGTTCCGATTCGGGCCAGAAGTGCTAGAATCGACAAGGGCATAGCGGGTGGTGCGTAGTGCGTCGTGCGTGGGGTTGTGAACGGGCGCTAGACGACCGGTATCCTTTTGTGGTGATACCTACGCACTACGCACTACGCACTACGCACAACCCCTACGCACCCGAAAGACAATGACAACTCCTCCGAACACCCGCATCGAAACCGATTCCATGGGCGAGATCAAGGTCCCGGCCGATCGCTACTGGGGCGCCCAGACGGCTCGCTCGCTCATCCATTTTTCCATCGGCCACGACCTGATGCCCATCGAGGTGATCCATGGGTTCGGCGTTCTCAAGAAGGCCGCGGCGATGGTCAATCAGGAACTGGGCAAACTCGACGCCACCCGGGCCGACCTCATCATCCGCGCGGCGGAAGAGGTGGCCAGCGGCGCCCTGGACGATCACTTCCCGCTCCGCGTGTGGCAGACGGGGAGCGGTACCCAGTCCAACATGAACAGCAACGAGGTGATCGCCAACCGGGCCATCGAAATGGCCGGTGGGGTGATGGGCAGCAAGGACCCCATTCATCCCAACGACCACGTCAATATGTCACAGTCGTCGAACGACACTTTCCCGACGGCGATGCACATCGGCGCCACGTGGGTGATCCACGATCGCCTGCTTCCGGCGGTGCGTGACCTGCGCGACGCCCTGGCGCTGAAGGCGGCCGAGTTCGATGACATCGTCAAGATCGGCCGCACCCACCTACAGGACGCGGTGCCGCTCACTCTGGGACAGGAATTCTCGGGCTACGTGTCGCAACTGGACGCCGCCATCGACAACATCGAATTCGCCATGCCCGGGATGTTCCAGTTGGCCATCGGCGGCACCGCGGTCGGCACCGGCCTCAATGCGCCAGAGGGCTTCGGGGAGCGCTGCGCCGACACCATCGCCGGGCTGACGGGACTGCCGTTTACCTCGGCTCCCAACAAGTTCGCGGCGCTGGCGGCGCACGACGCGCTGGTGAACATGTCCGGTACCCTCAAGGTACTGGCGGGCGCATTGATGAAGATCGCCAACGACATTCGCTGGGCAGGGTCGGGACCGCGAGCCGGGTTGGGAGAATTGGTCCTCCCGGCCAACGAGCCCGGTTCCTCCATCATGCCGGGAAAGGTCAATCCCACGCAGTGCGAGGCCATGACGATGGTGGCAGTGCAGGTCATGGGCAACGACGTAGCCGTCGGGATAGCCGGTTCCCAGGGCAACTTCGAACTGAACGTGTTCAAGCCGGTCATGGTCTACAATCTGATCCACTCCGCGACCCTCCTGGCTGATGCGTGTGTGGACTTCCGCCGGTTCCTGGTCGAGGGGCTCGAGGCCGACACCAAGCGAATCACCGCGCACCTGGAGAATTCGCTGATGCTGGTGACGGCACTGGCTCCGTCGATCGGCTACGA
>SMVB01137664.1_pt1 | contig 11575 bp, 8 predicted proteins | sample 2456461 | NCBI WGS metagenome assembly SMVB01 (sample SAMN11095934, study PRJNA526329) | marine sediment metagenome | biome: Marine sediment; feature: Surficial sediment; material: Deep marine sediment; isolation source: Hadal surficial sediment | place: Pacific Ocean | collected 2014-05 | depth 0-1...
AAATTTTACCTGTTGCCGCATCGTGATCGCATCTTCCTCGACCTGCGACGCTACGATTCTGAACCCGGAAACGCGTTCAGGGTGCCGTGGAAGATCAAGGACTGGGGAGAGAGCACGGTGCTACCCAATGTCGTCAGATCGCTCAATCGCATCGTGCCGTTTGCGTCGGTCAGGTATCGAATGATCGACACGATCAGCGAAGCGACCCAGGGATTAGTCAATACGCAACTCGTCACGTCGGGTACAAATGCGGCAGCACAATCTCAGCCGCATAAAAAAATGAGTAAATCTACGTCGAATTATTCGACCTGGTGTTTCCCTGCCGCAAATTTTTCGATGATCGCCTTGGCCTACCGCGATTTCTGTACGTCACTTTACGACCAGTCCGGCTTTCGCTGCGACATGCCGACGATCGGGTATCGGCTCTGCCAGGACGCATCATCGTTGCTCTCACCGTCGTTTGATGAGCCCATGATCGCGTTGACAGCGGCATCGACGCAGCATAGTGGCTGGGATGACTTCGTTATCGATTTTGCCGACTTCGCTGAACACTGGGCCGGTACGCCAATTTTGAGCCAGTCACGCGCATTGCATGGTGAGTACACGCAGCACGTCTACGCGAACAGACTCGACTTCTTCAGCCGAATACGGCGCCGGCTAGACCCGGAAAATCGGCTTCTGAGCCCATTTCTCGCGCAGTTCGTCCTTTAGTTCGCCGGCGCATTGTCCTGGATCCGGCGATGATCTCGAAAAAAGCTGGTCTCCATATATCGAACTGATATAATACATCAATCTGATATATGGGTGGCTGCGACCGCCAGTGTGAAACACCATGGACGTAAAGACTGTATGCCTCGGAATGCTGACGGACGGCGAAGCTTCGGGCTATGACCTGAAGAAACATTTCGAATCCTCGTTTGGCCATTTTTTTGCGGCAGGATACGGATCGATCTACCCGGCGCTCGCCTCTCTGGCCGCGCAAGGCTACGTCAGCTGCAAGGAAATTCCACAACAAGGCAAACCCGATCGCAAGGTCTACCGCATCACTGAAGATGGACGACAACGGTTGCTCCGGGAACTTGACCACCCGAATCCCAGCCACAAAGTGCGATCAGAATTTCTGGCGACGATGTGCTTTGCGCACCTCATGACGCCCGATCAGGTGCAAACCGTTCTCGATAGTCGAATTACCGAAATTGACCGGTATTTGACGATGTTTGATGAATTCGAATGCACCTGCATGGAACAGACGCCGAACGGTATGCATTTTACCGTAGGACTGGGTCGGGCCGTCATGAGCGCAATGAAGAAGTACCTTGAGGAACATGGACACAAATTGCTGGAGAACCCGCAAATCGGGAAACGGCCGGCGACCGGGTAACCGCCATCAACAGATGCACAGAACGAACGCGTAAAGGTAAATAAGAGATGTTATTGGGCAAATATGAGAAGTACCGATCCTGGCTTTACTCAGCAGCGATCGCAATTTTGATCTCGGCATGGCTGTTATCCGGCCAGGTTGGAAATGACGATGGGACGAATGACCAGCAGCAAACAATGGCCACAGTCACCGCGACAAAGAGCAAAGTTCGCGTACGCACACAAAAAGCTGAAGAGATCATGCGAACGATTGTCTTAAACGGCAAAACCGCGCCTGCACGCGTCGTCGAACTCTCTGCTGAAACAGACGGTCGCGTTGAGTTCATTGGCGCACAACGCGGTGCCAGTATTCTGCGCGGCGAAGTGATCATACGTCTTGATGAACGCGACCGGCAGGCAAGACTTGCACAGGCGCGAGCGACCGTCAGGCAACGCGAAGTCGAATACGAGGGGCGCGTCAGACTCAAGTCCAAGAGTTACGTATCGGAGGCGCAATTGCACGAAGCGGTAGCACTTCTCGAGACCGCAAAGACGGAGTTGATCCGAGCCGAACTGGATCTCGAGTACATGACTGTTCGCGCACCGTTCGATGGCGCGCTGCTGTCTCGTGTCGTGGAAATTGGCGATTTCGTCAAGCTTGGCGACCCTGTGGCGACCTTTGTTGACAACCGAACGATCATCGTCTCGGCGAACCTGTCCGAATTTGACGCACACTTTGTGCATGTCGGAAAGGCCGCCGAAGCAAGACTTGCGACTGGCGAACGCGTCCGCGGCAATATTCGCTATGTTGCACCCGTCGCCGATGAGGCAACACGAACGTTTCTCGTCGAACTCGAGATCGACAATAGTCTTGGTGCACTACGGGCCGGCGGCACTGCAGAGCTATACATTCCAGCCGAGCTCATTACCGCACACCGAATCTCTCCCTCACTGCTGACGCTGGACGACGCAGGCAGCGTGGGAGTCAAGATAATCAACGATGCTGGCAAGGTTGAGTTTGTCGTCGCCGACATTGCATTGTCCGCGGGCGATGGAGTGTGGATTGCCGGGCTACCCGAGACCGCGACGTTTATCACTGTCGGCCAGGGATTCGTCACCAGTGGTTCGGTCGTCGACACTGTGCCTGAAAATGACATCGAAACTGCCGTCGCGAGAAAAACAATAGGCGCGAGTAAAAACAATGCAAGCAATTGACGCAGCGATGGCCCGCAGCCGCACGGTTATTCTCGGCCTGGTTATTATTTTCGTTGCGGGCATTTATGCCTACATGACCATTCCGAAAGAAGCCGAACCGGATATCGAGATTCCTGTGATTTACGTACAGATTAAACACGAAGGAATATCGCCAGAAGATGCGGAGCGGCTGCTGGTACGGCCGATGGAACAGGAAATCCGATCCGTTGAGGGCATCAAAGAAATGATTGCTGAAGCCTATGAAGGCGGCGCCAGCGTGCGGGTCGAATTTGAAGCTGGCGTGGACACCGACAAGGCGCTGCAGGATATTCGGGAGCGGGTTGACAACGCCGCAGCAAAACTACCCAATGAGACCGAGGATCCGACGATTACCGAAGTCAAAATGACTCGATTCGATCCGATGCTCGTATTGAACCTTGCGGGCAACGTGCCCGAAAGAGCGCTGACAAAAATCGCCAAGGATCTCAAGGAAGATCTTGAAGGCATTAGCGGCATTCTCGAGGTCAATCTCGTCGGTATTCGTGAAGAACTCATGGAGGTCGTTGTCGATCCACTTGCCATGGAGAGCTATGGACTCGACCAGGCGCAGATCGTCAGTTTCGTCTATCGCAATAATCGCCTCGTTGCCGCCGGCTCCCTGCAATCAGCTGAAGGTCGCTTCCCGATTAAGGTTCCTGGCGTCTTCAAATCGCCTCAGGATGTCCTTGACATGCCCATCAAGGCAGTTGGCGAGCGAGTCGTACACTTCAGGGACATCGCCGAGGTGCGTCGAACTTACAAGGACGCACAAAGTTACGCACGACTGAACGGCAAACCAGCGCTGGCGATCGAGGTCGTTCAGCGCGGTGGCGCAAACCTTATAGAAGCGATCGAGCAGGTCATGGCCGTTATCGAAGAGGAAAAACAGTACTGGCCCGGTGAGATAGAAATCAGTGTGTCTCGTGACAAGTCAAAAGATGTCAAAGACATGCTGACCGAGTTGCAGAACAGCGTGCTCGCTGCCGTACTACTGGTATTCATCGTCATCATCGGAATTCTCGGCATTCGCTCGGCATTGCTTGTTGGCGTATCCATTCCAGGAAGTTTTCTGCTTGGCATCCTGATAATTGGTGCATTCGGCATTACGATCAACATGATGGTGTTATTCGCGTTGATCATGGCGGTTGGCCTGCTCGTCGACGGCGCAATTGTCGTTACTGAAATGGCAGACAGACGGCTTGCCGAAGGTGAGTCGCGCCACGACGCCTATTCGCGAGCTGCGATTCGCATGTCCTGGCCGATCATTGCGTCGACCTGCACGACTCTCGCCGCGTTCCTGCCGCTGGCGTTCTGGCCAGGCATATCCGGTGAATTCATGAAGTACCTGCCGATCACACTGATGGCCGTATTGGCGGCGTCCTTGCTCATGGCCCTGCTCATCGTACCAACTTTGGGTTCAATCTTCGGCAAGACCGGTGCAATTACCGAGTCGGCCCGGCGCAATCTCGCCGCTGCTGAAACCGGCGATCTCGACACGATCGAGGGCTTCACCGGAGCCTATGTACGGATTCTCAAAAGCTCCCTGCATCATCCATGGCGCAACGTCGGCATGGTTTCAGCGCTATTGCTGACTATCTATGTCGCATTCATCACATTCGGCCGTGGCATCGAATACTTTCCTGACGTAGAGCAGCCTTTCGCCATGGTCGATATTCGAGCGCGCGGAGATCTGTCAATCGACGAGATGGACTATCTCGTACGCCAGGTCGAGGAACGGATTATCGGCATGCCCGAAATTGAATTTCTTTATGCAAAAACTGGCAACGTACGAGGCAGCGAAGACCAGATAGGATCTTTGACCCTCAACTACATCGACTGGGACAAGCGACGTCCTTCGGACGAGATACTCGCCGAGATACGCGAGAGAACGTCTGATCTTGCCGGGATTATCATAGAGACGCGCAAGCCCGACTCCGGCCCGCCGCAGGGCAAGCCGATTTTCATTGAATTTTCGTCTCGTAACGGGGAACTCGTTGCTGATGCAATCAACCAGGTTCGAGCGGTTCTGGAACAGCATCGGGCAGTAACGAATATCGAAGACAGTCGGCCATTGCCAGGCATTGAATGGCAGATTATGGTTGATCGCGCCGAAGCCGCCCGATTCGGTGCTGATATCACGCTTGTCGGCGCCATGGTGCAGCTAGTCACAAACGGCATCAAGATCGGTGAGTATCGTCCCGATGACAGTGATGATGAGATCGATATTCGCGTACGCTTTCCCTCCGATCGCCGTAGCCTCACGCAGATCGATGAGTTACGGATACCGACTGCGAACGGACTCGTACCGATCAGCACATTCGTCAAGCGCGTGGCGGCACAAAAAGTCAGCACCATCACGCGCACCGATATGCGGCGAACGATGACGCTTGAAGCCGACGTCGCACAGGGTTACCTGGTGTCCGAAGTTATTGCCGAGCTGCGCGAGCTGGTACCTGCGATCGGCATCGATCCGCGTGTTAGCGCCAAATTTCGTGGCACGATTGAAGATCAGGAAGAAGACGAGGCTTTTCTCGGCAATGCAATGATGATGGCGCTGGCGATCATGGCAATTATTCTAGTAACACAATTCAACAGCATCTTTCAGGCGTTGCTGATTCTGACCGCAGTCGTGTTTTCCACCGGGGGCGTGTTGCTCGGACACCTGATCATGGACATGCCATTTGGCGTGATCATGAGCAGTGTCGGAGTCATTACGCTTGCGGGCATCGTCGTCAACAACAACATAGTCTTCATCGATACCTACAACGTACTTCGTCACCGCGGTGCTGACGCATTCGATGCGATTTTGAGAACCTGTGCATTACGCCTGCGGCCTGTGCTGCTGACGACAGTCACAACGATTGTCGGCCTGATGCCGATGGTGCTCGGCGTCAACATCGACCTGATCTCACGTGAAGTGTCCATTGGCGCACCGAGCTCGCAGTGGTGGACTCAACTGGCTTCGTCCGTCGCCGGCGGACTCGCTTTTGCGACCGTATTAACGCTGCTTTTGACGCCGAGCCTGCTCATGATTCAAGCCAACGTCGCGAAGCGGCTCGCCCAGTGGCGATCAGCAACACGAGAAGCGTCAACCAGCCCAGCGAGCCGCCGCCATGCTCGTTGATGATGATGGTAGTCGCTTGCGGCGTGTCCCTGTTTGCATCTTCGAGCGGCAGGAATGCGAGTTCCGACGTATCAATGGGCCCGAAACTCGCGACGAACGAGTTGTCAAAAGTATCGAATAATTCAATGAGAATATCGTAGCTGCCACTGGGATAACCGGATAGCAATTCGGTCACGATAACGTACTCATCGTCGCCCGATGCGCCGAAGATATCGAAATTCTCGGTAGCCGCGTATTCGTTCCATGGTCCGTCTTCGAGGCTTAAATAAACAACTGCATAAACTTCAGCGAATGCATAATAGGTGTCCGCGTCGAAGAGCAAGTCGATGCCATAGTAGTAACCGTCCTGGTCGTGATCATTGAACAGCACAACATCGGCGGAATAAAACCAGAAATCTATATTTGGCAACACCGCCGTCGACGAGCCTGCCTTCGATTGTCCGCGCGAGAGCTTGGTCGCGGAACGGGTGCGCTCAATCGTCAGCTCAGCAAATTCATCCTCAGATACTGCACCTGATTCACCCCGGTCTCGCTGCGCCTTTGTATATTGCGTCGTCAATGACAGGCGTCCGCCATCCTCGTCGCCCTCAACGATTGACTGTGCCGAGACAGTCGTCATTCCGAAAATAACAATTGCCAGGAAAGCCAGCCTCGATCGCTGCAGTGTGCTTATTGATTTCGCCATGTCCTCCTCCTCGATTCCCGCGTGTTGTTGTCCATTTAAACCTTGCGCCGATGAATCAAAGCTGAACCTGTAGGTACTTTTACGAAGTCATGCGATCATGTTCAGCTGTTGTTAATCTTCGTGTGGCGGTATTCATAAATGGGTCAGGAAGCGAGTCAAGAATCGACAAGCATAGCGATCGCTTACTTGTTATTTGGCATCGCTGGTGGTCTCGGCCTCGACCTGTGTGCCAAGGAATTGCTCGCGACGTATTCGCTGCCGCAATTCATACTCCTGCGCAGCGTTATCGGTCTCGCGATCTTGTTACTGCTGGTGCGGCAATTCGGCGGCGGCAAAAATCTCGCGACGCGCAGGTGGCGCTGGCATTTGTTGCGCACACTGTTTGCCACCGGTGCAATGTTCGGATTCTTCTACGGGCTCTCACGTATGCCGCTCGTGGATGCCTTGACGCTTGGTTTTACGGCGCCGCTCATGGTAACGGCATTGTCAGTGCCGATGCTCGGTGAGCGCGTCGGCTGGCGCCGCTGGACAGCTGTGGTAATAGGCTTCGTCGGTGTACTAATTATCTTGCGCCCGGACACAAAGGACGTTTCACCGGCCGCACTGGCGATATTGTTCGCGGCGCTCTGCTACGCATTTCTTGCGATTACAGCACGCAAATTGTCGACGACAGAAAGTAGCTACGCATTGTCGGTCTATGTCGTCTGTGGCCCGATACTTGTGTCGATAATCATGCTAAGAGGTGGTACATGGCAGCCGCCTGATATCGATGGCTGGCTGTTGTTTCTGGGCGCAGGAATCAGCTCAGTCATCGCCTGGATCGGAATCATCGGCGGTTATCGCCGCGCAGCCCCCGCCCTGCTGGCGCCGTTCGAATACACAGCACTGATTGGCGGGGCTGTCGCCGGCTACCTGATCTGGGATGAGATTCCGAGTCGATGGGTGGTCATCGGCGCGATCACTATCATAGCTTCCGGGCTTTTTGTCGTATATCGCGAATTAGGCAGCGTGCTGACGAATCGATACTTGCGCTCTTTCACGGCAAGTGGCGCTGCGGCGCTAAAGAGGCGCCTGAATCGGCAACAAAAGTCCTAGCGGGCAGGGACTGCTTTGATTCTAGTCGACGTCTCCGGCCACGAGGCCGGCAGTCTCCGCCGGAGTCACTTCCAACGCTGCCACAACGCGGTTGAAGAAATCAATTTCAAGAACGCTGATGCTCTTGTCGCTGCGAAACACATCAGCGAGCGCTTCAACAGTTGCTACCCTGTCTTTGTCTGCCATCTTGCGGCGCACGCTGCCGAGATATTTACGCAATGTAGATTCCGCGTAGAGTTCCTCCCGGGCCGCCACCCGAACATCCGCGGCGCTGAAATCGTCACCCGTGTGAGATTTGAGAATCTCGCGAATTCTGTCAACTTCGACTGTCTGAATATTGATATCAGCATTGGCCGCCCTGGCCAGGGTCATCAGCAAAACCTCTTTGAACAGCTCGCTCTGCTCCGCTTCGGTGTCACTCGAGCCACCGAAAATACTTAATACGTTCTTTAGATCTGCGATTGCCATTGTGCTCTCACTGTTATTTGTCGTTATTGTAATGCGGTCGCCGCAACGCAGGCGAGAACTGCAGTATACACGCCAAATGCCACGATTTTCATCGTATGCCCGCCGATATCTGGCGTCTCATTGGCTGCCGCGTCCAATAAGTCAGCGAGCGCCACAGCCACTCGACGGGGCCAAATCGATATCGGGCCAGCCACCACGGACTAATCCACATCTGCAGACCGATCACAGCCACCACGAAACCCATTTGCCAGAATCGCGGCACTCGACCATACAGGTCAAGGCCGTAACCATAGAACACGGTCGTCAGAATGATCGAATGCATCAGGTAATTTGTCAACGCCATGCGCCCAACCGCCGCGAATCGCTGCAGCAGACGCGGCACAAAGCCCGTTTTTATCAAAAGCATGACAACACCAACATGACCCAGCCCGACGATGATGCTGCCGAAATAATTCGCCAGGCCGCCATTTTGAAAGACATACATCGGATCGAAGCCATGTGCGTGCAGATCGATCGCGCTGAATACGGTCAGCGGCAAACCTACGCTGTAGCAGATCAGCATCATCTTGCGATAGAAATCGGCAGAGCGCTCGGCTGATAACACGCCTTTCTTCATCAGAACCATGCCCAACAGCATCAGCGCAGTGACACGCCAAATGCCGAAGAATACGACACCCGCTATTTGCATCTGTAATGCAATAGGTGCCCGGTAGACTATAATTTCGGCGTAACTTCCCCGATGAACATCAACGTCTTTTTGCACGTCTTCGTCGGTAGGTGCCATGAATGCGCGCTGTTCCTCCCAGTCTTCGAGTGTCTTCTCCTGATCAGCCGTCAATGGTTCGCCCGCATCTCCCAACGCCGTTATCTCCGCAACCTCCGCTATGGTTTTTTCCATTTGCCACCCGATGCCATGGCTCAGCAACAAGGTAACCGGCAAAAACAAACACGCCAGCATGATCAAGGTGCGCGGCGTACGGTTGCGAAACAGGTAAGCAAGCATGCCGACTGCCGCATACGTGAACAGGATGTCCCCAAACCAGATGAAATAGGCATGTACGGCGCCCAGCAACAACATAAAAAATTGACGCCGGTAAAATATGCGTCCAAATCTGACACCTCTGGCTTCTGCCCTGCCAGTCATCAGGATTATTCCTGCGCCAAATAACATCGCAAAAATGCTCATGAACTTCAGGTCAAAAAATATGTGCGTAAAAAACCAGGTGCCAAGATTGAGCGTGTCGGTTCCACCCATGACGAGTGGGTTGGAGTAGGCCGTAAATGGCAGGGCAAAAGCGTAGATGTTCATGACCAGGATGCCGAGAATTGCGACACCGCGCAGAATGTCCAGACTGCCGATACGCTCGGTGCCAGGTACAGGCTCCGCGGTGGCCGGCGTGCCTGGAGCATCGGCGATGTCGGAATCCTGGTCACTCATTGCGGGCCCTTTTCTTATTGGTGTTAGAGCTCTCGGCGCAGAAGGCCGAACGTCAAATAATATCCCATCTATGTTGCATATATACCATTGTTTCTATGCAATATTTTTCTTGGCAAGCCGTGACTTTCGATACATACTGGCGTCGGGCAAACAACATGAAAGGAGGTGATCCATGTCTAGTGAGATATCAAAGGTGTTGCGAAAACCGTTGGGTCTTGTGTGGATAATGGAGCAACCTCCAGAATTCCACTAACCCCGGGTTTTGCAATACTGATGTCGCGAAAAGCCGCCCTCGGGCGGCTTTTCTTTTTGGGATAAGTCGCCGCCCTCGGGCGGCTTTTCTATTGGGATAATTCGCCGCCCCCGGGCGTCTTTTCTGTGTAAACAAGTCGGGACAATGTCGATCAGCTGAGTATGTCTTCGAGCGCGTTCAGCATTGTGTCGATTTCACCGCTGGTGTTGTAATGCACTATTCCGATGCGCACTACACCGCCCGACTCGAGCAGCCCCAAAGCCTTGGCCGGCTCCAGGCCGTAATTGTGGCCGTTCCAGACAAAAATATTGCGTCCGGCCAATGCCTCGGCGATTACCTCGGGCCGCTGACCTGAATGCGTGAAAGACACTGTTGGAACCCGGCGATCAAAAGCGTCCGGAGCCGTGATGCCTTGTACGGTGATCCCCGGGATATCGTTCAGGCCTGCGATCAATTGGGCTGCCAGCAATTTTTCGTACTCGAACAAATGTTCGAAAGCCGTGACAATTTGCTCGCGCCGGGTGCCGGCTCGAGTACCTGCCAGGGCCGCACCGATTTCAGCAAAATAATCAACGGCGGCGCCCGTGCCGACCAATCCCTCATGACTTTGTGTGCCGGGCTCAAAGCACCACGGAAGCTCTTTGGGTGCCGGCCTGACCTTGTATGGATCAAGCCCCTCGAGTACCTCCCGTCGTCCCCATAGAATGCCCTGGTGCGGGCCGAAGAACTTGTAGGCCGAACAGACCAGGAAGTCGCAGCCCAAATCCTGAACATCTGTTGCGATATGCGGCGCAGATTGCACCGCATCAATGTAACTCCAGGCGCCGACATCACGCGCCTTCGCGCAAATGCTTTTTATATCATTGATTGTGCCGGTCAGGTTACTTGCCCCGCCAACGCAGACCAATCGGGTACGCTCGCTCAGGATTTCGTCGAAGGTGCTCAGATCGAATTCGAAGCTGTCCGTATCGAACGGCAGCCACCGAATTTTGAGATTGTGATCACGAGCCAGTAATACCCAAGGCTCGACGTTTGCATCATGATCCATGCGCGATAACACAATCTCGTCGCCGGCCTTGAGATACCGACCGATTGATCTCGACATATGTAAGGTCAGACTGGTCATGTTCTGGCCGAAGATGACTTCATCGGTCGATGGCGCATTGAAAAAATCGGCCATCGCGCTGCGTGCGTCGTCGACCAATGCCCCGGCCAGCTCGGAGGTTTTGAAGTAGCCGCCAATATTCGCATTGCCGTGCAACAAACATTCGGACATTCGCTCGACAACCCGCCTCGAGACTTGCGTTCCTGCAGGGTTGTCGAAATAAAGTCGTGGGGAGCCGTTGTCCGTTTCTGCCAATGATGGAAATTGATCACGAATCGCATCGAGATCGAGAAGCGTCTCCGGGAGCTTGTTCGCAGGTAGCATGATGATGGCTCTTGTTAAGGAAACTCTGATCTATTCACGAACTCGACTCTTGTGTCCAGAACAAATCAGTGGCTCCTTAATCTGTTTGGGTCAGCCGAAAGGATTATTCTTCCGTCGTACCGCCCCAATTCTCGCGGTGGGCGTCTTCAGCGCGCTGGCGTATTTTTGAATGTCGCCGTGTCAGCAACAATGAGTTGGGATCGCAAACCTCCGCTCTGATTATTCCGAGGTCACTTGCCGCATCGAACAGACTTGGATACCAACGTTCCCAGTCTGGCAGCAATAATTTGACCTGATCGCGAAGAGTCATGCACGCAATGTAACCGAGCCTTGCGCTCGTGACAACGCATTCGCGACCGCCGCTACTCTTCAAGCATACGAGCGCTGAGCATGCCGATAACCAGTACCGTGCCCGCAAAAAGAATGATCGGCAGCTGTGATATCCACGCTGCCGGAGCCACAAACAGTTCCTGGGGAACGGCATTCAGCAG
>SMVB01051354.1_pt1 | contig 11573 bp, 12 predicted proteins | sample 2456461 | NCBI WGS metagenome assembly SMVB01 (sample SAMN11095934, study PRJNA526329) | marine sediment metagenome | biome: Marine sediment; feature: Surficial sediment; material: Deep marine sediment; isolation source: Hadal surficial sediment | place: Pacific Ocean | collected 2014-05 | depth...
AGCATCTATACGCGTGTCGCAAGGAAATAAATCCTGGCGAGTGCGCACCGCCATCACTATTTCCTCAAGAGAGGCATTGCCTGCACGCTCGCCCAGTCCATTGATGGTGCACTCAACCTGTCGCGCACCGTTCATTACCGCTGATAAAGAATTAGCAACTGCTAAACCCAGATCGTTGTGGCAATGTACTGAGAATGTCACCTTGTCAGAATTGGGTATGCGTTCACGTAGGGTGTGCATGAGCTTACCGAATTGTTCCGGCATAGTGTAGCCCACAGTGTCAGGAATGTTGAGGGTAGTGGCTCCAGTCTTGATAACCGCCTCAAGTACACGACAAAGAAAATCAATGTCTGAGCGACCCGCGTCCTCAGGAGAAAATTCAACGTTGTCAGTATATTGGCGTGCCCATTTCACAGCTTTTACGGCTTGCTCCAACACCTGGTCAGGAGACATGCGTAGTTTCTTCTCCATGTGAATCGGTGAGGTAGCGATAAAAGTGTGGATACGTGCTGAATTTGCACCCTTCAGAGCCTCACCGGCGCGGTTGATATCTTCTTTAATGGCACGAGCTAATCCACACACGGTGCTATCTTTAATGGCATCAGCCACCGCTTTCACCGCTTTGAAATCACCGTTGGAAGCAGCCGGGAACCCGGCTTCGATAATGTCGACCAGCATACGTTCAAGTTGTCGCGCAATACGAACCTTCTCTTCGTTGGTCATGGACGCACCAGGGCTTTGCTCACCATCACGCAAAGTCGTGTCAAAAATAATCAAATGATCTTTCATTTTTTCTCCGTCTAGATCTATTATATATAGAAAAAATGCTTGAGTTGAAGTACAGAATCTGCAAAGCAGATTCTGCTGCATAAAACTTTGAAATAAGTTGTAGTAGTCAGCGCACAGCGCGCAGTAGCGATCCTGCTAGGAGTAGCAGGCTATGTGGAAGATAAAACAAAGAGTGGCTGTTAATTCTCTTCATGAGATCAATATAAATGGCTTTTTTCTGTTTACACAACTAAAAATGGGTCAGGTCTTCTGTATACTTCTAATTTTCTTCTTTTTTTGCCACCGCCACAACCAAATGACGTAGCCGGATAATGCGTAAAGCATGAACAAACAGAACAATACAACAGGTGGGTGACTTGGAATCAGCACAAAAAAGAACAGAGCTAGCAACAACACGGTTATAAATGGCACGCTCTTGTGTAAATTTATTTCCTTACCGCTGTAAAAGGGAAGGTTGCTAACCATAGTAAAGCCTGCAAACAGCGTGATACTCCATGCTATCCACTTGATGTCTGGTCCCTCTATTTTAAAGTCTAGCATTATCCAAACTAGCCCTGCAATCAGAGCAGCAGCAGCAGGACAAGGTAAACCTTGGAAAAATTGTTTGTCTGCTGTCTCTGTTTTTGTGTTAAAACGCGCAAGACGTAACGCGGTGCAAGTACAATAAATAAAAGCTGCAATCCATCCCAACTTTCCCATGTCCTTCAAGGCCCACTCATATATGACCAGTGCAGGAGCGGCACCAAATGAAATCACGTCGGATAGGCTGTCATATTCAGCGCCAAATTCGCTCTGGGTATGGGTGAGTCGTGCTACTCGTCCATCCAGTCCATCCAGTATCATGGCGATGAAAATAGCTACTGCGGAATGTTCAAAACGCCCATTCATTGCTTGTACGATGGCATAAAACCCAGCAAATAGCGCAGCGGTGGTAAACAGGTTGGGGAGTAAATAAATACCGCGCCGCCGTAGCTTGGATTTAAACATTATGCGATGTTCGTTAGGGTCGTCCATTATTTGTGTATTGCACTAAAAGACCGATGCATGGTAATCCGTTACGGTAGTATGGTAAACAGGAGGTTGCGATCAAAGAGATGAATGATGGGGCCACTTCCGGTATTATTGGGCTAATTCTGCTAATATAGTTAGTGTTGCATAAACTTTGTCTCCTATATTTACTTTGATTTCAGTGTTAAGTGGGAGATAAACGTCTACTCTCGAGCCGAAACGGATAAAACCGAAACGTTGGCCGCGTGTAAGATAGTCACCGGTTTTCACATGGCATAGAATACGTTTTGCAATCAATCCAGCGACTTGCACACAGGTTATATCAAGGCCATTATCAGTTTTTATCCACAGAGCATTACGTTCATTTTCTAGGGAGGCCTTCGGTAGATTGGCGTTGATAAACTTACCAGGGAAATACCATTCGTTATGCACTATCCCATCCACTGGGCTGCGGTTGGAGTGAACATTGAACACATTCATAAATATGCTTATCTTTATGGCATCACGTTTGAGATAAGGATCTTGTATACTTTCCACTGCGACTATTCTGCCATCAGCAGGTGATAGTACAGCGTTAGTTTTTTGCGGCACAACACGTGGTGGGTCACGAAAAAATTGTAAAATGAAGAATGTGATCAACCAGAATGGTATTGCCCAAAGCCAACCAGCAAGAATATTGACCAGTGCTGCAATAAAAATTGCTCCTATGATAAAGGACCAGCCTTCGCGGGCAAAAAAAGGATGAGGGTAATTCATCAGGATATGAATAGTTGATAGTGATCGGTAGTTTTCTTTATTGTAACGGGATCTACATTTTATATTTCATGTCCCACACATCATCAGTCACTTCATACTAATTTTTTTCTTGGTCAACCAGCTTGTTCTTTTTAATCCATGGCATCATGCTGCGCAGTTTCGTACCGATTACTTCGATCTGATGTTCGGAGGCGAGACGGCGGCTGGCTTTAAGCATAGGCGCACCAGCTTGGTTCTCCAATATAAATTCGCGAGCATATTCGCCAGTCTGAATTTCACGTAGAATTTTACGCATTTCGGCACGAGTCTCGTCGGTAACAATGCGTGGGCCACGTGAAATATCGCCATATTCAGCATTATTAGAGATGGAATAACGCATGTTGGCAATACCTCCTTCATAGATTAAATCCACTATCAACTTCACTTCGTGCAAGCATTCGAAATAGGCCATTTCTGGTGCGTAGCCCGCCTCCACTAGAGTCTCAAAACCTGCTTGAATCAGAGAGGTAAGCCCTCCACATAGCACTACTTGTTCACCGAACAAATCAGTTTCAGTTTCCTCGCGGAAATTAGTTTCGATCACTCCTCCACGTGTGCCACCGTTTGCTGCAGCATAAGACAGTGCTAAGTTACGAGCTTTGCCGGATTTGTTTTGATACACAGCGATGAGTGAAGGCACGCCACCACCTTGTATATAGGTTGAGCGCACAAGATGACCGGGTCCCTTAGGTGCAATCATAATTACATCAAGATCATCGCGCGGCGACACCTGGCCATAGTGGATATTAAAGCCATGGGCGAATGCAAGTGTTGCTGCCTTCTTGAGGTTAGGCTCAATCTCTGACTTGTATACAGCAGCCATCTTCTCGTCGGGTAACAGAAGCATCACAATATCTGCACCCTTAACAGCTTCAGCGACTCCCTTAACAGTGAGACCAGCTTTCTTTGCCTTGCTCCAGGATGCACCATACTTACGTAGGCCAACAGTGACCTTTACGCCAGAGTCTTTAAGGTTATTAGCATGAGCGTGTCCCTGTGATCCATAACCCACAATGGTGACCTTTTTTCTTTTGATAAGTGACAAATCAGCGTCTTTATCGTAATAAACCTTCATAGGTTTCCTTTCTGATTTAATTGGGAGTAAGTACTGGAGGCTAGTTGATCAGAGGCAGAAAACGTCTTACCCTATGCGCTCATGTCAGGTTTCACTATACTTTCAATATTCGTTCACCACGACCAATTCCAGAAGCACCAGTACGAACTGTTTCCAGAATCGTGTTGCGTTCTATGGTATCGAGAAATGCGTCGAGTTTCGAACAAGTACCAGTCAATTCAATAGTATATGATTTGCCAGTAACATCAACAATGCGGCCGCAAAAAATATCAGCTGTACCTTTTATCTTCTTGCGGTCCTTACCTATGGCGCGTACTTTCACCAACATCAACTCGCACTCAATATGATCTCCGTCGCTTAAGTCTATTATCTTTACTACATCGATCAATTTATTCAACTGCTTGATGATTTGTTCGACTACATCATCTGAACCAACAGTAACTAGCGTCATACGTGATAGAGTCGGATCCTCGGTAGGCGCAACTATGAGCGATTCAATATTGTAGCCTCTTGCCGAGAACAGCCCAGCCACGCGTGACAAGGCACCGGCTTCGTTTTCCATCAACAAGGAAATAATATGTCTCATCTTTATACTAAAATCATTTCAGAGAGGCCTTTTCCACCAGGTATCATAGGAAATACGTTTTCGGTTTGATCGGTAATGAAGTCCATGAATACTAGTCTGTTTTTGAGCTTGAACGCTTCCTTCAATGCGTCTTCTATGTCGTTTGGCTGTTCAATTTTCATTCCTACATGACCATAGCTTTCAGCTAGTTTAACAAAGTCTGGCAACGCATCCACATATGATTCAGCGTAACGATTGCCGTGGAAAAATTCTTGCCATTGACGTACCATGCCCATATAGCGATTATTGAGGTTCACAATCTTGAGCGGTAGGTTATATTGCTTGCAGGTTGATAATTCCTGAATACACATCTGTATACTGGCTTCGCCAGTGATACAAGCTACTGCACCTTTGGGGTTAGCAAACTGCACACCCATGGCTGCTGGCAGACCAAATCCCATAGTTCCTAACCCGCCGGAATTGATCCAACGCCGAGGCTTGTCGAATTTGTAGAACTGTGCTGCCCACATCTGATGCTGACCTACGTCTGAGGTGATGAAAGCATTGCCCTTGGTTATCTTGTAGAGTTTTTCAACTACCATTTGTGGCTTAATGATAGCGCTTCTTCGGTCATACTTAAGGCAATCTCGTTTACGCCACTGATCAATTTGTGCCCACCATGATTTGATTGCCGCTCGATCGTTTTTTTCTTTGCTGGCCTTTAGCAACTTAATAAGCTCATTAAGCACATCTGAAACACTACCAACAATGGGCACATCTACCTTGACGCGTTTGGAAATAGATGAAGGATCAATGTCAATGTGTATGATTTTTCTTTCTTTGTTGTAAAAATGTTTAGGGTTACCAATCACACGATCGTCGAAGCGTGCGCCAATTGCTATCAATACGTCACAGTGCTGCATTGCCATATTGGCTTCATAAGTACCGTGCATGCCCAACATGCCGACAAATTGTTTGTTAGTTGCAGGATAACCGCCGAGCCCCATCAATGTATTCGTACAAGGAAAGTTTAGCATCTGTACAAGATTTGTAAGTTGCTTGGTTGCGTTGCTCAGTATCACTCCGCCACCGGTATAGATCATTGGTCGTTTTGAGCCCAATATTAGTTGTATCGCTTTTTTGAGCTGCCCGGGATTTTCTTTACTGGTCGGGTTATAGGAGCGCATGGACACACTACTGGGATAGTAAAATTTCGTTTTTTCCTGGCTCACGTCCTTAGGAATATCTACCAGTACCGGCCCGGGACGCCCAGTTGAGGAGATATAGAATGCTTTCTTGATAGTAATAGCCAGCTCTGTAATATTTTTTACCAGGAAATTATGCTTGACACAGGGGCGTGTGATACCCACTGTATCAACTTCTTGAAACGCGTCTAGACCAATAGCATAGGTCGGCACTTGGCCGCTAATAATGACCATTGGAATTGAATCCATGTAGGCGGTAGCAATACCGGTAACGGAGTTGGTTACGCCGGGGCCAGACGTCACAAGTGCAACTCCTACTTTGTTGCTAGAGCGCGCATAGCCATCTGCCGCGTGTAATGCCGCTTGCTCATGCCGCACTAGTATGTGTTTGACTTTGTTCTGCTTGAACAATTCGTCATATATGAACAATACCGCTCCGCCAGGATAACCAAAGATATAATCTATCCCTTCTTCCTGTAAACAGCGTATCGTGATTTCAGCGCCCGTTAATTCTTCTGTACCCATTTTTTCTTGTTTCCTCTATGTTGAGCGCCACAAATAATAAATAAGAACACTGAACAGTAGCGGGTAGCTGACTTTTGGTCAACCCCTTGTTAGCGGATGCTTTCTAGACTGTCTGTAGTTCCCACGTTTTTTGGTGGTTACTATCATGATTGTCTTGTATGGGTTTTTCAGCAGATAAGGTTTCTTGCGACAATAATTTGAGGGGCGGGTATAAAATAGGAGAAGGAGCAAATGTTTTTATTAATTCCTGAAATGATCGCTTGAATTAGAGTTACTTGCGTGGGCTGATATCGTTTGTTTCGAACTGATGCTGTTTTTAAGGTTTTAAAGTCAGAACGGATCAAGTAGCACATCTGTTTTTATTTAAATACTAAAGTCAAAAAAATTGGTACATTACTTGAGAATTCACCTTATTAAAGAGTAAAATAGCGCCTTTTCATATTGAGCATTTAAATTGGAGAGTACGCATGCCCGTCACAGCCGATAAAAAAGCACAGGTAGTGCGCGATTATCAAAGGACCCCTGGAGATACTGGTTCCCCGGAAGTACAGGTGGCGTTATTGACCACCCGTATCAACGATTTGACTGGTCATTTCAAGGTTCACGTTAAGGATCACCATTCCCGTCGTGGTTTATTGCGCATGGTGAATCGTCGCCGCAAGTTGCTCGATTATCTAAAGCGCAGTAGTGCTGACGCTTATCGTGCTCTGATCAAGCGTCTTGGTCTTCGCAAATAGACTTTACTCCCTTCATGTTGACTACGGCAGCTGCAAAATATTTGAATGATTATCTGCCTTTCAGTGGACGATAGTAAGAAACGTTGTAAGGACTCATCGAAGACGGAACCGAATAAAGATAATTTCATTAGAAAGGACAGTAAATTGAAACCGATCAAGAAAAGTATTGCTTACGGACGCCATCAATTGACGCTGGAAACCGGGGAGATTGCAAGACAAGCACATGGAGCAGTAATCGTCACAATGGATGACACTGTGGTGTTAGTCACGGTTGTGGGTGCGAAAAATGCCAAACAGGGGCAGGATTTTTTCCCGTTAACTGTGGATTATCAAGAACGCAGTTATGCTGCAGGCAAAATACCCGGTAGTTTCTTTAAGCGTGAAGGCCGCCCTTCTGAGAAAGAAATTATTACTTCTCGCTTAATAGACCGCCCTATTCGTCCGCTATTTCCCAATAGTTTTTACAATGAAGTACAAATCGTTGCCACAGTTTTGTCTTCTGATAATGAAGTAGACGCAGATATTCCGGCGATAATTGGTGCTTCTGCTGCGTTAGTACTCTCTGGTATTCCCTTCGACGGCCCCGTTGGTGGAGCCCGTATTGGTTATATTAATGGAGAGTATGTGCTAAATCCAACGACTACTGAACTTAAGGAGACCGAGTTGAATCTGGTAGTAGCAGGTACGCAACATGCTGTTCTGATGGTGGAATCTGAGGCAAAAGAGCTATCCGAAGACGTGATGCTAGGTGCAGTTATGTTCGGCCATGAGCAAATGAAAGCAGTGATTAATGTCATTAACGAATTAGTCGATGAAGCTGGAGTTGCTGAATGGGATTGGACGCCGGCAAAGCAGGATACGGAGCTGGCCGAAAGAATCACCCAGTTGGCAGAAGTAGATTTACGTGCAGCATTTCTTTTGGAGCACAAACAAGTGCGATCCGAGGCCATTGATAAAATCTGGCAGCGAGTTTTTACCGAGATTGGGGTCGGTTCAGAAGATGGGCCGGATGGACAAGCCGTCAAGGAAGCTTGCTTTGATCTTGAGTCAAAGATTGTGCGTAGCCGGATTCTTGATGGCAAGCATCGTATAGACGGACGCGATACTCGTACTGTGCGACCTATTTCCATTCGCAGTGGTGTTTTTCCGCGTACACACGGTTCTGCTTTGTTTACTCGTGGTGAAACTCAAGCACTGGCGATTGCAACTCTTGGTACAGGACGCGATGAACAAAGAATTGATGCGCTGCATGGGGACTACACCGATCGCTTCATGTTCCACTACAATTTTCCACCTTACGCCACTGGAGAAACCGGACGCGTCGGAACACCAAAGCGCCGTGAAATTGGTCACGGGCATCTTGCCAAGCGCGCACTTATTGCAGTGTTACCTTCTGCTGAAGAATTTGGTTATTCGTTGAGAGTTGTGTCCGAAATTACCGAATCTAACGGTTCTAGTTCTATGGCTTCAGTTTGTTGCGGGTGTATTGCATTAATGGATGCAGGAGTGCCACTAAAAGCGCATGTAGCAGGCATTGCAATGGGGCTTATCAAAGAGGGTAATCGTTTCGCCATACTCACTGATATTCTTGGTGACGAAGATCATATAGGCGACATGGATTTCAAGGTTGCTGGTACTGAGCGAGGTATTACCGCGCTGCAAATGGATATCAAGATTCAAGGCATCACCGAGGAAATCATGCATGCTGCGTTGGTACAGGCCAAAGAAGGGCGCATGCATATATTGGGGATCATGAAACAGGCTCTGCCTTCAACCCGTGAAGAAATTTCTCAACATGCTCCGCGCATTATTAAAATTAAAATTAATCCTGATAAAATCCGCGATGTAATCGGAAAAGGTGGTGCGGTGATCCGTGCATTGACTGAGGAAACTGGGACAACCATCGATATCACAAACGATGGTATTGTTATAATAGCTTGTATCACTGCCGAGGGTGGCGAATTGGCTAGAAAACGTATCGAAGACATTACTGCTGATGTGGAGGTGGGTAAGATATATGATGGGACCGTACTGAAACTTCTAGATTTCGGCGCAATCGTCAGTGTTCTGCCTGGCAAGGACGGCTTGTTGCATATCTCACAAATCGCCAACAAACGTGTTAACAGTGTCACCGATCACTTGAAGGAAGGCCAGGCAATACGTGTTAAAGTGCTGGAGGCTGACGACAAGGGAAGGCTGCGTCTCAGTATGAAAGCAGTTACAGAGGAAGCTACGGACAATGTGGTTCACTAAGCTGTAGGTTTGCTTAGGAATTGATTGTAAAAAATCCACGCATTATGTGATTTCTTTTGTTTCCGACTTTAAGGTTTGATACAAGCTTTTCGGAAAATGAACAATCAATTTTATTTGGCTAGTTGTTTTTCTCTTATCTCGTCTAGCGTCTTGCAGTCTATGCAAAGAGTCGCAGTAGGGCGAACTTCAAGACGTTTCAGGCCGATTTCAATACCGCAGCTATCGCAATAGCCATAATCACCAGAATTTATCTTAACAATGGTTTCGTCAATTTTCTTGATGAGCTTACGTTCGCGGTCACGATTACGTAGTTCCAGCGTCACATCAGATTCTTGGCTGGCACGGTCGTTGGGGTCGGCGAAGACTGTAGCTTCATCCTGCATGGTGTGGACTGTGCGATCTATATCTTGACCCAGATGCAATTTAATGCCTTCCAACATATTGCGAAAATGCACAAGTTGTTTTGAACTCATGTAGCTTTCTCCCTTTCTCAGCCTATAGGGAGTAGCTTCTTTACGTAGTTGTTGCGGCATTTCTTAGTGTTCCTTTTCTTTCCTGATTACGAGCGAAGACGCTTTAATATCAGATATTACATTATACTGCAAGCAGGTCTGTTATTTGTCTTAAGTATTTTGCACAAAGCTAATTTTAATCCGCGCATGAATTTGAATGACAAGAGGCACGCATTATTTAGTTTGGAGCGGTTCAAGCAATAGGATATGGTTGGGTTGACGACGGACAAAAAAAGTAGGATACAAAAATATTTTCCGTTCCAGAAATGATTTTGAACGAAGATCTTTGAATCTAATTTCTTTATTCGGTTTTGAAATACTCCCCTGTTTCTCAGACTCTTTCATATTGGGATAGACTGGATAGAATAGGCAGGAAAATTGACCTTTTATCAGTGGAAAGGTATAGTGTCGCCCTTTCCGGGGTGTAGCGTAGCCTGGTAGCGCGCCTGGTTTGGGACCAGGATGTCGGGAGTTCAAATCTCTCCACCCCGACCAATTCTGCCCAATTGATTCAGGGTAAGCTCGGTTTGAGTGGTGCCCGTAGCTCAACCGGATAGAGCACCAGCCTTCTAAGCTGGGGGTTACAGGTTCGATTCCTGTCGGGCACGCCAGAAGGTTTTTGAAACAATTTGCTTCGGGTTTTCAAACCTGAGTTATTTGTAGTTTTTCGGATGGTGGCTGTAGCTCAGTGGTAGAGTCCCGGATTGTGATTCCGGTTGTCGTGGGTTCGATACCCATCAGCCACCCCACAAAATATAATCAACTAAGGTTGTTTTACCCAGATGCTTTTTTCTTTGTGGCACACTCATGGCACACATCGAATAAATATTACACTCAATAAACGTATCAATAAACGTATCTCCAGAGTCTTTTCGCTTTATCTCATGTTTCCAGTTATTTTAACAATTCGTGGTTTTTCTGCTTAACTGTGCCACTAATGTGCCATATATTAATCGAACGTTATTGAAATTTAATATTAACAATAACATATAAATATACAATACCCGATTACTAATCACAGGTTCTGGTATAAGAATACCAGCACTCAAACCGGCTAGCCTGGTATCAATAGCTGGATCATCAATTGCATCACACATTTTTTCAAGGTTAGTTCCATTTCGATTGCCTTTCTTGATTCCAGTTCCTACGTTTGATACACCTAAGGCTAAAACAAGGGTTTTAGGACGATTTGTAGGACAGGTTGTGCCGTTGTTAGTGGTGCACTTCTAGTATCTGATTTGGCGTCAATCGCCTTTTGTGTAGCAGATTGTACGAATGAAGTTAGTTGTCAATTAGAAAATCAGGTCCAATGAATCCGAGCGGTGATCTTTTAAGTGCAGTTGTTGATTTGATCAAAAGTAATTAGGTGTCCCCAATGTTTACTAAGGCCTCAGAATGGATAATGACCTCTCAGATCCAATTGGAGCATGATTTGGGAATGACTGGTGAAGATGCACATGAGTTTATGAATATATTTATGCAAAAGTTTGATGTTGATATGTCAGAGCTTAAGTTTGATAAGTATTTTGGTTCTGAAGGATTTGATTGTACAAGTAGCCCAGAAACTCCGCAGAAATAAGATGTTAGATTCCATTCCTATTACAATCAGGGATTTAGTAAAGGCTACTACAACCAAGAAATGGCGAAACGAGGAATAAGTTTTCTGATAAAATAGAATCGTGAATCTTAGTTAAAGTATCCAACCTGGTTTAGCGCTGGGTTTTTTTGTGTAGATGAACGTCCGTTTATGGCACAAAGCAGACATTCACGGTTTTTTCTTGTTTAGTTATTTGTTTTTTTAGGCAGTGTGGACAATATGCGTACTTAGCCCTTAATAATTACCCACAATCGTCCTGGTAACATGAAGAAATATCGATACGACGTATAAAACAATAAGGCAGGGGAGACAATGATATGTTCACTATCCAAAAACACACATGGTTAATGGCTCTGTTGCTTGGGACCGTTGCGGCAGTAACATTAATTGCCCCCCGCACAAGCTGCCCACGGAATAGACAGGGATGTGGATGTTGCTTTGGAGAAACTTTACGAGTCGAGCCACCTTGCCAAGGCACTCCGGACAAAAGCTAAAGGAATCTTGGTGTTTCC
>SMVB01077885.1_pt1 | contig 11573 bp, 10 predicted proteins | sample 2456461 | NCBI WGS metagenome assembly SMVB01 (sample SAMN11095934, study PRJNA526329) | marine sediment metagenome | biome: Marine sediment; feature: Surficial sediment; material: Deep marine sediment; isolation source: Hadal surficial sediment | place: Pacific Ocean | collected 2014-05 | depth...
GTTTTACGTCACGGGAACGCTCACCTTTTCATCAACAGTGGAGAGCCGGAGTGAGAAGACGCTTCTGCCGGGCATCCTCAACCTGAACCTCGGCACGACCACGGCCACCGTACGCGTTTCGGGCCGCGTAGCGTACGGGTTCAACGTGGCGGCGCTACGGCCGGAGCACATTCACTACACAGAAGACAGCGTGGTAGAAGTAGAACTACCAAGGCTGGAAGTGTTCTCCGTGGAACCCGAGCTGGAGAACGTAGATATCCAGACGGACGTGGGCTGGGCGCGGCTCCACCGAAGCAGCGGGCAGGAGATGGAGCAGCGTGCACTCCAGGCCATTCGCCCAACCATGCGAGCTACAGCCGAGCGTCATCTTGCCAACTCGGAGACGCCGGAACTAAACACGGCAGCGGCGCTTGTACGCCTCCTCACGCCTCCCTTGGAAGCCGGAGGTGTCTCCGCCCCGCGATTTCGCTTCCATCTGGCGTCGGGTGGCATTCTCGAGTTCGACGCCTCCGAGGTTCCTTCGTCTGTTGAATAAAACACGCCTCATTGTATTTCATGCTCGGATTCCTGATTGATTGCTGATGGCTCGTTCCCAATCAGATGCTCCCACCTACGTCGACTCGCCAACAGGTATCGTAACGGTGGCTGGTACGCGATTTCGTACCACGGAGAAGCTCTTGCGCGAGTTTGCAGAACCCGTTTTCGACCGCGAGCCTCTGGGAAGCCTGATCCGGCAGGCCGAAGTGTGGGCGCAGTCTCCGGTTACGATGGCCTTGTGGGCGCTGCCGGTATTGCTCCTTCTCCTGCCTATTTGGGTTGCAACGGTGGCCGCCCTCGCCCTTTTCGCCGTTTGGAGGGTTGTTTCGCCCGCCGCGCCAGTTCGTGCAGGCATTGCGGTCCTTAGCATCCTCCAGAAACCAATGCTGCAGGGGATTTACTTTGTCGTGGCGCTGACCCTGTTGGGGTGGGCCAGCCAGACGCCCGCCGTTCTTGTTGGCCTGGCTGGTTTTATTGGCATGCGATTCGGTTTGGTTGAGATGCTTCTGAAACCCATCCTCGACCCACTGCTTGCTAGGATGTATCCGTTGCCCGTGCCCGACCAGGTGCTGCGCGCCGTCATTGTTCGGGCGGCCCTCCGGCACGACATCCCGCTTCCAGAACTATCCCGACTCGAAGAAAGCGCCAGGGAGGCGTGGAAGATCCACGGAAAGAACTGAGACTCCCAATCCAACAGCCTCCTAGGAGGCTGTTGGATTACCTACTCTGCAGCCGAGACGAGTGAATCGCGGTCGAGATCAAGGCGCGGGATCGGAGTCGAATCGGTGATTCGGCGAGATTTTCGCAACGCTGAGATCGGTCGTGAGACACCGTCGCAGCCGGACGAGGTGTTTCAACAGCCTCCTAGGCGCTACGCTGGAGCCAGAACACGAGCACGTCGTCCGCGAACATTGCCTCGGCGCTGCGGCTCAGCATCGTTTCCAGCATTGTTTTAACGGGTTGCTCAGCCGCCAGAGCTTCACTGGCCGAGAGCGCAACGCCCACTTCCCCAAACTGCTTCCCGTTGAGCGCCACCTGCTCGTTGAGGCCATCGGTGTAGCACATCAATGCGTGTCCAGGTGGGATGGTGAACGCCTTGTCGGTGTACTCGGTGGAGGCATCAAGACCGAGGATAAGGTCCGAGTATTCTACGATGCCGGCGCCGCCGGTCCCGATCAGGATGGGCCGGCAGTGGCCGGCGTTGGCGTAAGTAATGCGGTGCTTGTCGGGCTCCCAACGCATCAGCAGGAGGGAGGCAAAGGTATCCTCCAACACCTTGTCCTGAATGAGCATCTGGTTGACGTGGCTCATCAGGGCGGCCGGTGACGACATGTTACCGAGCATCGCGTGAACCGTGGAACGGATGTACGAGAGGAAGGAGAAGGCATAGAACTTCGCCTGGAGGCCCTTTCCCATAATGTCGCCGACGGTGAAGACGTACGAACCGTCGCTGGCTTGCGTCCAGTCGAAGAGGTCGCCGCCGCCGTCCTCACGAGGCTGCGAAAAAAACTGCGCACGATATCCATCCACCTCCGGCATCGTTTTGGGCATCAGACGATCCGAGAAATCGCGGCCGATGCGAGCGTTGAGCTTCGTCTGGTAGACGCTACTGCGCTTGATGATTTGCTCGACCCGTGCCATTACGTAGTCGATGTCGAACGGCTTGGTGATGTAGTCGTCCACACCGTTGTTGAGCCCCTTCACACGACTTGGGTCATCCGATTTGGCCGTGAGGAAGATAAAGGGAATGGCCGATGTTCGCTCGTCTCGGCGCAGCGCAGCCAGTAGTGCGAAGCCATCCATCCTCGGCATCATGATGTCCGAGATGATCAGGTCGGGGATGCCCTCATCCACCAATTTGAGTGCCGCTTCGCCGTGCTCTGCCGTACGCACATTGTAGACCTTGCCGATCCGGTACTCGAGGAGCCGCCGGAGCGCCTGGTTGTCTTCGACAATCAATATGGAGTGGTTATGCATCGCGGGATCGGTCAGGCTTTGTCAAACGCCTGATCGGAGGGGGGGAGGAAGGAAGGCATATCGTCCGAATCGACGGGAGGGCGTACGACGAACTCAAGGTGTTGCAAGCCATCACCATTGGTTTTGTAAACAAACTCCTCGGTACACGCAAGCATCATTAGGAGGCCCCGGCCGCGTTCGGAAGGCTCGGGACGGTTCAGTATTTTGGTTTGCTCCTCAATACTCGCCTGAAAATCAAACCCTTCCGAGTTATCTTCAATCAGGCAATGGAGACCCGAAGAGTGTTGCGAAATGACCAATCGAATCATTGGCGGCCGGTCCCCGAATGTGGCGAACTGAACAAGATTGGCAATCCATTCGTGTACCGCGAGCTTCATTACCAGAAAGCCATACTCGTCTAATGCTAATGCGTTGCTTGGTGTGCCGCCCTGCACCCAGGCTTCGAAGAAGTCATGAACCTCGTCGATCACGTGGTCAATATCGTGGAACGTGTGCTCGCGCATGGTTGAGGGCGGTTGATCGGCCGAGACCGACGGCTCCTGCCACGGCGGATCAAGCTGTGCCCGTGGGGCGTCCGGCGGACGAGCGTTCCAGGTTCTCGAATGCGGCCTCAACGGTCGGGAACTGGCGGAAGACCTTGTAAGTCCGCGTTAGTTGTACTACAACCTGAACCGGGCGACTCACACTGGCGAATACAACCTGCCCCCCGATGGGCGTGAGCTGACGGTAGAGTGAGAATATGACGCCCAGGCCCGTGGAGTCTAGGATGCCCGTGCCTGTAAAATCGAGCACGAAATGGCGGACGCCGGCGCGGGTGTGCTCCTGGCAACTCGCCTTGAAGTCGACCGCGTTGCGGAAATCGAGCGCCTTGCCGATGTGTACAACAACGGAGGTCGGCGAGGTCTTTTTGATCGAGAAGCTCATGGTGCTGAGGATGGCGGATGACCTGCAAAGAGAAGAAGTGCCCGTCGCGCGTGCGGCGGGCTTGTTGGGGCCACAATTGACGAATATCGTACCATCGTTCGCGTGAAGAGCCCGAAATGTCCCTTGCGCGTAACATTCTGCCAAATCATTCGCCTGGGAAAGGATTTCGCCCGGCCCGGCGTATGTCGGCCCGAAGTGGCAGTCCAGGTATCGCCCTCCCTGGCGCAGTCCTGTAATCCGATGGGGAGGAATCGAAACGGGCCTCGCCGTACGCACGGCAGGGATGCCGGGTATCTTTGCGGTGTGATTCTGCCCCTCCTGATACCGCGCCGGCCATCGTTCCACACAGTGCTTCGGTATGCTGCTGCGTTTAGTCTTGCGGTGGTGGTAACGGGATGTACGCGCCTTTCAGAGCAGGGCAATCCCACGATTGAGGATATGGCGGCCGTACCCGATCAGGAAAGCTGGAACGCCGAGCTTCGCATCAGCAGCGAAGGGCGCCCGAGGCTGGTGATGGCCGCGGCCTACATGGCGCGTTACGAAAGGCGCGACACTACCTATGCCGTACTCGGCGCAGATCCGCTGGGAGACGACTCCACGCTCGTTCGCGTAGAGCTGTTCGATGAGGACGGCGAGCCCACGGCGTTGCTTTTCACAAAAGAACTAACGTACTTCGACCGCGAGCGGCGGTTTGAGTGTGTGGGGGATGTCGAGGCCGTTTTGCTCCGCGCCGGAGGCGCCCGGCTCACCGCCGGCCGACTTACCTATAATGAAGGCGACGGACGGTTTGTAGCGAGCGGAAACGTGCTCGTTGTCTCGCAGGATGGCAAACGCCTCACGGCAGAGGAAGTGGTGTGGGATGCGGATGCGAGGCAGCTCCGCGTCCAGGGAGGCTTCCGATTCACCACCCCTAACGAGCGCATCAGCGGCTACGGCCTAGTGGCCTCCGAAGACCTGGCGCGCTACTCGTTCTCTCGCGCCAGCGGCGAACTGGAGGTGGAGGAGTAATGCTTTCTTTTTGGTATGAGAGGATGAGGGTGCGAGAGCGTGAAAAGTGGTTCGCCTTATTGCCGCTTGTGCTTTTTCTACTTGGTTCGATCCAAGCTTCGGACGCCCAAACGCATGTCGTCGAGTTGATTAATGCGGACGAAGTGGTGGTTGAATCCGATAGTGTGAACGGCACGGTTCGCCGGTTGTATGGCAATGTGGTTCTGCGGCAGGACACTGTGCGCCTCCGCGCTGCGCGCGCTACGCAATACGAGCAGCGGGGGGAGATCTTTCTGGAAGGCTCCGTCCGCATCATCTCCGGAGACGACACACTCACCGCGCGGCGCGTCACCTACGATTCCAACGAAAAAGTGGCCGAGGCCGTCGGAAACGTGCGCATCAGCGATGGAGAATCGGTGTTGCTTGCGCCATCGGCTACGTATTTCTCACGTCAGAAGCTGGCCACGTTTACGGAGGGCGGACGGTTGCTCCACGAAGACGTAGAACTGACTGCGCCCGCCGGGCACTACAGCACGCGAGACAAGCTGGCCGAGTTCGAAGGCCCCGTTGAACTCCGCGATTCCACGGTCGTGCTTACCAGCCAGTTCGGAACGTACGATACCCGCGCCGAAAAGGCTGTTTTCTCAGGCGAGGTCCGCCTGTTACGGAGGGGCGTACGCATCGAAGCCGATTCGCTCATCTACTACCGCCGGACGGAAGTCTCCATTGCGAGCGGGCATGTTGTTCTCGAACGATTTGGGAATGCGGAGGACGACCCCGACGGTGGCATCACGCCCGATTCCACCCAACGCTCTGTTCTCTTCGGTGCCTTCGGCGAACACGATGCCCAGAATGAAACGAGCCGTGTAGGAGGCGATTCCACCGGCAATCCCCTTCTCGTACAACTCCGCACGGATTCGACCGGAGCGACGGATACGACACTGGTGCGGGCGCGGCGCTTCGAGGCCGTTCAGGTAGATAGCCTCGCAGATCGGTACACGTTCATCACGGCGGTTGGTGAGGTTCGGACGGCAGGGCCTCGCCTTTCGGCCATCGCCGACTCGGCCCACTTCGAGCGCGTAGAGCCTGCCGATTCGACCACGGGGCCAGTACGAGATCGGATGTCGTTTTTCGGGGAGGACCGCCCGTCGGTTTGGTTTGAGGACGCCCAGGTCAGCGGCGACACATTGTTCGTCTTCGCGGTTAGGGAGAGTATCGAGTACATGGACATCTACGGCAACGCCTTCGCCGCACAGCTCGATACCACGCTTGGCCGCATCCGGCAAATCCGCGGCCTCCGAATGCGCGCAGTGTTCGAGCACGATTCCCTCCGAACGCTCTCCGTATGGCCCAACGCAGAGGCCATTCACTTCCGCGCCACCGACGACGGCCTCCTCGACGGCGCCGACCGCCTCTCCGCAGACAGCCTCGCTTTCCGTTTCGGAGGAGGCCGGTTAGAGGAAGTCTTTGGCGTGCGCAATGTGGAAGGCATCACGTACGGCCCCGAAATAATCCCCGATCCCTTTCGGCTACCGGGCTACCTGTTCACCCCCGAACGTCGGCCGAACCGCACGCAGCTTCTTCCCGAAAACGGCTGGCAGGCTGCTTGGCTGGACGCCAATCCGGGAGTCGTTCATTCCGGAGAAATGGAGGAAGACGCAGAGCCTCCGGTTCAAGGTGCGCGAGGAGGTGGGGGCAATAGTCCAGAGTGACAAGCGCAACGTCGAAGCGATCCGGAATTTCCTGAGACGGTCCTTCACGTTTTACCGCGAACAGGCCCTAGCTTGCCGCATGGCCGAAATCGATCCAATTGCCGAAGCCGATCCTGTAACCGTACGCCAGATCCTCCGCGCAGAAGGGCTCGTGAAGCGATACCGCCGCCGAACGGTAGTCGACAAGGTTTCGATTCGGGTGGAGCAGGGGCAGTGCGTGGGCCTGCTCGGGCCGAACGGCGCGGGTAAAACCACCACCTTCTACATGATTGTGGGGATGGTGCGGCCGGACAAGGGGGAGATATTTCTGGGCCCGGAGGACGGACCCGAAAAGCGCCTCACACGCATGCCCATGTACCGCCGCGCGCGCCTCGGTATCGGCTACCTGGCGCAGGAAGCCTCCGTGTTCACCAACCTCTCGGTGGAGGACAACATCTACGCCGTCCTCGAATTCCAGCCAATGCCAAAGGCAGAACGGAAAGACCGCGTAGACCAACTTATTGAGGAGTTCGGATTGGAGACGGTGCGGAAGTCGAAGGGCTACATGCTCTCGGGCGGGGAGCGGCGGCGCACCGAAATCGCTCGCGCGCTGGCCACAGAACCGAGCTTTATCCTGCTCGACGAGCCATTCGCGGGCATCGATCCCATCGCAGTGGAAGATATCATGCGTATCGTAGTCGGGCTGCGCGACAAGGGGATTGGCGTCCTCATCACGGATCACAACGTCCACGAAACCCTCGCCATAACCGACCATGCCTACCTCATGTACGAGGGGCAGATTTTCCAGCAAGGAACAGCCGAAGCCCTCGCAGACGACCCCGAAGTTCGCAGGCGCTACCTCGGCGAGAAGTTCACGCTGGAACGCTACAGGTGAAGGGTGAAGGGTGAATAGCTGGCTTAGAAATATTCCTTCCTCGCCGAAATCCCAGATCCGATATCTGTCATCTGGCCTCTCTCTTCGGTTCTTTGTTCTCCGATTTCCGCAATCCCACTGAATCCCAAACGCTGCCCACCGCGTATCTTCCGTCACGCTCCACCCACCTGCCTGATTTCGCTGTGACCGACATGGTTGTCGTCATGGACCCCGGCGCCCCTCGTGCGCTTGTCGAGGCCGTCGTTGACCAGCTCAACGACTACGGATTCGACGTTCACCGCTCCAACGGAGTGGGGACGGTGCTGGGCGCCGTTGGGCGCCAGCTGGACTTCGATCTTCGTCACATCCAGATTCTCGATGGGGTGAGGGATGTTTTTCGCGGTACCAGCCCCTACAAGTTTGTAGGTCGTACCTGGCACCCAGACGACACCATTGTGGATGTGGACGGTGTGCTGGTGGGAGGCAACGAGGTGGTGGTGATAGCCGGCCCGTGTGCTGTGGAGAACGAAGAACAGATTGAAGAAACCGCCGCGGCTGTGGCGTCGGCCGGCGCGCGAATTCTCCGGGGCGGGGCATACAAACCGCGTACGTCGCCCTATGCTTTTCAGGGGCTGGGTGAAGAAGGGTTGGTGTTGCTCCGCGCCGCCGCCGACAGGAACGGCCTCAAGGTGGTCACCGAGGTCATGCGGCCCAGGCAGATTGACATCGTGGCGAAGCATGCCCACATTCTTCAGATCGGCGCGCGAAATATGCAGAACTTCCCGCTGTTGCAGGAAGTAGGCCGGGCGGGGCTCCCTGTATTCCTCAAGCGTGGCATGAGTGCTACGGTGGAGGAGTGGCTTATGAGCGCCGAGTACATTCTCGCCGAGGGCAATCCGGACGTAATTCTCTGCGAGCGTGGCATCCGCACCTTCGAGACCGCCACCCGCAATACGCTGGACCTCTCGGCGGTGCCGGTCGCGAAGAAGCTGAGCCACCTTCCCGTATTCGTGGACCCGAGCCACGGTGTAGGCCTTCGCGACATGGTTACGCCCCTCGCCCAGGCCGCTGTAGCCGTAGGCGCCGACGGGCTCATGGTGGAAGCCCATCCCAACCCCCCTCAGGCCCTGTCAGACGGCCCTCAGTCGCTGGATTTGGATGAGTTTGGTGCGTTGATGGAGGAAATCCAACGTATCGCAGAGGCGGTTGGGCGAACTGTCTTTGAAGCCCGAGAAGTGGCGGCCTAGCGTTCCAGAACATTCGTCGAAGAGAAGGAGGGGATGGATTGTAACGGACCCGGTTTGTTTTCCCTTCGTTAGATGCGATCTCGACCTATCTTGTCGCATCCCCTCTGAATGCGCCGAAAAAAATCGTTGCAATAAACTTATGTGTGGAATTGTTGGCTACATCGGCCACCGGAGCGCAGCAGACCTACTCGTAAAAGGCCTGAGGCGACTCGAATACCGTGGTTATGACTCCGCAGGCATTGCCATTGTCAACGGGCGTGTGGACGTGCGCAAGAAGGAAGGCAAGGTGGACGAACTTGCTGCTCTGCTTGAACGCAACCCTCTGGTCGGCACGGTCGGTATTGGGCACACTCGTTGGGCCACGCACGGCGCCCCCAACGACATCAACGCACACCCCCATGCGGCAGGTGGCAACAGGTTCGCGCTAATCCATAATGGCATTATTGAGAACTATGCTCCGATTCGCACGAAACTTCGTGAGAAGGGCTACACGTTTACCAGCGACACCGATACCGAGGTGCTTGTCCACCTTATCGACGACATCCAGAAAGAAACCGGCCTACCCCTTTCTGAGGCCGTTCGCCAGGCATTGACCCAGATCCGCGGCGCGTACGGCATTGTGATAGTAAGCGAGGACGAACCCGACCAGATCATTGCGGCACGCAACGGCAGCCCGCTTTTGCTGGGTATTGGCGAGGGTGAGAACTTCATCGCCAGCGACGCGAGCCCACTGATTGAGTACACGCGGCAGGTTGTTTACCTGAACGACGGGGAAATGGCCATCGTCAGGCGAGACGGCTACGAGGTGATGAGCATCGAGGGCGCGGCGGTGGACAAAAAGGTCTACGAACTGAATTGGGACATTGAGGAGATCGAGAAGGGTGGGTACGAGCACTTCATGCTCAAGGAGATCATGGAGCAGCCGGAGTCGATCGAGAACACGCTGCGCGGCAGAATTAATTTGGAGACCAACCGAATCAAACTGGGTGGTCTCGAAGACGTGATGGACCAGCTTCGCGATGCAAGCCGGATCATCATCTGTGCGTGTGGAACAAGCTGGCACGCCGGCCTTGTGGGCGAGTATCTCATTGAAAAGCATGCCCGCATTCCGGTAGAGGTGGAGTATGCGAGCGAGTTCCGCTACCGTAACCCCATTCTCAACGAGAAGGACGTAGTGCTCGTGATCTCCCAGAGTGGCGAAACGGCCGATACGCTCGCGGCTGTTCGCCGGGCGAAGGAGGCCGGCGTTCTTACGCTTGGCGTGTGCAATGTGGTGGGAAGTACCATTGCCCGCGAAACCGACGCCGGCGTGTACCTCCACGTTGGCCCCGAAATTGGCGTTGCGAGTACAAAGGCGTTCACCGGGCAGGTGACGGTCCTGGCCATGATTGCACTGCTCCTCGGTAAGGAACGGGGGCTTCTGGACGACGACCAGCTTCATCGGCACCTGGAAGCGCTTGTGGCCATCCCCGAGCAGATTCGGAGGATGCTGAATACGGACGCCAAAATCCGCCAGATAGCCCGCGACTATCGGTTTGCCTCCAACTTCCTGTATCTCGGGCGGGGAACCAACTTCCCGGTTGCCCTCGAAGGCGCATTGAAGCTCAAGGAGATCTCCTACATCCACGCCGAGGGCTATCCGGCGGCGGAGATGAAACATGGTCCCATCGCCCTTATCGACCAGTTCATGCCGGTCGTGTTTATTGCCACGCGCGACGCCATCTACGACAAGGTGGTCTCCAATATCGAGGAGGTGGTAGCTCGCGGAGGCACCGTGATCGCCATCACCAACGACGACAACGACGAGCTCGATCCGCTGTGCGAGTACGTCATCCGCGTGCCCGAAACCACCGAGGGCTTTGAGCCGCTACTGACGGTCATCCCGCTTCAATTGCTCGCGTACCACATTGCCGTCATGCGCCACTGCAACGTGGACCAGCCGCGCAACCTCGCCAAGAGTGTAACGGTGGAATAGAGACAGGCTTTAGACATGTTCGTCTCGCGGCACATAGGCATGCATCTTGCTATGTTACTGGTTGCTGGTAGTGCTCTGACGGTGCCTCCGGCTGCAGCACAGGATCAGGATGTGGCTAGCCTGCTGCTTCGCATAGGTGAGCATCGGACAGCCTCCATCGGAGCTGCCGAGACTCCAGTAGAGCCGGTTCTGATGCTCTATCTGAGAACCGCCCGTGACTACCCTTGCTATAACTACCGGATCAATGCCCAATTCAGCCAAAGTGGGAGCGTCCTTGACCTCACGGTAAATGGAGTTGAGCTTGGCAAAACTGCAGATGGAATTGAGATTTGTCAGACTTTGTTTGGCCCGGCTAGGTATAGCACAGATCTTGATTTGCCTGATGGTACCTATACCCTGCGCCTCAGCCACCTGGGGCAAATTGACGAGTACGAACTACAACTGAATTCTGACCGCGTGAACATTGCTGCGATTGTTTCGGAAGTCTCGGCATTTGACTCAACCCTCTACTGGCGTTTGCCGAGGCAGTCCTTCACTTTCCGCTGCGGAACGCTAACTCAGGATGCGTTCCTTTGCGATGAGTTTGAGCAGATATTGCTTTCGTCTCTGCCGATTACCCCGATTGCGGTACCAAGCGAAGGGGAATGGCCGTATTCGCTTAGCTCCAGCGGCCACCATTACGACGCACCGGCAAGATTCTTCTACTATGAGCAGGAAGACGACTTTCTAGAAGCTGGAGAGTTGCTCGCCGCCTACACCGAGGAGGTGCTCACTCACCATCGCGGCAAGCAATTGGTTTTAACAAACTGGCGAAGTGAGCAGTTCTCATCGTTTGAGTTCGAACGGTGACATCATTCATGTGCCTGGGTGGCGAGATCAGCATATTTTGGCGCGTTAATTTTCATACGAGATGATCAATCCCGCCGTCCTCGACGAAATCGTAGCGCGCTACGAGGCAGTCATCGCGCTTCTCGCGCAGCCCGAAGTGGTTTCCGACCTCAAGCAGTTGGAGACGCTGGGGCGCGAGTTGTCGGAATTGAAGGAGACCGTGGATGTGGTAACCAGATACCGCGGAATGCTTCGTGAACGGAAGGATTTGCAGGAGATGATTGAGGTAGAGGAGGGGGAGATGGCTGAGTTGGCTCAAGCAGAGCTTGAAGAGATTGAAGAAAGCATTCCACGGATAGAAGCCCGCCTCGAACAACTCCTCATCCCCAAAGACCCCGAGGACGCCCGCGATGCCATCGTGGAGATCCGGGCCGGAACGGGCGGTGACGAGGCTGCGCTGTTTGCCGGCGACCTGTTCACGATCTACCAGCGGTTTGCCGCAGGGAAGGGGCTACGCATCGAGGTGATGGCTA
>SMVB01117738.1_pt1 | contig 11573 bp, 9 predicted proteins | sample 2456461 | NCBI WGS metagenome assembly SMVB01 (sample SAMN11095934, study PRJNA526329) | marine sediment metagenome | biome: Marine sediment; feature: Surficial sediment; material: Deep marine sediment; isolation source: Hadal surficial sediment | place: Pacific Ocean | collected 2014-05 | depth 0-1...
AATTTATAGAATTGTCGAAAAGCTGGATGAAGTTCTGGACAGCCTGGTCATCGGAATAGAAGAAGATAACGATGTCCGGATGATTCTTTTTTTGGTTTTGCAGGAAAAAATTAAACTGGAAGAAAATCTACAGAATAAAATCAAAAAGTTACTGCGGGAAGGGGCAACCCCTCGTCATGTGCCACAAGAGTTTTTTCAGGTTAGCGAAATCCCAAAAACTCTGAATGGCAAAAAAATGGAGTTAATGGTCAAGGCCATTTTTAAAGGGGAATTGGTCCGTAATCAGACGGCTTTGGCCAATCCAGGTTGTCTGGTCGAATTTGAAAAGATCAAATCAAACAGGCTGCCGCCAAAGAATTCAAAAGTTTTCCTGACAGATCCAGATTAGAGATAGAAGGGGTTTTGACTGTTGCGGTGCAGGGCGATAAGGCCGCCATTGCAAAACCAATGAAGGGGCTTGGAAGCGGTGTTTTTGAAATCGCGGTAAAATACAGGAATGATGCTTACCGACCTGTGTACGCCCTCTAGGTCGGCAAAGAAATATGGGTGATACGCCTTTTAAGAAGAAATCGAAAACCGGGATTAAAACCCCGAAACCAGAGATTGACTTAATCAAGGCACGAATTAAGTTTTTGAAGGAGCAACAGAAATGACCGAATTTACAAATGAAGATTTTGAAGTGATCCACGGAAGCGGCAACGTCTTCCGCGATTTTGGAGAACCTGACGCAGATGTAAAGCAAATGAAGGCTTTACTGGCCGCTGAAATTATTCGTGCGCTCAGGGTTCAAAACCTTACCAATCGCAAGGCCGCAAAGATAACGGGTTTTAGTGAAACCGATTTTTCCAGAATTAAACACCCCGATTTGAAGCGTTTTACCATTGACCGCCTGATGACGATTTTGAACAGGCTCGACCCGGAAAAAGAAATCAAAGTTGAATTTAAAGACGGGTCGAAAAAGCCCGGTATACAGCATGAACATTCTCTTTAAACAGGCTCCGCGCTGGCCTGAGAGGGCGGGCTGGATTTTCCCCGGAGAGGGGAAAGCGAAAAGGGTTGCTCCTAAAAATAAGCAAGGGTCCCTCAATTCACGCGTTTTACAGGCATTGAATTTCTGGGGATTTTAGTTTATTTTTTTTCGCGACTTGTCCAGTCCTACCCAGAAGGTATAAATGGCATCCAATGCCCGATGGCCTCCCTGTAAAAACTTTTCAAAATCGAAATCAGGTTTGTAATAAGAATGCTTCATTTCTTCCAGGACATTGTCACCGTGGCCCTTTTCACTGTTAAAGTGAAATAGAAAAAAATCAAGTGGGATTTGTTGATCTTTTTCTAAATGGTTTTTCTCATTATAAAGTTCAATGCCAGTGATCAGTTCTTTCCAAAAATTATGGGATTCCTTCTCCACACCTTTCCCAATACCCCCGGCGGCCCAGGTTTCGATCGCATAACTTGCGCCGCGGCCAAATTCCCCGTCTTTACTTCCATAAGTAAATTCAAGTCCTTTAATAAACTCTTTTGTATGAGCGGAGGCGGACTCCCAGCTTCCAAGTTTTTCTGGATTCAGGTTAAGGGGGCTGGCGGTATCTCTAAGCCAATTGATATGGGCCCACCGGGTTTTGAACGGTTGCTCTTCCGTTGAACCATCGGGATTGATTCCAACGCCCAATTCATTTGCCAAAATATATCGTGCATGGGTTTCAGCTTCGAGATCTGATGCATTCAGAACCCTCATCAATTGGGCCAGCAAAAACCATTTGGAAAACACGGCAAATTGTTCAAACAAGTCAATTAACTGGCCTTTGGTCGCCTCCCCCTTTTTAAACCATTTGCAATAGGGATTATCAACGATAACCGGGTGACCGTGGATTTCATCCTTCACGATCCCCCAAAAATCCTCAAAGGGTTTTCGTCTTGGAGCATTCATGATGCACCTCTTAAGATAGTTAAAAAAACCATCCTTCACGGGAATTTCCAGTCTTTATCTCCTGCACATAAAAGAACCGGTTAATCCCTCATATATATTTTACTGCAGTAAAAAGTCAGGGGAAAGTAAATTAGGCATGTGAAATTTACATTTTCCAAACGTCAAATGGCGAATAATGACGTTGAAAAATCCTCATTTCTTTCGGATCCTGAAACACATTGAAAAATCGAAAATTAATTTCCAACGTTGTCCAGGATGATTTTTAGCGGCGTCCTTAATTCATTCAACAACGGGTGAAAAGTGGGCGGAAAAATGCCTTAGGAAGGGAGGTTGTTTGCTGAAATGGTGACTTTGTTTTCTGAGAATGATTTTTGCTGAGGTCTTTAAGAAGACCTCTAATCCTGAAATAATAAATTGGATCAGTTTTTTTTAGGAAAAGTCAGCGGAGATAGACGAGAAAATGGTTTGAGCTGGTTTCTTTAATAATTAATACACAAATGCTTAAACGTGCTTTTAAAACGTATGTGACCCGTAATACTTATTGTCACAACTTAAAGTACATCTCCACCGATGTTCATCACAATTGTTAATAGCAGTGGGGTTATTCCCTGTACCGCTAATACAGGATGTATGTTTATCCGAACATTGGTCAATGCAGACTTTGTGATCCTGCTGGAGAATAAATGGAACATGGGAATTAAAATCTCTCCCTGATATTTGGATTGATTTGGTGTTGGGTTCAGCAGCGTTATCAGTATTTACAATTTCAACAGTACCCTCAGGAACAGGGACTATATCTTTAGCATTCACAACATTCAGGAAAAGACCAAAAATGGATAAAATGAAGGCAACCAAAACCATTTTTTTCATAACTAACTCCTTCTAAATGATATAGTTATCATTTATTTTTTATTTTGATCTCAAACCATTTTCTCGTCGTTTGTCTTTAGGATGATTTAAATTTAAGATTATATAAACCATCAAAAGGGTTTGAAATTTCGAAAAACTTCTTGAATGATTTCCAAGAGGCAACTGCCTTAATTCATTTTACAATAGGTGAAAAGTGAGCGGAAAAATGCCTCAGGAAGGGAGGTTGTTTGCTGATTCGATAGGCAGGAAGGGTTGCGCGGTTTTCCCAGACTGTTTTCAACACTTCCAGAACATAATCAAAATGACTTTGGGTGTATACCCGTCTGGGAAAGGTGAGGCGCACCAGTTCGAATGGCGCCGGGGATTCTTCTCCTGTATCCGGGTCGATTTTGCCGAACATGACGGAGCCCAATTCGACCGTTCTCACTCCGCCCTCCAGGTAAAATGAATTGACCAATCCAATGCCTGGATATTGTGGAGGATCGGTTTTCTCGAAAAACTGTTTGGCGTCCAGAAAAATGGCGTGCCCGCCCAGGGGAAGAGTAATCGGTATTCCCAATTGGGCGAGTTTTTTGCCCATGTATTCAACCGTCGCATGGCGGTAAATTTGATATTCCAATTCCAGCGCCTCCAATAACCCGATGGCGATAACTTCCAAATCCCTTCCCGCCAGGCCGCCGTAGGTGGGAAACCCTTCGGTTAAGATGAGCACATTTTTAAAATCCTCTGCCAGTGGGTCGTCATTGCAGGCGAAGAATCCACCAATATTCGCCAGCCCATCTTTTTTTGCGCTCATGATAGCTCCATCCGCATAAGAAAAAATCTCGCGGGCGATTTCTTTAAGGGAGCGAGAGTTATTGTTTTGTTCCCTTTTATAAATGAAAAACGCGTTCTCGGCAAACCGCGCCGCATCCAGGATCAAGGGTATTCCATACGGTTCCAATACCTTTTTCACAGACCGCATATTCTCCAGTGAAACCGGATGTCCGCCAAAGGAATTATTAGTGATGGTGAGCATGGCAAAGGGAATTTTTTCTGGTCCGGTTTTTTCGATCAGCCGTTGCAATTTTTCGACATCCATATTTCCTTTGAAAGGATGTTGGGCTGACAGGTTCATGCCCTCATCAATGATCAAATCCACTGCTTCAGCCCCCGCATATTCAAAGTTTGCCCGGGTGGTGTCGAAGTGGCCATTATTGGGAATCACATCGCCCGGCTTTATGCGGATTTGCGAAAGAATGCGCTCCCCCGCTCGTCCTTGATGAATCGGAAAAATATGTTTGAATCCGGTAATATCTTTCACCGCTGCCTGGAATCGTTCCCAGGACCGACTGCCCGCATAACTTTCATCTCCCCTCATAAGCGCCGCCCATTGGTCGGTAGACATGGCTCCGGTGCCGCTGTCGGTCAATAAATCGATCGTGATATGATCCGCCGAAAGCAGAAAAACATTGTGATGGGCCTCGCGAAGCCATTTTTCACGCTGATTTCTGGAGGTGATGGGAATGGGTTCGGTGGTTTTGATCCGAAACGGCTCAATGATGGTATGCATGGATTCTCCACTGCGAAGGATTCGAATTATATGAGAAAGGCCGATCTTTTTGAGTTGATGAATTCTTCATGGACATTGAGATAGATTTCTTTTCTCAGATCAATCACTTCCTCATCGGACATGAAACCTTTTGAAAAATTTTTAATCTCCGGGTCGATAATAAGTTCCGCGGAATTTTTGAAATGAAAAATAAGGTCCAAAACATCTTCCATTCCGACCGCGATCCTTAATGTCGTTGGGGGGATGTCGGCTTCTCTCAGTGACTCCTGGCTTAATTCCGAATGGGTCGTTAAAGCCGGGCACGAAATGATGGTATCTGTTTGGCCCAAACTGATCATCCCGCCAAACATTGGGGATAAGCTGTCAACGAATGATTTAAACCGGCTAATATCCTTGATGCGTATATCCAGGGTCATCAACGGAGCCGGCAGGGAAAGATAGGTGATTTTTTTTAAAAGATGCTCCTGGGAAAAGCTGGATTTTACTTTGATGAATTCATTAGACTGAAAATATTTATACAAGACCACGGTGTTGATGCATTTCGCGAGCATCCTGTGTTCCAGGGTTTTGATTCCTTCAATAACCTCAAAAGCCTTTTCAGAATCCAGAAAGGCTCCCTTGATATAATAGACATTCCAAAACATGGTGTCTTTCCAGTCCATTTCCTTTGAACCTGTTTGCGGGAGATCCTTGATTCGGCTTATATCCTCTTTAGGAAGAAAGATACGTTCATTTTTTCCGATAACACATCCCCCTGTCGTGGTTCCGTGTCCCTGCAGGTCTTTCGTATAGGAATGGATGACAAAATCGGGCCTTTCAATTTCGTCGAGATTCTTTAACGGCTTGATGAGAAAAGGCGTGGCAATGGTGGAATCCAGAATAACGGTCAACTGGTTCTGATGGGCGGTCCGGCAAATTTCCGGGACGTCTAAAATATAGCCGTGAGGATTGCACGGGGATTCCAGGTAAACATAAATGTTTTTACCGGATTGTAAACGGTCGGAATATTTTTTTTGGGTCGCAAGCAGGCAGGATCTGAAATCCGGTTCCTCAACCCCTGAAAAAGCTTCCAGGGCAATATCAAGATTGCTGTTTTTACCAAACCAGTCATAAATGAGTTGGTGGCTTCCTCCGTATATATTTTTGTTCAGGATCAAAATATCTTTATACCCGAGCAAGTGGGACAGGGTGGCATCGATGGCCGACATTCCAGAGTTAAAGTTTAAAGCCATATATCTATCCGCTTCATCCCCGCATTCCAGCTCCACGATATAATTGGCCAGAGTGATGGAAGTGGGGTTCAGCAACCGGGAATATATGCTGTGAAGGAATTCTTTACCCTGGAACGCATCCCGAATCCAATCCAGGCTGGCGTAAATATAGGTCGCCGTTTTTACGATGACCGGCTGGGAGGAAAATATCGCCGGAATATTGTCAAAAATCGAATGGGGTCCCTTGGCGTATTTAGTGGTATCGCTGGCCCGCAATTCGCGGAATTCCTTGCGCAGGGGGTTTTGCAAGTTGTCCAAGAGTTTCGCAAGTTGAAAACAGATAAATTTTTTCGCGTTGAAAAGCCCGATTTTATCCTTGTGGTTTGCGTACAATAAATAGTCGGTGGCAAATGACCATATGTGATCGATATTTTTTTCGGTCTTATATATATTCCTTATCAAGGGGCTCAATTCATCAAAAATTTCCGTCCCTTTTTTGATACCAAAATATTCCAATTGTTCCCGGACCAAATCCTCCGGTTCGGAACAACGCGTTTTATCTGTCCTGATGGGAGATAAAAGGTCTTTGCTCATGATTGAATCCGGTTAAGGGTTTATCCCTGAAGGGGCGAAAGATCTAAAGGGTCAAAATTGAGGAGATCAGGAAAATAACAACTTGTGAAGAACGAAAGGACATGAGCTGATTCATTATCCCGAGACGACCCGCATGGAAAGCAAACTGTCCTGATACATATTTTAACACTTTTTCGGTGGGTTGGCAGTCAATCGTAAGAAACCTGATTTTCGTCTGGGAAACATGCTTCCTCTTTAAATCAGATAAAAAGCGCAACGTCGACGAACCGTAATTTATTGTAGCAACCCTGGATAAGCAGGATATAAATTATGGATGAGACCTTTGAGCAGATAATTGAGAAAAAATAACCCGTGATTTTAGGTGTTAACGCCCCAGTTCGGTGATGTCAGCGATAACCTGATCAAGAGTATTTTAGGAGTTTCCGGATGAGTGATTATCCGACTTTGGCACAAATTAAAGATGCCAGGAAAACATTGGGGTCTCTCATTATCGAGACACCCGCACAACAATGGCGCGATCCCCGATTGTTGGAGCGGATTGGCGACAACACCGAGGTTTTTGTAAAACTGGAACTGTTTCAGTTAACAGGAACTTTCAAGCTTCGCGGCGCCTTGAATGTCATGCTGAATCTGGAGCAGAAACAGCTGGAACGGGGAGTCACTGCCGTCAGTGCCGGCAATCATGCCATTGCCACCGCTTATGCCGCAAAGGTGCTTGGGACCTCGGCAAAAGTAGTCATGACCAAAAACGCAAATCCCTTGCGCATGCAGTTGGCCAGGGAATTGGGGGCTGAAATCATATTGGCCGATAATCCTCATGACGCGTTTGCCCTGGTTAAAAAAATTAAACAGGAGGAAGGCCGAACCTTTATCCATCCTTTTGAAGGCCCTTTGACATTGCAGGGTACCGGAACCGCCGGATTAGAATTTGCCCAACAGGTCCCGGAATTAGATGCCATGATCCTTCCCATAGGCGGGGGTGGCCTTTGTGGGGGATTCGCCGCAGCCCTCAAACAAATTTGGCCGGGGATCAAAATTTACGGTGTGGAACCGGAGGGAGCGAGTTCCATGTATCAGAGCTTCCAACAGGGAAAACCTGTCACCCTTGATCATATTGACACCATTGCCGATAGTCTTGCCCCGCCAAAAGCCGAGCCTTATACCTTTTCTGTCTGCCGTCGGTTTGTGGATGAAATTGTACTGGTCGACGATGATCAGCTAAAGGCCGCCATGCGGAATTTGTTCCATGAGTTAAAACTTGCGGTGGAACCGGCCGGAGCCGCGACCACCGCAGGGCTCCTGGGGCCATTAAAGGAAAAAATAAAAGGTCAAAGGGTGGGTATTATCGTCTGTGGAGCAAACATTGCCATCGATGACTTCAACAGTCTTGTTTCTTGATTTTTCCTGGGACGGTTTTTTAAAAATTGCTGTTTTCAATCCACCCTCGAAAATCAACGGAAATAGATCGTTTTCAGAATAATGAAAATTAAAGAATTCTTTGGTGAATAGGAGGAATCAGGATGAAGAAAATATGGATATTCTCAGGTTTGTTTTTTTTAATGGCCTTTCTTCCATCAACCTCTTCGGGACTTGATGACCTGTTTTCAAGAAAAAAGTCCGATAGCGCCATCAAGCCTCTGGTATTTCCATTGTCCATGGCGGTAATAGAAAATCGTCCCATGAAAGGGCTGTATTATTTTTATGAAGGAGAAGCTGAAAAATTTGATGAGAGTTTTGAAGGAAATCCAGATTCAAGCGATAACAATTTTTATTCCCTGCTGAGCGATCCGACATTAATCAAGAAAACTCTGGGCGCCACCGATCCGACCCGAATCACACCTTCGAAAAGAGGCAATGACATTCGCGGTCCCCTCACCAGGATGGAACTTAAAGAAATTTCCAAAAAGGTTTCCAAAGACCTGATTTTTGTTTTCCGTCGCGAAATACGAATGATTGCCACCTTCCCCCTGCCGCAATCGGTATTCCTTCAGCCAGACGAGTTTTTTACATACAAATGGCCGGGACCTTATACAGTGAAAATCCGAAACCAGGGATTGATTTACCTGACAAAACAGAACAAATTAATGGTTGTTCCCTCGAATGAAAAGTCAAAATCTTTTTTCCCTATAAAGGAAACCATTCCAGCAGAAGAATTAAAGGCTGGTTGGCAGAAGCTTGCTAAGGAAGGACTTGAAGACCTGGCCGCCGCGGCCAGAAAAACAATACGAGCCAAACAATTCGTTGTCCATCGACCAATCTATTGACCTTTTGAAGTGTTGAGAAGTCTGGGCGTGTCCGTGCCGCGTTTTTTCATCCCAAATTAACTGGCCTGGTAAACTGACAAATAGGGTGTAACCATCCTGTCTGAAGCAGAATGTGCAATCCTGTTAAATATTCAAAACTCATTATTAAAAATTTCCTTTCATACTACGAGTTTTTCAGATATTTTTAATTGAGCTCGCCACCCAAAGCGGACCTTGAGCATTGATGATTTTGGTTTCATAAATTTGGTTTTACCCATTTCAGGATGAACTGGAAGTGATTGCGGCGACAAAGGTGAAGAAAGAAGTTAACTGAGCATAGATAAATGTTACATTCTTGGCCATTTAAGACAAAATTTTCGATCTCAAAAGATGGTTCGTTCAATCAGGATGACTTTCGATGAATTTTAATGTTCATATAGGAGATCTCGGATAAAATAATTGCATCCCTTCATAAGCAGGAGAACCTGGTGGAATGAATAATTCAAAACAATTTTTCTTATTCAGGATTTTATTTCTCCCTCCCCTTACCGGTTTTTTAACATTTCTGTGTATAGAATATGATTTCACCAAAACATTAAATGGGATTGATTTAATATTTTTTGGTGGCCTGTTTTTTGTTTTTGCAATTACAATCAACACCGCCAATCTAAGACGTTTTCAAGCCATAGAAGAATTGGCGGTTTTATGGTCTTTAGCCATGAGTTATTGGCAAACAGGGAAAAGGCATTTAGCAGAAAAGGAGCAAGAAAAACTACAACATGAATTGATAGAGTTTTTTGAGAAATTGAGATTTATAATGCATGTAGATGTGGTTGGCAATGAAACCAAAGAGAAACTTCTTGAAATTGATACCTTTTTTAATAAGCTCAGTTTGATAATTGAAAGTTTTAGAAAAACAGAAAAGATTGGCGAACCGGAACTTGCCTGTCTTTTAGGCTGGCTTGAAAAAATGTATTCCAGTTTTGAAAAAATACTGGCTATTAAAGAACATCGGACGCCAATAAGTCTGAGGCTTTTCATTGACTGGACTTTGGTGGTGGGGGTGTTAATCTTAACTCCTCAATTTGCAACGTTTGGGGTCTATGGCGTATTATCTTCGATTACCATTATGTGCTTTCTTGTTACTTTAATTAAAATTCAAAAAATACTAGAGTATCCGTTCGGGAAATCTATAGACCATATAGATTTAAGGCTGAAAGAAAGAGCACGCAGAAGGATTGCATAAATAACCCATTTTTATTTAGTTGTTTTGTTTGACGTCAGCCAAAAGTGGAGCTTTTGAGGTAAAAAGCTAAGAGATACTTTCTGTTAAACTTTCCAGAGGAGAGTGTCCGCTGGTGGCCGAAAATCGACGTTGAAACCACCACCTTAAATCGGTCGCCACTTCCACTGTTTCCTGTCGACAGCATGACAACCGTTTTTGATAATATTTTGAAAAGCACTTTCCGTTATATGTTCCTTTTAATTTGGAAAGAGAATTAACATGGATAATACGGTTTCTTTTAAAAGTTTTAATAAACCTCTTAATTTGGAACCCATCAAGTTTTCGCTGGCTATGCGGGAAGAAGGTCCCGGTTGGTCTCTGGTTAAAATAGAGGCGTTGGAAAAGTGGTATCGTAGATTCCTGTTTTTGGTCTATTTGTATCCTGAAAAAACGATCGTTCCCACGAAGGACATTGACATATTTTGGCACACTCACATACTCGACACGAAAAAATACATGATGGATTGCGAGTCTTTGTTCGGTGGTTATTTTCACCACTTTCCCTATTTCGGTATGCGGGGAGAACAAGACCGAATGAACCTGGAAGAAGCCTTTAGCGAAACGGAAGAATTATATCTGGATTTATTCGGCGAATCACCCTTGAGCTGTGGCATCGCTGACTGCGGCTCCTTATGTAAGGAACCCACTCCTAAACGCGAAGACGCCACCTTCCGAATGGGTATTCGCCCAACACTGGCAGAAATTGAATCTGTTTCTAGTTGATAGTTATGATGGCAATCAAACAGCGAAGAATTATCACAAATTAGAAATAGTCTTGGAATTACAAATCCATAAAACCGAAGAATAATAGGTTCATACAAGAGTCACTCATCCCTGCCATTTACCCCGCACCAACTTAGACATATTTATGTTTCTACCGCCCACTCCATCGGAATATCCCAATACAATATAAAACTTATAGTCAACCATTCCCTTCCCAAGTCCGATGTCACAGCGGGCTATATTAGAGGTGGTCCCAGAAATTCGCAGGGTAGTTCTTTCTCGTCTTGCTCATATCCATGACCCTCCTTTGGTCATAATTAGTAGCTTAGCATCCTGTACGATTTTCTGGGACCACTTCTAACTTCCGGCGGGTCTTTCTGCGAATATCCTTGATGATGGTTTCACTAGGCACTTTCTGCTAAACTTTTTTAATTAAAAATTTGATTGAAAAATTTTCCTTAGAATCTATAAATATAAAGTTTTTTATTTTGCCTTGATAATCGCCCTTTTGGGAGTATAAAATATGCAAAAGTTTTCCTTCCAAATATAATTACGGCTATAAGCAAAATATTTTTTTGGTTTAAACGTTTTGGATTTACCCATTTTTTTGGAGTTTGGGGCTAAATTATGCCTGAGCATTTTGAAATTGCAATCATTGGAGGAGGACCCGGTGGGATGAGCGCGACGGTAAATGCTGCTCAGCACGGCCTTTCCCATGTCCTGTTTGAAAAGTCGGAAATAGCCGATACTATTCATCAATATCAGTTGCGCAAGCATGTCATGGACGAGCCGACCAAACTTCCTCTGGTTGGTGACGTGGGCTTCAAGGCGGGGACCCGGGAAGAGGTCCTGGACGTCTGGAACCAAGCCCTTGAAAAAAATAAAGTTAACGTCAAGCGTCCGGTGGAAGTCTCTAAAATTGAAAAAACCACTGAAGGATTCAAGGTGTTTTTTGGCGACGACCATTGCACCTGCGATTCGGTTGTTTTAGGCATCGGCTCAATGGGTTCGCCGAGGAAAATGGGAGTTCCAGGAGAGGAGTTGTCCCACGTCGCCTATCGTCTGGGCGATCCCGATGCATTCCAGGATATGGATATCATCGTGGTGGGGGCGGGTGATGCCGCTATTGAAAACGTCCTCGGTTTGGCGGATAAAAATCGCGTATCCA
>SMVB01216510.1_pt1 | contig 11573 bp, 8 predicted proteins | sample 2456461 | NCBI WGS metagenome assembly SMVB01 (sample SAMN11095934, study PRJNA526329) | marine sediment metagenome | biome: Marine sediment; feature: Surficial sediment; material: Deep marine sediment; isolation source: Hadal surficial sediment | place: Pacific Ocean | collected 2014-05 | depth 0-1...
ATCTTGTCGAAGAACTTAAAGACTTTTTTTCGCGAGAACAATCCATATTCCCACTGGCATATAGGAGATAACAATGAAGTAATTGACTCTTTTAAATCCCTGACAAAAAAATTATTGCTAGATGAGAAACTATTTTTAAGAATAGTTGCTAAAAGTCCAATAAAGTTGAATAATACTCAAGACAAATTTTTCAATAGTTGGAAAGAGAAAGACTTGCTATCCGGAAATTTCTTAAATCAATATCTATCGAAAGATACTTTTAGCGAATTTCATGCTGTTTATAATGTCATTAAAAATCTGCCGAAAAATAGCGTACTTCATTTGGCAAACAGTATGCCTGTGAGATATGCCAACTATATCGGAATCGAAATCGATGCAAATATCCAGGTTTGCGCAAACCGTGGTACCAGTGGAATTGACGGCTGTATCAGCACCGCTGTTGGTCACGCTTTAAACTCAAAAGCCATTCACACGATTATCAGCGGGGACATGGCGTTTTTCTATGACAGAAATGCATTATGGCACAATCATCTTCCATCAAATCTTCGGATAGTTATTCTTAACAATCATGGTGGCGGAATATTCAGATTGATCAATGGCCCCAAGCATCTGGATGAATTGGAAGAATTCTTTGAAACGAATCAAAAATTAAATGCCGCCAATACTGCTCGCGATTTTGGCATGAAATATTATACAATTAAAACAATAGCCGCGCTTCCCGGATTTTTGGAGCAATTCTTCAACGAAAAAGAGGGCCCATCCATCCTGGAAATTGAGACTGATCCAAAAACAAATCAGCAAGTATTCGAAGATTTTAAACATAGTTCATCTCAATTATGGAATTAAGACATATCTGGATCAACTTATTAAACAACACCAGATTTTAATGAGAATTCATGAACCTTTGAAATCATTTACCTTGCATGGAAATTCATTTCTTTACCAGGATGTTCTGGAAGGAAATATTGATCTGAGCGACAAATCAGAATTTGAAATAGAAACTTTTTCGATTATTAAAAAGTGGTTATCTGCTCAGAAAAATTTTCTGCTGAAAACATCAGGATCAACCGGGAAACCAAAAATTATTAATTTTAGTAAAGAAAAAATTAAAAAAAGTGCGTCACGAACCATCAAGAGATTTCACTTAAACCCTGGGCAAACTGTACTGATTTGCCTGAATACGACCCTCGTTGCAGGTTTGATGATGTTAGTGAGAGCGATTGAAGGCAATCTTAACCTGATCATAGAATCTCCGGCAGCAAACCCCCTGGCAAATATCGATGAGGGGAGATATATAGATTTTTGTGCAATGACTCCATACCAGGCAGAAACAATATTGAACGATACGCCATCAAAATTTGCAAATATAAATACAATTTTAATTGGTGGTGCGGCACTAAACCCATCCTTGGAAAGACGTTTTCACAATGTTCAAACCAACATATATCACAGCTATGCCATGACTGAGACCTTGACCCATGTTGCCATTCGCAAAGTAAATGGTATAAAAAATTCGAATATTTACCAAGCTTTGCAGGGCGTTTCATTTTCACAAGATTCCCGAGGATGCCTCATTATTTATGATCAGACGCTGGAGATTGATGCATTAATCACAAATGATATCGTGCACCTGGTGAACAACACATCATTTAAATGGATTGGAAGATATGATAATGTGATTAATACCGGAGGGATTAAAATTCACATAGAAGGAGTAGAAGAAGAAATTTATGAGATTCTTGGCGATCTTGGGTTACAGCGCTCATTTTGTCTTTTATCTATACCCGATCAAAAGCTTACAAATAAACTAGTTTTGCTGATTGAAGAAAGTGATATAAAAATTGATACAAACTTTTTATTGCTAGAGCTAAAAAGAAAATTACCCAAGTACCATGAGCCAAAAACATTAATAAAAGTCCCTGAATTAATCCTTACTAAATCCGGAAAAATTGACAGGAAAAGAAATACGGAACAATACCTTCATGAATACCATAGACTAAGAAAATGAAACAAATTGAATCCTTCGGCCAAATAATTTTTGAATACAACACTGGGCCTGTTCCCCCTCCGTTTTGTCATAAATACAAAATAGCTATTTCAAAAAGTAATCATGAAACGTTTCATGTTGATCTAATTTTAAAATATTATGATCGTGAAGAATTATCGGATGAAGAAATATTTGAAGAGGGTTTTACCAAGAAAGATGACTATGAGTGGAAAGGAGATTTTCCTATAGTCTGGGGGCAAGAGATTGAAAAAAAACTTTCATCAACAAATTGGAAGAAAATGCCATCTCCAAGACCTGATGGTACAGAATTCAGTATAAAAAAAGTTAACAATGATCAATCTGAAATTTTAAATTCGTCATCAAGCAGAGCGTGGGAAGTATTTGTTCAGGAAATCATTCAGGCTGTTTTTGAGTTGAGCAAAAAAGAAGCCCCACTTTTGCTGGGCTTTATATCAAAAAACTCAAAACTGGAGGAATCAAAGGTGGATTTTGAATTTTCCTTCGCAACCAGGGAAGTAAAGGTAAATTCTGGGGGAAAAGGTGAAAATAGCATTAGCTGGGCAGAAGGTCAAAAACTACTGAAATATATATTCAGTATTGATTATCTACCGGAAAAAAGTATGGATAAGATTCCAAAGAAACCAGGTAACTTTCTCAATCCCGGGGATGGATATTGGTATGAGTTGGCATTACATGAGCATGCCAATGAAAACTCAAGAACTCAAATTGTTAAATTAGCAGAGACCCTGAAAAGCTATGGACGATGAGAAATTAGACAATAATTGAGCACAAAAGTATCAAATAACCATGAATTTGACTTTCGTTAAAACAATCATAAAACCATCAAATTCCCATAAAGCCATTCGGGAATTGGCACTACCTGAGCGGGGTGAACATAAGTTTTGTTGAGTTAGTTGGAATGATTGATGGGGCATTATGCCAGGAGAATTCTTTTACAAAAATTAATTACTGAGCCGGATCGAGGCTAAGACTTCTCAACATCTTCTCTCCAGTTTACCCAGCCTCATCTTCCTGGCATTGTCTACTGCTACCTGCCGTTGGCTTTCTGTCAGTTTAAATTAGCTTACTCTTACCTAAATTGAGCGATTCATAGAAGCGATAAGCCTGCCTCGCCGGCAGGCAGGCACTAATGTATTGAGTTAAAAAGATTTACGGCAACTACTCGCAAGACCCCTTGGGTATTCCTGCGTTTTTTGTAAACTTTATACCTGCCTGCGGTAGGCAGGTTCTCAATCTCTTAGAACTTCTCATCTCCTCTGAATCGCACAGTTTAGGTAATAATTATCTACGAATGGAACTGTTTCCGTAAAATTTAAACAGATGAAAAAACTTAAAGCGCTTATCCTGATTATTTTTTCGTTCATCATTCATCCCGATGGATACGCACAGGAAATTCCGGAAACTTCTAAATATCCCCTTATACATCACAATTTAAATGTTGATGAACTGGGGCCATATTTTCTGGTGAGAGATAGAAAATATTACCAGGCGGTTGTTGCTAAAGGACACGGCTTGTCAAACATGATTGGGAATCCGGCCGGGAATGACCAGGGGCTTTCTTTTGATTTTCAGGACTCTTTGCTCAATGGAAATTTATACTATGGATTTATCCCATATGAAGATTCAAAACACCCACAACCGGTATATTTCCGATCACCCGCCAAAATTGAAGGAGGCAAGGCGAGAGTGTCTATTGTGAATTTAGCTGGCAAGTACGATATGATTGGCTGGCAGGAAAAAGGAAAGGGGACATTGGGTTACCGTGTGGTTGACGATAAGGGCAACATGATTTATAATGGTATCATTTCATTTAAAGGAACAGGACCATTCGAGATTGATAATACAATAATTGAAGGACCTTTTGTGAATTTACTTTCAGAAAGCGGGGCGGTGATTTCTTTTAAGACAAATAATGAGATAAAATGTGTGGTTGAGGTCAATGGAAAAGGCTTTAAAAGCAAAAAGGGAAATGTTCATGAAATACAGGTAAAAGGCTTGGATCCTGCAACTGACTATTCATATAAAGTGATTTATGGAGACAATTCGCAATCTTATAGTTTCAAAACTGCACCAAAAGCAGGGAGCAGGTCAAAATTTACCTTTGCCTACGCCAGTGATTCCAGATCCGGAAATGGAGGAGGTGAGCGCAGTTTTGGCGGTGTAAATATGTATATCATGAAAAAAATCATGGCGATCAATACCTTAAAAGGAGTTTCATTTATGCAATTTACCGGTGATATGATCAATGGCTATAATTCGTATATAGATGAAACTGAATTGGAATATGCAAATTGGAAAAGGGCTATTGAGCCATATGCCCATTATTTTCCGGTAATTTCAGCAATGGGAAATCACGAAACGCTGATCAACATATATTTCGATCCGGAAACAAAAATCCAAATCAACGTAGATAAATTTCCTTTTGAGAATCAATCTGCAGAATATGTATATGGGAAAGAATTTGTAAATCCGACCAACGGACCTTCAAGTGAAGATGGAGCTTCTTATGATCCTTCGGTTTCTACCCAGGATTTTCCGAGCTACAAAGAAAATGTATTTTATTACACTTATGACAACGTTGCAGTTGTTGTCATGAATTCCAACTATTGGTATGCACCTTCTACCAGATTCCTTCAGCATGTCTCAGGAAATCTGCATGGATATATTATGGACAATCAGCTGAAATGGTTGGAAAAGACGATTAGTAAATTGGAAAAAGATAAGAACATCGATCACATTTTTGTAACTCAACACACACCATTTTTCCCAAATGGCGGACATGTTCAGGATGATATGTGGTATAATGGAAATAATGATTATCGAGCTATAGTTGCTGGAAAAAGAGTGCCCAAAGGAATTATAGAACGTAGAGATGAATTGTTACATATACTTGTAAATGAAAGCACCAAGGTCCGGGCTATACTCACTGGCGATGAACATAACTATTGTAAAACGGAAGTTGGACCCGAAACCAATCGTTATCCTGAAGTTTATTTGCCAAAAAAAATTGACCTGAAAAGGACGATCTATCAGATCAATAACGGAGCTGCAGGAGCGCCATATTATGCACAGGAACAAACCCCATGGACCCCATTCACCTCTGGGTTTACTACGCAAAATGCAGTTGTCTTTTTTCACATTGATGGTGAAAGCGTAGAAATGGAGGTGATTAATCCCGATACACTAGAGAAAGTTGATTCACTTAAATTGAATTAGGAGTCAACTTCCAGGAGTCGTAAATGTCCTTTAATATTGTGCTGGTACATTGAACTGATAGATTGTACAAAACCTAGAAATGGCGTTAGATATTTTATCCAAACTGCCAACAAATCCCGGCACAAAGGCCGGGAAATATTGAGGTAGTATTATTAAATATCGATCTCCACCTGGTTTTTATACAGGTCTTCAAGGCTTTCACGCTGCCGGATCAACTTGGCTTTTCCATCTATGATCATTACCTCAGCAGGTCGTAGTCTGGAATTATAATTGGAAGACATCATAAATCCATAAGCGCCAGCATTTTTTATAGCAATGATATCACCCTCATGGACTTCGTCCAATTTTCTATCGAGCCCAAAAGTATCCGTTTCACAGATATATCCAACAATAGTATAAATTCGCTTGGTGCCATTGATATTGCTGATATTGACTATGTCGTGGTATGAGTCGTACATCATCGGGCGAACAAGGTGGTTCAGTCCGGACTCCACGCCTACAAAAACAGTGGCCGGTGTGGTCTTAATCACATTTGTTCTGGCAAGGAAATAACCGGCTTCACTCACGATATATTTGCCGGGTTCAAACCAGATTTCCAGTTTTCGTCCATAGTCTTTACAAAAGTCCTTGAATGCTTTTGACAATTTTACTCCAAGCTCCTGAAGATCCGTGGTTACATCTCCTTCGCGGTAAGCAACTTTAAACCCGCTACCAAAATCCAAAAATTTCAAATCCGGGAAATCCATGGCTGCTTCAAAAAGCACTTCTGCTCCCTGTAAAAAAACCTCTGCATCAAGAATATCGGATCCTGAATGCATATGCAATCCAATAACATTAATATCATTGCTTATGATCACACGATGTAAATGTCTAATTTGGAAAATAGATATTCCGAATTTGGAATCGACATGACCGGTGGATATTTTTTTATTTCCTCCCGCCATGATATGCGGATTCAATCGAATGCAAACCGGCACAGTATTATGATACTCGTGACCAAATTGCTCGAGGATGGAAATATTATCAATATTGATCATGACGCCAAGTTTTACGGCTGCCTTTATTTCATCGAAAGAAACGCAGTTTGGCGTAAAAAGGATTTCTTCCGGCTTAAAGCCGGCCTTCAACCCAAGATGTACTTCCTGGATGGAGACAGTATCCAGCTCTGCTCCTTTTGCTCGGATAAGCTTTAAAATGGAGATATTTGTCAACGATTTACAGGCGTATTTTATCTTCATTTTCATCCCTGGGAATGCAGCTTTCATATTTTCGATCTGTTGACCGATCTTGGCTGCATCATACACATAAAGAGGGCTACCAAATTCACTTGCAACATCCAGCAGGTCTAACCCCTGGATCGTGTACCTGTTGTTAACAATTTCCATTTTTATATAAATATTGAATAAAAAAAATGGAAGGCTTATCTCCTTCCATTTTAAAAATTTCTGCAAAGTTAGTATTATGCGTTAATTATTCAATTAATATTTTTCGTGTGAACATCTTTTTCTTTTGGTGGATCTGTAAGATGTACAACCCTTTTTCTTTACCGCTCAGATCAATTTGGTTGTCGTAATCACCCTGAAAATCCAGTATTTTTTCTTTGTACACTTCATTGCCCAGAATGTCCATAATTTTTATAGTCACTTCTTCTTTAGATTTCAGAGAGAATTTCAGATTGAATCTGCCATGATTCGGATTTGGATAATAGTTGAGTTGAGATGGATTTAGATCATTTTTTACGAAATAATCAATTCCATCCAGTGAATCATCCTCTTTTAGATTTTGCGCAATTTTTACACTTTGGTTTCTGGTTCTTTTAATATTAATCTCAATAAATTCTTCTCCGTTTTCTTCTAATGAAGAAAATCCTAATGAAATGAAGATAGCAGCTAAAACGATCAATGCATTTGTTTGCTTCATAATTTTCACTTTTAATTTGTATCAAAAGTATTTAGTCTTTGAATAAAATGATATATCCAATTTGTTAAAGAATGTTAAAGAATGTTAAAAGTAGATCAATTAGGGATATTTGACGTAATTTTGTTAGTATGACACAGCGTAGATTGAAGTGGATTATTGTGTTGATGGCTCTGGCACTCATCGGTTTGGTTAGCTTCCAAATGTATTGGATTAACAATGCCATTAATATTAGTGAGGACAGATTTAAAAAGGGAGTTCATGATGCGCTCAATTCCGTTTCTAACAAGCTTGAGCAACAGGAAATCGTGTATACAGCAGCAAAAAGACTTCAATTTTCTCAGCATGGAAAAACATGGATCGGGCTCGATAGCATAAAAATCATCAGTACAAATAAAAATAATAACTCTTCCAAAACTATTTTAATTCGGGAAGAGGATGTGCAAAAATTTTATTTCACCCATGATAGTTCTATAGAAGGAAATCTGGAAGTTAAAATTGAAACAGATAAACCTTTCTCGAAAAATGAAGGCGTATTAATCGATAAAGATGTATTAATTGAAGTGAAAAGATTTAAAGCCAGCATAGACTCGATTGTAGAATACGATATATATTCGGAACGAACCATAAAAAAGGTTGAAGAAAGAAGCGAAATGGTAACGGTGGTTCTCAATGAATTATTTTCAAAAGAAAGAAAACTGGAAAACAGAATTGATGAACGGCAATTGCTGGCTTTATTGACTTTGTCGCTTCAAAATCAGGGTATTGATATCGAGTATAATTACAGTGTTCTTGTTGGAGAACAACATACAATTGTACTGACAAACTCAAATGAATATTATGACGAGATTGTAAATTCTGAATTCCGGACAAACTTATTTACGCGAGATATCATTCCTTCTGAAAATTATCTGGCTGTGTATTTCCCGGATCAGCAAACATTCCTTATCGGAAAAATATGGTTTTCATTGGCGTCTTCCATCTTATTGGTGCTAGTAATCATAGCCATATTTGGATATGCAATTCACACGATCATGACTCAAAAAAAGATTTCTGAGATAAAGAATGATTTTATAAATAACATGACTCATGAGTTTAAAACACCTATTTCTACCGTATCATTGGCTTGTGAAGCATTGCAGGATGAAGATGTAAAAAAGAATGATAAATTCTTAAAGCGCTATATTTCCATAATTGAAGCTGAGAATAAACGACTGGGCTTGCAAGTAGAAAAAGTATTGCAGATGGCAACGCTTGAAAAAAAGGATTTTAAATTAAAGCTTGAAAATCTGGATATGCATGAAGTGATTGACAGGGCATTGGAAAATATTAATATTCAAATTGAAAAAAGAGATGGCGTGATTAAAAAACAGCTTTTTGCTACTGAAAAGGAAGTGGTTGCTGATGAGGTTCATCTTACAAATATTATTTATAACCTATTGGATAATGCCAATAAATACAGCCGGGAAAAACCTGAGATTACAATTGCCACAAAAAATAAAGACGATGGGATTGTGATTCAAATCAGCGACAAAGGTATTGGTATGTCTAAGGAGGTATTGAAAAGGGTATTTGAGAAATTTTATCGGGAACCAACAGGAAATCTTCATGATGTAAAAGGGTTTGGCCTTGGGCTAACTTATGTAAAAACCATGCTCGACGCCCAGGCAGGTAGCATAAGTGTGAAAAGTGATATAGCCAAAGGCAGTACATTTGAAATATATTTACCACAGCATGGATAATCTAAAAGTTTTAATTGTGGAAGACGACCCCAATCTTGGCCAGATTCTGTCCGAATATTTAGGAATAAAAGGGCTGGATACCACTCTTTGTAAAGATGGGGAAGAAGGATTTGACTCTTACAATCATGGTGCCTTTGATCTTTGCATTTTGGACATAATGATGCCAAAGAAAGATGGTTTTACCCTGGCTAAGGAGATCAGAAATAAAGATAAAAATATTCCGATTATCTTTCTTACAGCAAAATCCATGAAAGAAGATACCATAAGAGGACTGAAGATCGGCGCTGATGATTATATGACAAAGCCCTTTAGCATGGAAGAATTGTTGCTCCGGATACAAGCAGTAATGAGAAGAGTTGGAAATGGTAACTCTTATGATCCAAACAGTTCGGTGTTTCAGGTTGGTAAATTTGAATTTAATAATGATAAACAGCAGCTAAATTCGGATGGTGAAATTACAAATCTTACTACCAAGGAAAGTGAATTACTAAAAATGCTCGTTATAAACAAAAATAAAACACTACAACGGAGTATTGCCTTAAAAAATGTATGGGGAGACGATTCTTATTTTAATGCCAGAAGTATGGATGTATATATTACTAAACTGAGAAAGCTCTTGAAGGAAGATGATTCCCTTCGAATAATTACAGTTCATGGCGAAGGATTCAAACTTTTGACGGAGAATTAAATAACTATTAATTATTGCTGCCAAAGCAGAAATAATTTATCCGGAAGAGGGAATTTTTATTGATATTATATTGGAATGTGGATTGTAATTTTTGGATGTAAAATCCTCAATTTTTGTCATTGGATTATTTGATCACCGGAAATAATAAGAAAGGATAATCATTTTACCGGCTGAAAATTTCCAAAGTATCTTATTTTTTCTCTAATTGATGATTCAGATACACTTACAAAATGTTCAAGGTAATTCCGACATTATCTATTTCTAACGGAAAAATAGTATTACTCAAGAAAGGCGATTTTTCAGATCAACTCAAATACGATTTCAATTTGATAGATGCGGCTAAATTGTTAGAAGACAATGGTGTGGATGTTGTACATTTCCTTGATCTGGATGGCCTCAAGAAAGAATCACCCGTAAATTATAATACGCTAGAAACCATCGTTCGATTTTCCAATCTCAAAGTTGATTTTATGGGAGGAATCAGAACAGATGGTGATATTAATAAGATATTGGAATATGGGGCTACCTATTTTACTGCATCAAGTATAGCGGTAAATAATCATGATCTGTTTGCCTCCTGGATTATTTCTTATGGGAGGGAGAAGCTTTCTCTGATGGCTAATGTGTATGACAACAAACTTGTGTATAAAGCCTGGCAAAAAAAAGCGGATTTAGATTTGGATGAGCATATCGAATATTTCCATATGCGCGGTTTAAAATACCTGAAAGTGACAGACATGAACCGGGACGGTGTGTTGGAAGGGCCAAACTTTGAGCTCTACAAAAACCTTAAAAGTAATTTCCCGGATGTTTGTATCGTAGCCGCAGGAGGAGTTCGATCTATTGATGATATTCGAAAACTTAAAGAGATGGGTCTGTATGGTGTCATTGTCGGAAGAGCATTGTATGAAGGAAAAATAAAAGTAAAAGACCTAAACGAGTTTGCCAATTAATTCCTGGGCTCCTCTATTTATTTCGGCCTATTAATAGGATTTGTTTTTATAAATTTTGAAATCAGGTAATAGATAATATTGTAGGTAAGGTTTGATGTAGGTTTTACATGTTGAGCTTTCTTTTTCTTTTCATCGGAATTAATTGTTTGACTATTTACTGATTTCGACTTTGTGCTATCAGATTTTATAACTTCAATTTCATTCTTAGAAAAAAGATCCAAAGCTTGCAATGAGGTAGAACTATAAAAGGTAATCGTGCAAACAAATAAAATTACAACAAATGCATTCTTGAATTTCTGATTATTCATTTTATAAAAAAAGTGTCCTTAAAGAAAACGTGGTAGTATTTATAAAGTTCCTCAAAAGTATGCATTTTTCCACAAAAAGATAGAAATGAAAATTGGGCATTGTTCATTTGTCAGTTTACAAATTTCAGGCTTTTTGCGAATATCTTTGAGCCCTTTGCATGAAACATCATAAAGCGCAATTTTACGCAAAGAAATGATAAAGAAAAAACCCGCAAAGGACGCAATGAAAGTGTTAACTATTTTTTACAATTTATGAAAAATGCCGAAAATTGTTCTATGATTTTTACACTTGATTAATTTAACAAGAATTGGATAATGAGCTACTTTAGTATCTATTTCTACCTCACCTCATCAGGATGCCTGATAATTTCAGGTGAATTAATTATCCGATTTTTCAGCTCGTTTGTAGATATATTTTCACTTGCGTATTTTATTCCTATTGCATTGTTATGAAAATCCATCTTCCGTTCATTTTCTGTATTGTTTGGAATGGTCTCATGGGCGTCTGTAATTTCTTTAGCGAGTTCCGGCCCAAAAGCTCGGGTTAGATGATAACTCCAGTATATATGTTTGTATGCATCTTCCGGGAATGAAATATTCTTGCTTTTTTCAATTTCTGATAGCCTCTTGGCATCCCTGGTGATTTTTATCATTGCCGGTACTTTACTTGGGTAATTGGCAATAATTTCCGCTTCCTTTTCAGCAAGTTCCAAATCAAAT
>SMVB01444646.1_pt1 | contig 11573 bp, 8 predicted proteins | sample 2456461 | NCBI WGS metagenome assembly SMVB01 (sample SAMN11095934, study PRJNA526329) | marine sediment metagenome | biome: Marine sediment; feature: Surficial sediment; material: Deep marine sediment; isolation source: Hadal surficial sediment | place: Pacific Ocean | collected 2014-05 | depth 0-1...
AACTGCCATCAGGTGGCTGAGCCCGGTGGCTATGTAGGATTCCCTGATTTCGGCGGACAGGTGATTTTTTTGTCCCAGGAGCATTGCCTTTAGCAGAGCCCCTTGCTCGCCGGGAAATTCAGCCTCTAATGTTTGTAATAAACTACCGCGCAGGCTGGTTTGCAGGGATTTAAAAAAAGGCAAGGGCAGGGACCCTAATTTTTCTATCGAACTATTTTTTGAAAGCGAGCCGGTAGCGGAGATTCCCTGGACCTTTAAGTAGCCTCGATAGTCAAAGGCGCCGGGATTTTTAAAATTGCGTGGGTGTTTCAAGCGGACCCGGGTGAACCGGATGAGGTCCCCCGCATGAAATGATTTTTCTATAAGTTGCGGATGGTAATGCGTTAATCGCACCCGTCCCGTGACTTTTTCCTGATGTCCTTTTTTCTGAAGCTCCACGACCTCCACTTCGAATCGAATCTTACTCTCAAGCTTTTCGGGAGGCTCGATCAATTTTCCGATCAGGGTGGTGCGTTGGGATTCATCAATGTGGTTGGTGATGTGGTTGGAAGGCTGGGAATAATCTGATAAAGCTGACGAAAAATATCCCCCCAGCAGGAGAATAGCCAGGAAGAGCCAGTTCCAGAGTAGCTGTTTTTTTCTTCTAACAACCATCATCCACCCTGAGCCAGCCACCAAAGCGGGAAGGAGATACGGCAAGAGAAAATGCGCCGCCGGGGGAAGCGCGGCTAATAATCCTCCGAGATAAGAAAGAAAATAGGGAAGTAGATGACTCATTGAATTCTTTTAATCCCACCAGTGGGTTTTAATTCCCGCCCCGCAACGCCCCACTACGTGGGGAGGAAGGTTGGGCCTGACGCTACGCGAGGCCCTGAAAACATACAAGCCCGCTACGCGGGAGGAAGAGTGGGCTCCGTTCGCTTTGCTCACGAGCCCCTGAAACCTCTGGATAAAAAGTGAGGCACAATGGAAAATATGGCCAGCTATAAACCCATCGCACGTTAATATTTGATCCAGCGCTACGCTGGTTGGGTCCAGCCCCTAGGCTGGCCGCTTGCGGCGGGGTCGATCATTTGCATCGCCAATTTTACTTTGGATGCAGGGTGAGATTGATCTGACGCTTTGCAAGGTCAACACTGGCCACACGAACTTTTACCGTATCGCCTATTTTAAAAATGCGGTGGCGGCGTTGACCCTGCAATTTGTATTCGGTTTCGATGAAAATGTAATAGTCATCCGCGATACTGGAAATCCTTACCAGGCCTTCCACAAACACTTCCGTCAATTCGACGAAAAAACCAAATGCCGTGACGCTGGTGATGATTCCCGAATAAATCTTGCCAATTTTGTCAGCCATGAATTGCGCCCGTCTGAGATCATTGATCTCGCGTTCGATTCCCGTGGCTTTTTGCTCACGCGCGGACGACTGCTCGGAATATTCCGCGATCTTTGGTAGCAGGTGTTTATGCTCCCTTTGCGAACATTTTCTCTTTGTCAGAAAAGTTTTGATCTGCCGGTGGGTGATGAGGTCCGGGTAGCGGCGGATGGGAGATGTGAAATGAGTGTAATGCTTGAATCCCAGGCAATAATGCCCCGGATCTTTTTCGGAGTAAACCGCCTTCTTCATCGTCCTTAGCAGAAGCGCGTTCAGCGTGCGTTCCTCAGGGTGACCTTGAATTTTTATCAGCAGTTTTTGTAGGTCGAGGGACGGCACGTTATGGAGTTTGTTTAACCTTAAATCAAAGGAAAGCAGGAAACGGTTGAACTCCGCAATTTTGTCCTCGTCGGGAGCTTCGTGAATCCTGTGGATGGCAGGAACGTTTTTTTCAAACAAAAATTTTGCCGCCTCCTGATTGGCCGCCAGCATAAATTCTTCGATCATTTCGTGGGCGATGTTGTGTTCGGCGATGACGATCTTTAAAACCTTTCCCTCCGGCGTCATATGAACTTCCGGTTCAGGCAGATTGAAATCCACGCTACCGGTCTGGAACCGATTTTTTCTAAGAATCCGGCTGAGGTGACGCATGGTGTTCAAAGATTCTATTGCATCTTCATGCCGGTTATCCAAGTCGCTTTTTTCCAGAAGGCGGGCGACCTCGTTATAGGTGAAGCGGATTTTACTTTGAATGATGGAATTGAAAATTTTTCTACCTACCACCATTCCCTGGCTGTCAAAATCGAGGAGCAGAGTGACCGTCAGCCGTTTTTCGTTGGGTTTGAGACTGCAAATTTCATTGGATAATTGAACCGGCAGCATGGGGATGACCGCGTCGGGGAAATAAATGCTGGTCCCCCGCTGGAACGCCTCCTTGTCCAGAATCGAATCCTCGCGGACGAAGTGACTCACATCGGCGATATGGACTCCCAGGCGGTAGCCGCTTCCCAGCTTTTCAATTGAGACGGCATCGTCAAAGTCCTTGGCCTTTTCTCCGTCGATGGTGAAAATCATCCAATCCGATAAATCCCGGCGTTGTTGCTTTTCCTCCTCATCGAGGGAAAACGCGGAGATTTTTTTCGCCGCCTTCATCACCTTTTCGGGGAAATCCTGATAGACCTCGTGCTTACGCAGAATCGATTTGATTTCAACATCCGGGTCGTCGGAAAAGCCCAGTATTTCCGTTACACAGCCCAATGGCGGCTGGTGTTTTGTGGGGTAGGTTTCAATTGTAACGGAAACCATGTGGCCCGTTTTGGCCTTCATGGTATTTTTTGCGGAAATAAATACATCGTGAAGATATTTTGCTTCCATGGGAATCACCCAGCCATCTCTGCCGAACTTTTCAAAGGTCCCCACAAGAGTCTCAGTATTGCGCTTTAAAATGCGGATCACCCGGCCTTCAGGTCGTTCCCAGTCCCGGCCCGATTCCACCCGCACCGTCACCAGGTCCAGGTGCATGGCGTCGCCCATATTGCTACGGCTGATGAAGATATCCTTGTCGCCGCTGTCCGTTACCTGGTCCTTACCCTGAACGACGAAACCGAATCCCTTGTGATGCGCGTTGAGAATTCCGGAGATAAGGCTCATCTCATCCGGAAGGCCAAAACGTCCTCCGCGAATTTTTATCAACCGACCGTCAGCGGACATTTCCTTGAGCCTGCTACGGAACTCGCGGCGTTGAGCATCGGGAATGGCAAATTGTTTCACCAACTCAGAGACTTTCATGGGGCGGCTGGCTTTGGTGCGGAGAAGCTTGAGGATGGTTTCTTCGGTAAGTTTCATAATGGAGAGAGCCGTGAATAGATTTCCTTTATATCTTAAAAGACCATTCTGTTCAATAGATGCCTTTTAAGGTCTTGTCGTCAATTTTACAAAGGGAAGCACTATCTTTTTTGTTACCCGGTTTTTTCGGAAAAGTTGGCCGTCCGGCCACAGTGCTATCTACAAATAGTCTATTTCGTCATCGCGAGCCGCTACAAGCGGCGCGGCCGTTATACTATTCCCAAGCTTTCGTGCCCCGCAGGGGGTAGATCCAGAGTCTCTGGATTGCTTCGTCACTTACGCTCCTCGCAATGACGATCCAATGACCTACCTGAATTATAACAATAATTCTGTGGCTTAAAATAATTGGACGACAGACTTTAGACATATTGGGCGGATTTCTCGCATTCCTTGGTTTCAGGGATGTTCCGCTTTGCTTTTTTTACGGTCATCTCTTATAATCCCGATTTTACGGTTGTTGTGTCGGTTGAGGAGCCAAGATGCTGATTCAGTTGGACTGGTTGAAAGATTACGTGGAGTGGGGTGTTTCAAGCGAAGAGCTGGCGGAAGTCCTGTCCATGGGCGGGTTGGAAGTGGAGTCTTTGGAGCAGGTTGAGTTGCCGGGTGGGAAAAAAACTGAGGTCATGGAGGTCAACGTGACTCCCAACCGGGGGTATTGCCTTAGCTACCGTGGGGTGGCGAGGGAAGTGGCCGCTCTTATGGGAAAGACTTTTAATTGGACTTTTTCCGAAGAGGAACTGGCACAAACCTGGGGAGAGGTTCCGGTAGCGCAAAAGATCGCGGTGGAGAATCAGGAAGAAACCTTGTGTCCGCGGTACTCAGCGATGGTGATCGAAAATGTGACTCCCGGTCCATCACCCAAATGGCTTATTGACCGCTTGACGGCAATGGGGCTCCGGCCCATCAACAATATCGTGGACGTCACCAATTATGTTATGTTTGAATACGGTCAGCCAATGCACGCGTTTGACAGGGATTTACTGGCTGGATTCAAAATCGTCATCCGCCGCGCTCGTAAGAAGGAACCTTTTGCCAGTCTGGACGGCAGTCGTCTGGTTTTGGGAGAAGACGCCCTGGTCATTGCGGATGCGGAAAAACCCGTTGCCCTGGCAGGGGTCATGGGAGGGAGTAATAGCGAAGTTTCCAGGTCCACACGAACTGTGGTTCTTGAGAGCGCCTGTTTCGATCCGGTAACGGTCCGCAAGGCATCGAAAAAATACGGTATCCGCACCGATTCCTCTTTTCGTTTTGAACGCTCCGTGGACATTTCAGCGGTGATATCGGCGCAAAGCCGGGCGGCTCTTTTGATTCAGCAACTGGCCGGAGGAGAAATTTGTCGTGAGCGCATTGATCTTTATCCCAATCCGGATATTTCAAAACCGATAAATCTCAGATTCTCCAGGGTCAATAAAATTCTTGGCTTCAGCTTGAGCGAACAAAAAATCGGCGAATATCTGCAACGGCTGGGGATGCAATTGGAAACGTCCCAATCCAGCGGGGTTCTCAGTGTCAAAGTTCCCGAATTTCGTCCTACGCTGACACGCGAAATCGACCTCATTGAAGAAATCGCCCGACTGCACGGTTTTGAAAATGTTGAGATGGTTCACCCGGCTGGAGAAATCATTCCCGTCCATGTTTCCAGAAAGAGGGCGGCCACACAGACGGTCAGGCAAACCCTTTGCCATCTGGGGTTCTCCGAGGCCATCAATTACAGTTTTATTGAGGCGGATAACGCGGAAGCCTTTAAATCAGCGTTTGCAACCCCGTCCCAGACGGGACTGGTCAACCTGAGCAATCCGTTAAGCAATGAGTGGTCCGTCATGCGTACCAGCCTGATTCCCGGCTTGCTGACGGTTGCCGCCAGGAACCTGAGCAAAGGTCAGAAACCGGTCAAGATATTTGAGCTGGGCGATATTTATTTCCGCGAAGAAAATCAGCAACAGGCCGTGGAAAAAACCTGTATTTCCGCCTTGGTCGTAGGTCCATACGAGCCCAGTGTTTGGAAGGAGTCCGGGAAGGGGTATGACTTTTTCGATCTGAAGGGGGCTCTGGATACGGTGTTGGCGCAATTGAAGTTGTCATTGGAGTTTCAACCGTCGCAAAATGCTTTTCTTGCTCCCGGCAAAAGCGTGGATTGCTGGATTGGAGGGAGAAAGGCCGGCTATTTCGGGGAATTGTCTTCCGAATTGTTAACTAAATGGGATATCGGCCAGCCAGCTTATGTATTTGAAATCGATTTTGAGGAGGTCGTTACCGTCCTTCCGGACAGGCCACAATTCAAACCGATTGCCAAATTCCCGGAGACCTATCGAGACATATCCCTGCTGGTCGATCAGGCAGTGCCTTCCAGCGAAATCTACGACTTGATTCTCGAAACCAGCGCTCCCCTGATCCGTCGAGTGGACCTTTACGACCATTTTGCAGGTAAAAAAATTGAAAAAGGCAAAAAGAGCCTGACGTTTTCCCTGGCGTTTCAATCCGCGGAAAAAACCCTGACAGATGAAGAGGTGAATCCTGTATTCGAGAAAATCGTGCAGGCGCTTTCCGATAAATTGGGCGCCAGATTGCGAGAGTAGTTCAATTGCAAAACCTGATGATTGACACCCTAATTTGCCAATGCTAGGATTCGCCCATGAACTCGGAAAAAATTGAAAAACTGTCGCAACTGGTGACATCAATTATTGAGGAATCGGGTAAATTAAAAGCCGAAGTCAATCGGTTAAATCAAAAGGTCGAGGAAATGGAATCAGAAAATCGGGCGGTGCTGGAACGAAACCGGAAAGCCCAGACTGACTTGAAAAGGCTGTACGCTTTGGAGGATTCCAACCGGAAAATGGAAAAGGAAAAGTCAGTGGTCCGATCCAAAGTAAACACCCTGTTGGTAAACCTTGAGAAAATGAATTTTGCCTGATTTCCACCAGGGTTTCATACCCCGACCCGCAACGCGGGGAGGAGATGCGGGGCAGACGCTCGCTGTGCTCACGAGCCCCAGAGAACCTTAGTTAGCAGAGAAAGCTGTTGCCATTTGAGTCCAGCGTCACGCTGGTCGCTTGCGGCGGAGTCGTTCATTATGTCTGAAAGCGTAAAATTAAATATCCATGGACGGAGCTACAGTGTCAAAAAAGACGCCTTTTCCGTTGATCCAGAGGAAGTTGCTTCCCTGGTAAACTCCAAAATGCAGGAGTTGTCAGGAGTTGGGGGAATCAACTCGACATCGGATTTGGCCATCCTCACCGCGCTGAATATTGCTCATGAATTATTAGAGGAAAAACAGAAGGCTGGGGAAAATAACCAGAGTGATAAAAACCGTATCGACACCTTGATCCAAACCCTCGAAAAAGGCGTTGAAAACATTAAAATTTAAAGCATCCTGTCGCATGACATAACCCTTGAGGGGTAGGTGGCTTTGTGCTAGGATTAAAATTGAAAAGGAAGTTGTGCTTCCCTGTTGTGTTCGTGTAAAAGTTTAATTTTTTTGAGCCAACATTTCGTAAACGGGGTTGATGAATCTATTGCGGTGTGCAGGCCTTGTTGTCAGAGGAAGTCTTAAGCAATATACGGATACCCCACCTGTCCTTGACAGGTTCAAAAAATGGTTTTTATACGGCATCAGCGGGGAAGCTTCTTAGTATAGTTATATATATAAGAAGGTTTTTGGAAAGGGACCGTATCGGCTTGGTCAAAAACGGTAGTTTTAGGGAATTCAGGAAAAGGCATGGAATTGGTAATGAAGTTGATCGGAATTTTAATTCCAGGTTTGGAGGTTTCGAGAAACGTATTTGGGGTTGATAATTCTCAACAAAACCGAAATCATGGTTTTGTTTTCAAAGATAAAATTTCAAAAGGTTTTTATTTCAGGAAACCTTTACTTTTGAATCTTCTATCAGAAAGCAAAGCTTTTTCTCCCTTGCTTTTGACTCCTCCTTGCCAAGTTTTGGCCTTGTCCTGATGTGGAGGGTTTTTTAAAACCCATCCTGTTCTCTCGGTTTTACCCATTTGACAAATGATTTGCAGGAATTTCTGCCACCATGTCCCTTTCTTGAAGCTGGAAGCTATTGAGTTGATGGCTTGTTAAGAATAGAAAGTGGTCGGGAGTTAGAACCGAAACCAGAAAACATTGCACGTCGTGAGCAAACTCGCCCTCTGCGGAAGAGTGGTCCCGGCGTGAGTAATTGAAATTTTGTTCCCAAGGATAAATTGGGTTCTCCAGAAGAAACCAGGAAGTCGATTCGAAAAGAGATCACCCGGATACGGGGGGAATTGAGTGAGGAATCAATACGGTTAAGGAGCCGGAAAATAACTCAGAAATTAGTGGAATTGGCAGAATTCCGGGCTTGCCGGAATATTTTATTTTTCCTGTCCTTGCCAAGGGAAGTTCAGACGGATGAGATGATTCAGAAAGCATTGGACTTGGGTAAAAAGGTTTTTGTCCCTATTGTCGATGCGAATCACCGGCGGTTGAATATTTCAGAAATACCGGGTTTGGATATTGATTTTGAAGAAAAAAGATTTGGAGTTCGCGAACCCGGCTGGTCGCATTTAAAGATCGTATCGCCCAAGGTTCTTGATTTTGTGTTGGTCCCTGGCTTGGCGTTTGACTGTAAAGGGGGCAGGATTGGTTATGGCGCGGGGTATTACGATAAATTTTTAAAGGAAGTTCTTGACCACGTGGTTCGAGTGGGCGTGGCCTTCGATTTTCAGGTGCTGGATTCGATTCCGCAAACGGAGTTTGACGTCCCAGTCCAGAAAATCCTGACGGAGAAAAATTCGATAATCTGCTAATGCCCGGTTTTTGGCATGCAGTTTTATATAAGGGAGCGAAGATGGACATATTCTTCACCATGAATGTTAAATTCACTACCCTGCTGATAGGAATGTTTGTTGGCCTTCTAGGGGGGTACCTCATTGGGTATTTCCTCAGAAAAATATTTACGGAGTACCAAATCAAAGATGCGGAGGAATTGACGAAAAAAATTATCCGGGATGCAGATAATGAAGCCCGGAACCGTTTGAAAATGGCCGATATTGAAGCGAAAGAAAAGCAAATCGCCGCTAAATCTCAATGGGACAAGGAAATTAAAGGCAAACGGGATGATATAAGAGAGCAGGAATTAAAAGTACAAAAAATGGAAGATGGTTTTCGCCGGGAAGTCGAAAGCGTTCGAGATCAAGAGAGATCTATTGATAAAGAATTGAAAGCGCTGGCCGGCAGGGAAGAAGTGTTGAAGGGTGACCAGGAAAAATATAATTTCCTTATTAAGGAAGAAATTGAAAAGCTGGAAATCATAGGGTCTTTTACCACCAATCAGGCGAAAGAAGAAATTAAAATGAAGATCCTTGATGAAGCCAGAATGGATGCCGCAAAGGAAGCCAGGAAGATTGAAGAAAAGGCCAAGGACCAAGCAGAAGATGAGGCAAGAAGGCTGGTAACCATGGCGGTCCAGAGGATATGCTCGGATCACGTTGCCGAAACCACCGTTTCCGTCGTGGAACTCCCCAACGACGAGATCAAGGGGCGGATCATTGGGCGGGAAGGGCGCAATATTCGGGCTCTGGAGCAATGCACGGGAATCGATTTAATCATTGACGACACGCCGGGAGCGGTTGTTCTTTCGGGATTCGATGCCATCCGCCGGGAAGTGGCACGCCGTGCCCTGGAAAAATTGACTCAGGACGGCAGAATTCATCCCGGCCGTATCGAAGATGTCGTAAACAAATGCAAGAAAGAAATCACCCAGCAGATCAAGGAAGCGGGCGAGCAGGCCATTCTGTCGGTAGGTATCGACAATGTGCCGCCGGACATGGTTCGGTTGCTGGGCCGTCTCAAGTACCGCACCAGTTATACGCAAAACGTGCTTGAGCATGTGCAGGAAGTGGCGTGGATATGCGGGCACATCGCCGCTGAAATCGGATTGGACGTTCAGATGGCCAAACGGGCGGGATTGTTTCACGATATTGGCAAGGCCATCGACCATCAGACCGATGGAACGCACACGCAACTGGGAGTCGAAGTGGCGAAGCGATATAACGAGCACGAGTACATAGTCAATGCCATCGCCGCCCATCATGAAGATGTCGAGTGCGAATCCCTATACGCAGTGCTGGTGACTGCTGGAGATACCATTTCCGCATCCCGTCCCGGAGCACGCAGGGAAATGCTCGAAACCTATGTCAAACGGATGACCAAGCTGGAAGAAATTGGCGACTCCTACAAGGGAGTGGAAAAGACCTATGCGATTCAGGCGGGGCGGGAGATTCGTATCATGGTTGTGCCGGATGGCATCAGCGATGAAGAATCCCATATGCTGGCGCGGGATATCGCAAAACGTATTGAAAAAGAGGTCACCTATCCCGGTGAAATCAAAATCACCGTGGTGCGGGAAAGGAGGTTCACGGAAATTGCCCATTAAGTCGATCAAGAGTAAGGAATGGAAGACCCGGCCGCAAGCGGACGGGGTAGCCGACAAAGGTTTTCATTTAAAAGCCGTAGCCAGCGTGACGCTGGACCCGAATGGAAAATACTTTTTGAGCAGCATACGTTATCTCGACCAAACGATTTTTCCAGTTGCCCCTACGGCTTAGCTACGGGGTATGAAACCCACTGGTGGGAATGAATTTCCATTACGAAAATGGGCTTGCATCATTATCATTTTAGTGTAAGAAAAGGTTTTTTGTGCCCTCATTCATTTTGTAAGGGTAAGAGTTTTTCCTCCTGTATCAACGCGGAGTCCCCGTAGTTCCTCACCTTTAACTTTAACAATTCCGGTCATCAATAAAACTCAATGGAAGAAACAGGTCATTTAATAAAGCAGAGGCTGGAAAAAGTAGATGAGCTTCGCGCCAGGGGAATCCGTCCCTTCAATAACAAATTTAAAGTAAACGCCGTCATTGACTCCCTTGTCAGCGATTATTCCCACTATTCAAAAGAAGAACTCGCCGAGAAAGACGTGGAATGCGTTGTCGCAGGCCGCATAATGACCCGCAGAAAACACGGCAAGACCACGTTTATTCACATAAAAGACCGAACAGGGCGGATGCAGGTTTTTGTGAATGAAAAATTACTGGGCGCGGAACATTACGAAACCTTCGGTAAGTTTGACATCGGTGATATTGTCGGGGTTCGGGGAAAAATCTCCAAAACCAGAACCGGGGAACTCACCCTGTTTGCGGATACCTTGACTCTCATCACCAAGTCCCTGCAACCGCTTCCCGAAAAATGGCATGGTCTCAAGGATATTGAACTCCGTTACCGGCAACGCTATGTTGACCTCATCGTCAACCCAGAGGTGAAACAGATTTTTGTTTACCGAAGCAAGATCATTCAGGCCATTCGCAACTTTTTGAATGACCGGGATTACCTGGAAGTGGAAACGCCGATGATGCATTCCATCCCCGGCGGCGCAACCGCAAAGCCGTTCAAGACCTACCACAACGCCCTGAACATGGAACTCTACCTGCGAATCGCCCCGGAACTTTACCTCAAACGCCTGGTGGTGGGAGGCCTAGAACGCGTTTACGAGATCAATCGTAGTTTTCGCAACGAAGGCATATCCACGGAGCATAATCCGGAATTCACCATGCTGGAGTTTTACACCGCCTATGTCGATTATAATGATTTAATGGATCTAACCGAAGAGCTTTTTCGTTATATTGGTAAAGGGGTGTTCGATACCCTGAAATTTCCTTACACCCATGTCGTTGATGGGGAAGAAAAAGAAGGGACATTCGATTTTGGTCAACCCTTCAAACGGATTCCGTTCAAGCAGTCTTTGACGGAGATAGGAAGCGTACCGCAAGAAGCGGTGGTGGACCCGGAAAAGGCGGTGGCTTTTGCGCTGGGGCATAAAGTTCATCTTGAGAAAAAAGACACCCCTGCAAAGGTGCTGGCAAAATTGTTCGATACCTTTGTGGAGCCGAAACTGATCCAGCCGACCTTCGTTATTGATTATCCTTTGGAGTTGTCTCCGCTTTCGCAGAAGAAAGCCGATGACCCCAGTCTGGTGGAACGATTTGAGTTGTTTGTTGGCGCTAAAGAAATCGCCAATGCCTATACAGAGTTGAACGATCCGATCGATCAAAAACAGCGGTTCGAGGAGCAGGTCGCGGAAAGGCAGGCCGGAGATGATGAAGCGCATTGGATGGATCTCGACTTTATCCGGGCGCTGGAGGTTGGCATGCCGCCGACTGCCGGAGAAGGAATCGGCATCGACCGTCTTACTATGTTGCTCACCAACTCGCAGTCGATTCGGGATGTTATCCTGTTTCCTCAGTTGAAAAAAGAATCCTAACCCGCCCCGTTACACGGGGAGGAAGCCCCACTGCGTGGGGAGGAAAAGCCCGCTACGCGGGAGGA
>SMVB01240363.1_pt1 | contig 11569 bp, 9 predicted proteins | sample 2456461 | NCBI WGS metagenome assembly SMVB01 (sample SAMN11095934, study PRJNA526329) | marine sediment metagenome | biome: Marine sediment; feature: Surficial sediment; material: Deep marine sediment; isolation source: Hadal surficial sediment | place: Pacific Ocean | collected 2014-05 | depth 0-1...
CCATGACTCTTCAGGGCAATCTCGACCCCGCAGCTCTCCTGGGACCGGTGTCGGAGATCGAGGCTCTCGCCGCCGGTCTCCTGGCCGAGGGAGCGGGTGGCGGCCACATCGTGAATCTCGGTCACGGCATCCTGCCGATGACCCCGGTCGAGAACGCCAAGGCGTTCGTCGCCGCGATTCAGAACGGCCGCGTACCCTGAGTCTCAGCGGCCCGCCCGTCGCGATCGACGTTGTTTCGGCCGCCCGCCGCTATCCGACTTGGTGTTACCGGACTTGGTGCTGCCGGCGAGGAGAGCCTCGACTTCGCCGGGCTTGAGGTCGCGAACCTCACCGACCGGCAACTTCGGATCGCGAAGAGGCCCGATGCCGACCCGCCGTAGCCTCTGCACCGGATGGCCGATACGCAAGAACATCTCTCTGATCTGACGCGTCCGTCCCTCCGAAAGGCTCACTTTCCACCAGGTGTTGGAGGCCGGGCGCGAGGAGCTCACCGCCATGGCTGAAATCCGGCAGGGTCCGGTTCGCCGCCCTTCGATGAGAATTCCCTTCCGTAGTTTCTTGAGCCCAGCCTCTTCCGGCCTTCCCTTGACCTTGACCTCGTAGAGCTTGGTGCAGCCGTAGCGCGGATGAGCGACTCGCTGCGAGAAGTCACCGTCGTTGGTCACTAGTAGCAGGCCTTCGGTGTTGTAGTCGAGCCTTCCCACGGTGTGCATGCCGTGCTGCCGACCGCCCGGCACAAGGTCGAGCACCGTGACCCTGCCCTGGGGATCGGAGGCCGTACACAGACAGCCTCGAGGCTTGTTGAACAGGAGGTAGCGATGGCTTGGTGCCGCGCGCAGGCGCCGACCATCGACCTTGATCGAATCCTCCCCAGAGACTGCCCGATCGCCCAGAACGGCTATCTTGCCGTTGATCGTTACCCGCCCCTGCTCAATGAGCTCTTCACTCTTTCGCCGCGATGCGATACCGGCGTGCGAAAGGATCTTCTGGAGGCGCTCCCCTCGGCTCGCGGAGGTCTTGTTCTCACTCATCATCACTCGCATTCTCGTCGAAATTGATCGATGAGCTCTCGCCCGCGGAGACCGCTTCCGGCGAGGGGCGATCTTTCTCGGAGCCGAGACCTTGCGCCGCCGATCCGTCCATCCGAGGATCATCATCGGCGCCGCTCAACAACTCTTCGAACTCTTCGAGTGGAGGCAGATCGCGAAGCTGGTTCAAACCGAAGCGCAAGAGGAATTCGCGCGTCGTTCGATAGACGAACGGGCGTCCGACGACATCCTTTCTTCCGGCGACTCGGATCAGGCGGTTGTCGAGAAGCGTGTGCAGCACCGACGTCGAGCTGACGCCCCGCAGCTCTTGAATCTCGGGCGCGGTCACGGGCTGCCGATAGGCGACTATGGCAAGCGTCTCGAGCGCGGCTACGCTGATTCGGGAGGCTGCGGCGCTCTCGAAATAGGCAGCCAGGTAGCCGTGGAACTCGGGACGTGTCACCAGGCGTACCCCTCCGGCCACCTCGTCCACCATCACGCCCCGCCCTGCCGGGTCGTCGAATCGTGCGAGAACGGCAGCCAAGGCCTCTTCCGCGGCGATCTCCTCGATGTCCGGGAAGAGCTTCAAGAACCCGGTGCGCGGAACGGGTTCGCTGGCAACGAACAAGAGCGCCTCGAAGGCGGCCTCCATCTCCTGGCGAGAGCTCATCCCTGGATCGCTCTCAGCTCTTCCTGGGCGACCTGTCGGGTTGTGCGGTACAGGAGGATCTCGCCGTCATCGGTCTGATGCATGCGAATCAGCTGCAACCGACTCAGCTCCAGGATCGCGAGAAAGGCGGCGATGGCCTCAGACCGGCACGACAAGGCCAGGAGGTCGTCCAGGAGATCGTACGGCTTGCCTTGCTGAATCGCGCGGAGGAAGCGATCGAACTGAGCTCGAATCGGAAAGTGATCACCGGTGTATACCAGCGTCTTGGGATGCTCGCGGTCGTAGCGCTGCAGTGCTTCGCGAAAAACCAGCAAGAGGTCGTAGAGGGAGGCCTCGTCGAGATCGAGGGATCCCGCCTGGGCTCCTTCAGGCAGGAAGCGGCTCTCCTGCGGCGGCCGAACCCACATTCCTTCGCGAAGAGTCGCACTTTCCGCCAGCGAGAGAGCCGCATCTTTGAGCCTCTGATACTCGAGAAGTCGTTCGACTAGCTCGCTGCGAGGGTCTTCGTCGCCCTGTTCGTCACTTCTCGGAGTCGGTAGGAGCATCCGTGCCTTGAGCTGGATCATCACCGCGGCCTCGTAGATGTACTCACCCGCGATGTCGAGATCGAGGTCCTCCATGAGCTCGAGATACTCGTGAAACTGATCGCAGATCAGGACGATCGGGATGTCGCTCAGGTCGACCTCATTGATCTTGATGAGCTGCAAGAGTAGATCCAGAGGGCCCTCGAAGACAGGAAGATCCACCCGCCACGACTCTGGCAGCTTGCCGCGGACGGACTCGACGGACGTTGTCATGCAGCCGTTATCGATGCTGCGCGGCGATTGATCTCGTTCATCAGTCGCTCGTTCGAGAGCAGCACCCGGCCCTCTATCAGCAGTGTCCAGACCTGTACACCGGCGGTCAGGTAGAAGAGCGCGTGATGCATCCAGCTACCAATGGCGCCGGAGTAGGCACCACCGCCGAGCACGAAGGTGGCAATGATCATGCCCATCGCGAACATGAGCCAGGGGTAGGAGTCGCTCTTATAGGCCTTCGTCTTCTCGACCATCTCCGGTTCGAGGTCATACTCTTCGACGGCCTCGCGAATGGCCTTCCCGGTGCCTATCAGGTAGAACATGATCCAGCAGTGAGAGAAGAGAAGGAGCAAGCTCGACGCAAAGGCGATGAGGATATGGGGAGTCATCATCGGGGACGCCCGAGTAGAGCTGTACCCCAGAAAGCCGGCCACTCCAAGTCCGAGAGTCGCCAGCCAACCGACGATCAGTAGTGCCCTCCCCATCATGATTCGATCCTCCGCAGTGACTCCCGCGGAGGGAGTCTATCCTCCCGGAGCGCTACTGAACCGTCGCTCTTCGAGAACCGCAGACGATCTCAGCGGGCACTCTCAGTTGCCGCCTCAGACTCTCCGAACAGGACCTCTCGGGCGTCCCTTGTAGCTCTTTCGAGCCAGATCATGTCCCGCCTCAGATCCGCAGCCCGTAGAGTTGCCACGCCCGCCTGGCGAGAGCCGAGTAGATCGCCGGGGCCCCTGATCTCCAAGTCGGCTTCGGCGATCTCGAAGCCATTCTGGGTCGCGAGAAAGGCGTCGATACGTCTCCTGGCGTCATCGCTCAGAGCGCCATGGATCACCACGCAGTAGGAACCAGTGACGCCCCGGCCTACCCGCCCACGGAGCTGATGGAGCTGCGCCACGCCGAAACGCTCAGCACTTTCGATGACCATGTAGGTTGCCGAGGGAACGTCGATACCGACCTCGATTACCGTCGTAGCGAGCAGTACGCGAGTGTCTCCTGCGGCGAAGGAGCTCATTACCGACTCTCGCTCATCACGGCTCATACGCCCATGGACGACACCACACTTGACTCCAGCCAACCATGCCCGAATCTCCTCGCCCTCCTCTGCCAGCGACGCTGCCTCGACCTGGTCGCTGGCCTCGATGAAGGGAACGACGATGTAGGCCTGACCGCCGGCCTCGAGTCTCCGGCGCAGAGCCCTGTAGAGAGCCTTCCGACGGCTGCACGGCAATGCCACACTGCGGATCGGCTGTCGGCCCGGCGGTAGATCGTCGATGATCGACAGATCGAGATCGCCGTAGGCGGTGAGCGCCAAGGAGCGTGGGATCGGGGTCGCGGTCATGACCAACACGTCAGGGTGATCGCTCTTGAGGGCCAACTCACGGCGCTGGGCGACACCGAACCTCTGTTGCTCGTCGATGACGACCAGTCCGAGATCGCGGAACCGAGCTCCCTCCTGGATCAGGGCGTGAGTGCCGATGGCCAGGTCCACGTCATCCGTCGCCAGACTCTCGATCGGTTGGTCGCTAGACGAAGAGAAGAGCCCGATGCGAAAGCGATCGGGAAGCAACCGTCGGAGATTCGCCATGTGCTGTTCGGCGAGGAGCTCGGTCGGCACCATCATGACACCCTGTGAACCGCTCTCGAGAACCGCCATCAAAGCAAGAAACGCGACCACCGTCTTGCCGCAACCCACGTCGCCCTGCAACAGTCGTTGCATCGGGCGATCGCTGCGGAGGTCGTCCAGGATCGTCGCAAGAGCCCGCTCCTGGCCGGGCGTGAGCTCGAAAGGCAGGAGCGATCGCCATTGCGCAGGGGCCTCGTCGCTGATCGAGTAGCGGCGCGGCCGAGTCACCGCGGAGAGCTCGCGACGCGCTCGCTCGAGACGCAGGCGCAAATCGAGAAGCTCACCGTAGATGAGGCGGTGGTGATACCGACTCGTACCGTCGAGCAGTGCATCGACGTCGTGGTCGACGATCGGGCGATGGAGACGGCGCAGGGCCTCCGACAATGGCGGCAGGTCGTATCGCTCGAGAATCCTCGAGGGCAGGGGCTCCGCGATCCACTCCTCGATCGGTGCTTCGAGGATCTGCTTCAGGAGACGCGACGTTAGCGAGGGCCCGATACCCTCGATCGACGGGTAGACGGGCACGATCCCACCTAGACGAGCTCCCGCTTCGACCCTCTCGACCGTAGGGTTGATCATCTCCAGACTCCCGCCACGGGCGCGAACCTCGCCGTGCAGCAAGTACTCGGTATCCGCCTCTACCTGGCTCTCGAGATAGGGCTGGTTGAACCAGACGATCGGTAACTGCCCACTCTCGTCCTCGAGCTTACCGCGCACGATGCGAAGTCCTCTCCGGCGAGTGAAGATTCGTCGAACTCCGATCAGCCGCCCTCGGAAAGTGTGAGTGCCAGGGTCGAGGCGGTCGCCCGCGCATGACAGCTGGCGCCGATCCTGGTAGCCCCGCGGCAGGTGGTACAGGAGGTCCCGGACCGCGGCGAAACCAGCGTTCGCCAAGGCCACTGCTCGCTTCGGCCCGACGCCTCTGAGAGTCGAAAGCGGATCGTCGGGCTGGAGCATGGCGACCGTGCCGAGAGGGATGAATCAATCACCGCAGTCGATGATCGAGATCGCAACTACCGGGTGTGAAAGGTGAGCTCGATCAGCCCGAGTCGGATGCGATCGCCGTCCCCGATCGTCACCGGCGATCGGGTCTGAAGACGCCTGTCGGCGACGAAAGTTCCGTTCGTGGTTCCGATCTCCTCAGTTAGGAAGTACTTCCCCGCCCGCCGATGAATCGTCGCGTGCCGTCGGCTCGTCGAGCGGTCCGGATCGACCGCCGTGAGATCTATCCCCGGATCGATTCCGGTAACCGGATCCCTCCGTCCGACCATGGTTTCGCGATCGGCCAACAGAAAGAATTTGTGTCCGCCCTCCGAGAGAAGGTACTGAGTCGCGACCGGTCTCTCAGGCAATCCCGAGTCGTCCTCCCGACTCGCTTCCATCACCTCTAGTCCGCCCATCTCACGCAAGAGGTCGTCCGCCCGACGTAGGCGATGGGAGAGCTTGCGCAACATTCGGATAGCGATCTCGGGATTCTCCTGGAGCATCTGACCGAAGGTCGATCCATTGACCTCGACAACGCGGGTCTTGTCGATCGCGCGCACCGAGGCGGTTCGGGCCAGGCCTTCGAGAATCGACATCTCCCCGAAGAAGTCGCCTTTTTCCAAGAGGGCGAGGCGCATCTCCTCGCCACGGATCTGCTTGACGATCTCGACGCGGCCGTTCTGGATGATGTACATCTCTGTGCCGAGGTCTCCCTCGGAGAAGATCAGCTCTCCAGCCTCGAACTCGAGCAGAAACGGGCTCGTCGCCTGCCCTCCTCCACCCGTGGAGATCTCGCCTGACATCGTTCCTTTAGGCCTCCAGGGTACCCGGTGTCACGAGCTCGAGGCGGCCGTGAGCCGGCCGCAACACGGCCCGGACGCCAAGGGGTAGGGTGAGGTTCGGACGACCGTGGCCGCAATCGAGGCCACAGGCTACGGGAAAGGTCGGCGCCCCTGCCTGCGTAAGCGACAATGCCGCTATCGCGGCCGGGTCGCACTGCTGGTCGGTAGTCTCTAAGTGTCCAAGAATCATACCTTTAAGATCACGCAGGCTACCCGACAGATGGAGCTGGGTCAACATTCGGTCGATTCGGTAGAGAGGCTCGCCGACGTCCTCCAGAAACAGGAGGCAGTCACGAAAGTCCGGACTGTATTCGGTGCCGAGAGTCGCCACGAGAAGACTCAGGCATCCCCCTAGGAGGGTGCCCTCGCAATCGTCGGAGCCGCGAACGGGTTGGCATTCCAGGAACGCGGGGAGCCGGCCCTCCAGCGAGGACATCAGCGTGCTCCGTTCGGAATCCTCCAGGGCTCGATCCAGGTCGGTGGCGATCATCGGGCCGTGAAACGTTACCAAGCCGAGCTTCTGAACGAGATGCACCAGAAGCGGAGTCAGATCCGAATAGCCGACATAGGCCTTCGGGTAGCGCGCCAAAAGCTGCCAGTCGATCGCCGGCAGGACGCGAAGAAGGCCATGACCTCCGCGAGCGAAGAAGACCGCTCGGACCTCCTCGGAGCGAACCAGGTCGTGAAAGGACTCGACCCGGAAATGGTCGTCACCCGCAAGAAGGCCTTCGTAGTCGGGAGTATCGGTCGAAACGGCTCCGCCATCGAGATTGGCGGCGACCCGCACTCGCAGCCCTAGAGACTCGAGTTGAGCGACGCCCGCTTCGAGACGGTCAGGAGCTGGCCGACTCGAGAGAGCGGCGACGCCCACCAGATCGCCCTGCCGCACGGGCGGCGGCAAACGTGCTCCCCTCAACCGGCTAGCTTCCCAGAGATCTGCAGAGTGGGTCGGAGAGACTCATAAGCCGAATTCTGTACCGACCTTTTGGGGCCGGTGATGGTCATTCATCTGGGAACCCTGTTACCAGGATCCTCTTGCGACCTACCCGAAGCCGAGTCCTTGCGGCACGTGGAACGAGCGATCCACCTCTCGGCCTCCTATTTGGTCTTGCTCCACATGGGGTTTGCCGTGCCGCTCACCGTCACCGGTGGCGCGGTGCGCTCTTACCGCACCCTTTCACCCTTACCGACCGACCGGAGTCGGAAGGCGGTCTACTCTCTGTTGCACTTTCCGTCGCGTCGCCGCGCCTCGCCGTTAGCGAGCATGCTGCTCATTGGAGTTCGGACTTTCCTCTGCCTTGGAAGACAGCGACCATCCGAGGCTCTCCGACCCAAGGCATTCTATCGCTTTCGAGCCCTCGTCACCGATTCGGGGACGATCGCGGCCTCCGTCTCCGGCGAGTCGCCATCTCGTCGGTGTACCTGCTCGAAAACACGTCCTCCCACAACCGGGCCGAGAACAGCCTGAATCTCCCCGCGATCGGCGCGCCGCAGTCCGGCATAACTCTTGAAAGTACGCAGCAACGCGCGCTTGCGCTGCAACCCGACTCCCGTCAGGTCGTCCAACTGGCTCTTCAGGCTCCGCGCCGAACGCCGCCGACGGTGCCTACTGAGGGCGAAGCGATGGGACTCGTCGCGGATCTCCTGCAGCAGGCGCAGACCGGGATCGTTTCGAGGCAGGCGAAGGGGCTCCGGATGGTCGACGAGATAGATCTCTTCCTCCCGCTTCGCCAGGCCGGCAATCGGTATTTCTTCGATACCCAATCTGCTCAGGGCTTCGAGCGCTGCGTTGAGTTGACCGCGACCGCCGTCGATCAAGATCAAATCGGGCATCACCGCGGCCTCCTCGAGTCGGCGCCGATAGGCTCTCTCTACCACCTGTCGCATCGACTCGAAGTCGTCGGTCTTGTCGAGCCCTCGAATGTTGAAGCTTCGATAGTCGCGCTTCTTCATGCTCCCCGCCTCCCACACCACCAGAGACGCGACCGTCTCGCCGCCCTGCAGTGTCGAGATGTCGAAGCCCTCGATGCGCCGCGGGCTCTCTTCGAGATGGAGGCGCGAGCGCAAGGCCTCGCTCCCCGCCATGGCGTCCGCTCCGAGCCGAAAGCGACGCCGGAAGGACATCTTCGCATTGCGCATCGCGAACCGCACGCGCTCGGCCTTCGGGCCGCGCTCTGGCACCCGAATGTGTACTCTCTGACCCTTGCGCTCGCTCAGCCAGCTCATCAGCGCATCGGCGCCCTCCACTGGCATGGGAAGCTGAATCTCCTTCGGAATGAAGGTCGTCCGGTCGTAGATCTGCGGCAGTAATTCAGACAGCAGACGCTCCTCGGAGAGTGACTTGCCCCCCTCCCAGAAGTATTCCCGGCGATCCAGCACCTGGCCTTTCCGCATGACGAAGACTGTCACGGCCGCATTGTCACCGGAGACCGCGACGCCGTAGATGTCGACATCGTCGCCGCGAGCCGACGACAGTTTCTGAGCCTCGGTGATCGACTCGACCTCGGCAATCGTGTCGCGGATCTGACCGGCGCGCTCGAACTCGAGCGCTTCCGAGGTCCGCGCCATCTCGCGGCGAAGACTTCGAACGAGCTGTTGCTTCTTGCCGGCGAGAAAGAGAGTTGCCTGCTCGACCGCGCGCTGGTAGGAGTCGTGGTCGGTCAGTCCGTCTACACACGGGCCGAGGCAGCGTCGCATGTCGTAGTAGAGACACGGCCGCGGCAGTTTACCGTCGATCTCGATGTGGCAGACCCTCACCTGAAAGAGCTTCTGCACGAGCTTGATGGCCCGACGCGCCACGCCACCGGGCAAAAACGGGCCGAAGTACGCCGCGCCGTCGTCGACGATACGTCGGGTAAACGCCAAGCGCGGATACTCGTCGCTGAGAGTGAGCTTGAGATAGGGGTAGGTCTTATCGTCGCGGAGGCGAATGTTGTACCGAGGCTGCCCCTGCTTGATCCAGTTGTTCTCTAGCAAGAGCGCTTCGGCTTCTGAATCGGCCACCACGTAGTCGACGCTCCGAGCCTCAGCGATCATCGCTCCGAGCCGACGCTCCGGCTCCGGCTGCAGATAGTTCATGACTCTCTTGCGTAGCGACTTCGCCTTACCGACGTAGAGCGGCTTCCCTTCCGAGTCGCGGAAGATGTAGATCCCGGGCTGCTCGGGCAGTGCGAGGACCCCGTCGATCAAGCTCTGCGTCGGCATCGGTCTCTCGCTACCCCGAGAGGACTTGTAGGTCACGCAGCTCGCGGATGCGATCGCGCAGCACGGTGGCTTCCTCGAACTCGAGCCGCTTCGCCGCCTCCTTCATCCTCTTCTCCAGCTGACGAATCTGCTCGGTGAGAGGAACCGTGGATCCCTCGGCGATCTCGGAGAGGAGTGCCACGGAGGAATCGTGATAGTCGAGGCCACTCATCTTCACCAGCGGACCGTGCACGTCCTTGAGGATCGTCTGCGGCTCGATACCGTGCTCGGCGTTGTAGGCCGCTTGAAGCTCACGTCGGCGGCGCGTCACCTCCAGGGTTCCGGCAATCGAATCGGTCATCTTGTCGGCGTAGAAAATCGCCTGACCGTTGAGATTACGAGCGGCTCGCCCGGACGTCTGAATGAGGGACGTGCCGCTTCTCAGAAAACCTTCCTTGTCGGCATCGAGGACTGCCACCAGAGACACTTCAGGCAGATCGAGACCTTCGCGAAGTAGATTGATGCCGACCAGGATATCGAACTCTCCGCGGCGCAGGGCAGCAGTGATCTCGACTCTTTCGAGAGTCACGATGTCGCTATGCAGATACCGGGCCTTGAGGCCGAGCTCGCAGAGGAACTGGGTCAGCTCCTCGGCCATTCTCTTGGTTAGGGTGGTGACCAACACGCGCTCGCCCCGGTCGATGACCTTCCGCGCTTCTTCCAGGAGGTCGTCGATCTGGTTCTGAGCGGGGCGCACATGAATCACAGGATCGAGTAGACCCGTCGGACGAATGATCTGCTCGACAACCACACCGTTCGCCTGCTCTAGCTCCCAGGCGGCCGGCGTCGCCGAAACGTAGATCCTCTGCCCGATCCGCTCGTCGAACTCCTCGAAAGTCAACGGGCGGTTGTCCAGAGCGCTGGGAAGTCGGAAACCGTGCTCCACCAGGGTCAGCTTGCGGGCGCGATCGCCGTGGTACATACCTCGCACCTGCGGCACCGACTGGTGGCTCTCGTCGATGATCAGGAGGAAGTCGTCAGGCAGGTAGTCGATCAGTGTCGGCGGCGGCTCCCCGGGCTGGCTGCCGGAGAGATGCCGACTGTAGTTCTCGATGCCCTGGCAGTAGCCGAGCTCGCGAAGCATCTCCAGATCGAAGCGGGTTCGCTGCTCGAGACGTTGAGCCTCCAGGAGCTTCCCCTCGGCATTGAGCTCGGCGAGGCGCTCGTCGAGCTCGATGCCGATGCTGCGAATCGCCTTTTCGAGTCGGTGCTTCGGCGTGACGTAGTGAGTCGCTGGGTAGACCGGTACCTCCTCCAGCGCTTCCTGGAGGTGTCCGGTGAGAACGTCGAAGCGCGAGATCCGCTCGATTTCGTCGCCAAAGAACTCCACTCGCAGGCCGTGCTCGGCGTAGCCCGGCAGAATCTCGAGAATGTCGCCGCGCACTCGAAACGTTCCATACCCGAGATCCAGCGGGGTCCGCTTGTACTGCATAGAGGCGAGCGCCCGCAGAGCACTGTCCATCCCGTCGTCGGAGCCGACCTTGAAGAAGTGCAGCATGCCGCGGAACGCTTCCGGGGATCCCAACCCGTAGATGCACGACACGGAGGACACGATGATCACGTCCCGGCGCTCTAGTAACGACGTCGTGGCGCGCAGGCGAAGGCGCTCGATGTCCTCATTGACCGAGGTCTCCTTCTCTATGTAGGTGTCCGTCTGGGGTACGTAGGCTTCCGGCTGGTAGTAGTCGTAATACGAGACAAAGTACTCCACAGCGCTCTCCGGAAAGAACCCACGGAACTCCTGATAGAGCTGAGCGGCCAGAGTCTTGTTGTGGGAAAGCACCAATGTCGGCCGCTGCAACGACTCGATCACCTTGGCGACCGTAAAGGTCTTTCCCGATCCGGTCACCCCGAGGAGCACCTGATGCGTCTCTCCGGCCTCGACAGCGGCGATCAGGCTCCGAATCGCTTGAGGCTGGTCACCCTGCGGTTCGAAGGGCGATATCAGCTTGAAATCAGACACGGTGCATCGCCTGCAGACAGGGTCGCGATATCGCCCGGCGCTGTGTCAGATCGCGACAGGCCGGCTACCGCCTCGAGAGCTCTAGTCAGTCGTAGAAGGTCGTCCCGGGTCAGAAGCCCTTGCGGCGCCTTGGACGCGGCGTCCATTATTTCGCGGTACATGTCGAGCGAAGTATCGAAATCGGCACGACCCTCGTCGATCGCCTGGAAGGCGGCTTGAAACGCCAGGCTCAGTGCCGCGGCCTCGCCTTCGCTCCAGTCAGCCGGCGCGCCCGCTGTTATCGCCGCCTCCGGCATGGCCCGACCCAAGGTCGCTAGCTCCTCCATCCTGAAGGCAAGGACCGACGCGAGCACGACGGCGAGCACGAGAAGAACCGAACAGCCACTTCCGCAACCGATAAGAAGCGGCCCACGAA
>SMVB01402663.1_pt1 | contig 11568 bp, 11 predicted proteins | sample 2456461 | NCBI WGS metagenome assembly SMVB01 (sample SAMN11095934, study PRJNA526329) | marine sediment metagenome | biome: Marine sediment; feature: Surficial sediment; material: Deep marine sediment; isolation source: Hadal surficial sediment | place: Pacific Ocean | collected 2014-05 | depth...
AAGATTACAAACTTGGAACTCACAAAGAGCTTCCAAATAGTGAGTCAGGTTTTAAGCAATTGCTTAGCCAGGCGAGGAAGGATCATGGCAAAGAGCTCAACGGGATCATCATATGCTTTGAGCATACTGGTTTGTATTCCCTTCCACTTTCGGTGTTCCTAACTCAAAAAAAAATTTCATTCACAATGGTGTCAGGACTTGAAATCAAAAAGTCATTGGGAATGGCAAGAGGCAAGAGCGACAAAATTGATGCCTATCAAATAGCCAGATATGCTTATCTGAGAAGGGAAGAAATAAAAGAGTTTGAACTGCCATCAGAAGAAATTTTGAAACTGAAAGGATTACTTTCCTTAAGAGAAAGAATGGTAAAACACCGCATGGCTTACCTTGGACACCTGAAGGAATTAAAATCTTTTTATAAAAAGGGTAAAAAATCATTATTGATTAAGTCCCAGGAGCAACTGATCAAAGATCTTTCAAAACAGATAGATAATCTTGAAAAAGAAATGTTAGAGACCATTAAGAATGATCCGGAATTGAAAAGATTATATTCTCTGGTCACCTCCGTTAAAGGAGTAGGACTTGTGGTAGGGATCACCTTTTTGGTTTATACAAATGCGTTTACCGCATTTGAAACTTGGAGAAAATTTGCCACCTATGCCGGAATAGCTCCTTTTCCAGATGAATCAGGGACTAGTCGTAATAAACCAAAGAAAGTAAGCCATATGGCTAATAAACGAATCAAAACACTACTTTCAAATTCAGCATCAACTAGCATAATACATAATCCTGAAATGAGGATATATTATGAAAAAAGAATTAAGGAAGGGAAAAGTACTATGTCAACTCAAAATATCATTAGAAACAAAATAGTATCAAGAGTCTTCGCCGTCGTTAAAAGAGGCACACCTTATGTGGACACTCTGGGCTACGCTTAAAATAATTGAACTATTTTTATATAGAAAACTTGTTTTTACCTTAGAATACAGGCAGGTGCAGTAGCTGGAAAAAAGCCCAAGTTGGGAAACAAAATGGAGTTATTAGAGGTGCCCAAAAGAGCAAATTCCATAACTCCAACAATTTCATTTTCCTGTTGTAGCGGAATTATTGCAATAAATGTTGGCAGTGCCTCGCCCAACCCCGAGGTGATGGTGACGTACTCTTTTGGACTTAGAGACTTTTGTCGTACACCTCCTTTGATGCTGCCAATTCCTTATCCAATTCTTCTATTCGTTCTAAATATTCTCTTTCTTTTCGTGTCATTTCTTCCTGGGTAGCTTGCATTTCTTCCATATTTTGTCGCATTTCTTCTTCTTGAGCATGAAGCTGTTCTCCCAACTGTTGTGATTTTTCAAGCAATTCTTTTGTGTTCATGTTAATTTTGTTACTCGAGATGAATGAGGCAAGGGCTTCTGATAATTTCTCCACAAAATCAGTTTCATGTTGCTCTAGTTCATTGAAAGAAGCGATTTCGATTACCCCTTGTACATTTCCCTCATAAATTAGTGGAACAATTAATATGCATTTTGGTGTCGACCCACCCAAACCCGAGGTAATGTTAATATAGGATTCCGGAACTTCTTTGAGGTAGATTCGTTCTTTCTCCAGGTAGCACTGACCGATCAACCCTTGTCCTATTTCAATTTTCTTTTTTAAAAATTTATTTCTGTCAAAAGCATAGCAGGATTTTAGTTCAATATATTTTTCTCCAAACTCTTGATTTTTATCCTCCTCCACAATATATAATCCAACCTGATTTACATGCATGAAATTCACAACCGCAGAAACCAGATGACGGTAAAAATTATTATCGATATTCCCTCTCATCAAACTACCAATCTCAGATATACCCTGAGCTATCCAGTTTCTTTTTTCTTCAGCTTCATTTGCCACCTTGTTCTTTTCCAGCGTATTGACAAGCTTTTCCTGCTGCTCTTCCATTAATTTATTTCTATCTTGAATATCTCTTAACAGTTTTTTACTGCTCTTGTCAGTCATCAAATTTTTATATTGAAGCAAGTACATACAGAACAATAGCGTCGCAATTGAAAAGGTATAAGTAGTGATAGTGAATACTATCTCCCTGAAAATGCCACTATCCATCTCAATGCTTAAAAACTCATTTGTCAATGGTTGGGCCACTAAAATTAAAAACGTAATTGTCAGTGCGGAAATCAGCAACCTTTTTTCCCGGATATCAATATAGATCCATGGTAAAACTGCAACAACAAACTGCCCAATATAAATAGATACAATTAACATTTCTCCCGGCTGAACGATGTAACCATGATAGATCGCTACATCCAAACTGATCACAAGGCTTAATACAAATCTGGAAAGATTAACAAATTGTAAATAGTTGAGTAAAAGAATGACAGTGCTGCCAACGAATAGTAAAATACATATATTGACAAGTTGTGGAGCCAAATAGGCAGAAATTGAACCGTATATTACACCGGTCATCAGAAATATGAAGGCAATAATATTGGAAATTCTAACTACGGCAATTTTATAATCCTCTTCTATCTCTTGTGTGCCAAGATTGTAAATTTTATAAACAATGGGTATCATAATGACAAGTCACTTAAAAATCAAAAAAATAGTTACGCTAAATAAAATTTAAACCGGACGGAATGTAGGAAATATAGAATTAAAAAAACACGAAACTTTACGATATTCATACTAGCGTATTTTAAAATAATTATTCTAAAATGAATTATTAGAGGTCCCCTAAAGAAACAAATGGATCGATTGCCAGTAAGGCTGCCTTGTAGATTACCGAGTTCCTCTTTCTCAGGGGTCACTCAAAGAGGGCGTTGAAAAACCAATAAACTAAAATCTTTTTCATATGAAGACAATAAGGTGAACCGGTATAATTGGAAAGGGTCGCGGAAATATTTTCATATCTTTTTATAACTCCTTCTTCTTCTGTCATAGTGTCCACGATTATTCCATCGACTATTAGGCTTAATTTTTAATTGAATTTATATCAACGACATCTTTTTCTTAATATTTTACCATGTGTTGGCTCACATTGGCAACTATCAAATCAGGTTATTTTTTTATTTTGCATAAAGTAATTAACATTTTCTCTATGTCCGTTGCGAGTTTTCCCCTTACTGTTTCTTTGCGTGAAATTGAATTATGTGATGTTTCACGCATAGTTCGCAAAGATTTTCGCAAAAAGTGCAAAGCTTAAATTACTAGTCATAAAACAACAAATTTGTAAACTGACAAATGAAAATAGCCCAAATAGGCGACAATCAATTCACTCAGCACACTTCCTGTAACAATAAAATTTTTTTCATTAGTGTGGTTTTCTTACGCTGAAACTTCAATATTTACAATAATGTCTGAATTTGAAAAATTACAAACATAAAAAATGCATCAAAAGCTCTTTTCATGTGTAATTTTGAGTTTCAAATTGAAAACGAATGGAATATCCCTCTAAACTTATTGAAGATGCAGTGAACGAAATTTCGAAGCTTCCCGGGATAGGAAAAAAGACAGCATTAAGATTAGCATTACACTTATTGAAGCAGGAAGAACCCGTGACAGAAAGTTTAAGTTCAGCTTTGATAAATCTCAGGCAAAAAACAAAATATTGTAAAATATGCCACGTAATTTCCGATTCCGAAGATTGCACCTGTGAATCCATCAGAAAAGACGCTTCGTTGCTTTGTGTCGTAGAAGATACACCTGATGTAATCGCGATTCAAAATACGGCCCAATATTATGGGTATTTTCACGTTTTAGGAGGGATAATTTCTCCAATAGAGGGGATTGGCCCCGGTGAATTAAATATTGAAAGCTTAATCGAAAGAGTAAAAAGATCTGAAGGATCCATAGCTGAAGTCATCCTCGCGTTGAGCCCAACCATGGAAGGGGATACTACTTCATTCTATATTGCACGGAAACTTGAACCGTGTAAAGTAAAAATCACCACTATTGCCCGTGGGGTTCCCATAGGTGGTGAATTGGAATATACCGATGAAATAACCTTAGGTCGAAGTATAGTACAGCGACTTATTTATGATATAACGAGTGATTAGAATGATGAGAATGAAAATCAGATACCTCATTACATGCGCCTTAAGTTTGCTGTTGATATTAAGCCTGGTGCCAATTTCCAGTACTTTTGCCCAGTATGATGAATATGAAAAAGGCCAGAAACTTAAATATCTAGACCTTGGCATCAAACAATATGAAAATGGCCAATACAATGAAGCTGATGAATCCTTCAGGCAGGTATTGGAAACCGTAAAAGTTTTACCTGCTGAGATTTGTTTTTATTTTGGAGTCAATTCATTTTACCTGGATAAATATAAACAGAGTATTAATTGGCTCAATAAATATATGGCATTGAAAGGAACCTCCGGGCAGTTTTTTGATGAATGTACCAGGTACCTTGAAAAATCTGAAGAAAAATATCTACTGGCATCAACTAGCCAAGAAAATGAGGTGTACGATCCCGGTGAAGCGGTGGATTATACTATAATGCCAAAAATCGATTGTGGCCCATCAGGAAAAGTAGTCTGCCCGGTGTGCAAAGGTCAAACTGTAATTATAAAAAGAGGCGCCATGAGCTTAGAATACAAATCTTGCCCATATTGCGATAACCATGGCAATCTGTCCTGCGATAATTATAATCTACTTATTCAGGGCGAGCTAAAACCCAAGAGTGAACGAACATTGAATTAATTTTTCGCAGCGTTCGTATTGATTGATATTTTTTTATTGGGTAGTTCCGATTTATTTTTGCGATTCGAGAAACAAAACTTCAACAATGATTATATCATAAACTATAAGGGTCGAAATAAAATGAGGGAACTGATATGTTAAAAAATGAGTATAACCCACTTTTTATTCATGGGAAAAATCCATGGATTCTACTTCTTTCTTTAATTGGGATTAGCCTGGGAGGAGTTTTTTTAATTGGTAATGTACTTGCTTTTATTACCGGTATGGTGATGTCGGGAATTGGAATGGAGGAGCTTATTCAGATTTTAGGGAATCCAATGGCTTATCCAGAACAGCGGTCAATGTATCTTATGGTACAGGGAATGGCCTCCATCGGCGGTTTTATTATTGCCCCTTTAATTTTTTATTACACAATTGTCAAAGGAAATTTAATTAAGGATTTTATTGATATTCCGTCAAATATTTTAACGATGGTTTTGATTACTTTCATCATCGTGTTTTCATTTATGGTGACAAATACGGTGTTCATCGACTGGAATGCGAGCATTAAACTACCTGAGATTTTTGGCGGATTTGAACAGTGGGCAAAAGGGCTTGAAGATTCCATGAAAATAATAACAGAATATCTTACCGAATTTGATACCACCGGATATTTTATACTGACGATTTTTGTAATTGCGGTTATTCCGGGGGTTGGTGAGGAATTACTTTTTCGGGGTTTTCTACAAAATATATTAAGACGGATATTTAAAAACGACCATGTTGCTATCTGGATTGCAGCCATACTTTTCAGCGCGATTCATTTCCAGTTTTATGGATTTATCCCCAGAATGCTGTTAGGGGCATTATTTGGCTATTTGTACCTGTGGTCAGGAAATCTGCTTATTCCGATTATTGCGCATTTTATTAATAATAGCGTATCTCTGATTGCTTTGTATATTTATCAAAAAGGACTGACAGATATTGATGTTGAATCAACAGAAGCGTTGCCGACTATGTATATTTTAATATTTTCTGCTTTATTTGTAGTGACGCTCGTGTATTTTAAAAACAACTTAGCTAAGATCAATTCGCATGAAAGACTGGACCATCGTATATAAAGCATCTATCAGCTCTAGAGCAGAAATTGTAAAAGGAGTCTTAAAAGACCGTGATATTGAAGCCGTGATTGTGAATAAAAAAGATTCTACTGTTCATATTAGTCATGGTCAGATTGAAGTACTTGTACCTAACGATCACCTTTTAAAAGCTATTAAAATTGTTAAGGATGATATTACATTTGAATAAATACAACAATCTTACACAACGTGTAATTGTTGCGATTCTGGGTGCGATTATCATCATATCTGCAATTTACTGGCAATCATGGAGCTATTTTGCGATATTTTTAATCATAGTACTTCTTTCCATTCGGGAGTTCTATAAATTGGTTGGAATTGACGGGCACCTTCCACTTACTTTTTGGGGATCTTTGACAGGTATTCTCATCTATTCCTTTACTTTTTTCGTACAGATGGATCTTATTAAGCCAGATATATTTTACCTTGTTTTTCCATTTGGATCGATTATCTATTTTATAAAACTTTATAAAAAATCAGAGATCAAACCCTTTACCAATATCGCATATACATTCCTTGGTATTTTGTATGTGGCGATTCCATTTTCCCTTCTTCATGTCATTGCGTTTTGTACTGGTAAGTACCAGTTTGAATTGGTTACCGGTATTTTATTACTAACATGGGCAAGTGATACCGGCGGATATTTTGCTGGCACACTATTTGGCAAAACGAAGCTTTTCCTGCGTATCTCCCCAAAAAAATCATGGGAAGGATTTGTCGGCGGCGCTGTACTTACTTTTGCCATAGCATTTCTCATTTCCGTCTATGTGGATATTTTACCAATGTGGAAATGGATGACCATCGGAATACTTACTGTAATTGCCGGTACGTATGGCGATTTGGTAGAATCATTATTTAAAAGAGGCATTAATATTAAAGATTCCGGTGAATCCCTTCCCGGTCATGGAGGATTTCTTGATAGATTTGATGCACTCCTATTATCCTTACCTTTTATTGCCGCATTTCTAAAGCTTTTTTAGATATTAATATTCAGAGTCTGACCTATATCTAATTAAAAATTTTATAATTTAGGGTCTGATTATCAGTCAAGAATTATATTTTTTTGAAATGGGATATATCGAACCTGCTCCAATAAAAGACAAGGAAAATCCTTTTGAATCCATGATGTCCAGATTTAAAATCGCCTCTGAGCATCTCGGACTTAACGAAGAAATTTACAATGTATTGAAATCACCAGACAAGCAGGTGATCATAAATATTCCAATCACAATGGATGATGGATCCATTCGAGTTTTTGAGGCCTATCGGGTGATTCATAATAATGTTTTGGGCCCATCAAAAGGAGGGGTTCGGTTTGACCCTCATGTCAATCTCGATGAAGTGAAAGCCCTTGCCGCATGGATGACTTGGAAATGTGCTGTTGCTGACATCCCATTTGGGGGCGCCAAAGGTGGTATTTGTTGTAACCCAAGACAAATGTCCTCAGGTGAAATTGAAAGACTGACACGCGCTTACACTACATCGTTGAACGATGTATTTGGCCCGGACACAGATATTCCTGCTCCTGATATGGGTACAGGCCAAAGAGAGATGGGCTGGATGATGGATCAATATTCACGAAATCGTGGTATGACCATTAATGGAGTGGTGACTGGAAAACCTGGGGTTTTGGGTGGGTCTGCAGGCCGGGTAGAGGCCACAGGACGTGGTGTAATGGTATCCACACTTTCTGCGTTAGCAAAACTTGAAATTAATCCATATAATTGCACGATTGCTGTCCAGGGATTTGGCAATGTGGGCTCCCATGCTGCACAACTTCTGGCAGAACGAGGCGCCAAGGTTATTGCGATAAGTGATATTACCGGAGCTTACTACAATAAAGATGGAATTGATATAGAAAAGGCGATAAATTATCGTCTGGATAACAGAGGATCATTAGATAATTTTGATGGCGCTGAAAAGATGGATCACGCGGATGAATTATTGACATTGGAACTTGATGTGTTGGTGCCGGCAGCCCTGGAAGATGTAATCACTAAGAAAAACGCGAATAAAATAAAAGCCAGGCTTATCATAGAAGGAGCAAACGGACCAACCTCAGCCAAAGCTGATGATATTATCGCTGAAAAAGGCATTTTGGTTGTTCCCGATATACTAGCTAATGCAGGCGGCGTCACAGTCTCCTATTTCGAATGGGTTCAAAACAGAATTGGGTACAAGTGGACTAAAGAAAGAGTCAATCGCCGCTCAGATCGTATTATGCGTAATGCTTTTGGAAATGTGTACAATACATCACTTAAATTTAATGTTACGTTGCGAATCGCAGCTTATATAGTTGCCATCGACAAGGTTGCCAAGGCATATAGTTATCGGGGAGGATTTTAGAATTTTAATAGGTAATATGAGTATTCATAAAGAAGGAAGGTCATTTTTAACTATTTTATTCATCGTTCTGTTGCTATTAAATATTAGCTTTAATTATTTCGGCATTCCGGAAACCTATCTCTATTTATCTTATTTAGTCAGCAGTATCGTTTTCTTGTTGGTGCTACAGTTTTTCAGAGATCCCTCCATAAAAATTGATGAAAATGCAAGCCATGTACTTGCTCCGGCCGATGGTAAAATAGTGGTAATCGAAGAAACAGAAGAAACGGAGTATCTCCATGAAAAAAGAATACAAATTTCTATTTTCATGTCGCCGCTCAATGTACACATAAATCGTAATCCTGTCGGCGGTATTGTGAAGTACTTTAAGTACCATCCTGGTAAATATCTCGTGGCGTGGCATCCAAAATCGAGTATTAAAAATGAACGTACTACCATCGTTTATGAACTTAGCGATGGACTTCAAATTCTAACCAGGCAGATTGCCGGAGCCGTGGCAAGAAGGATAAAATACTACATTCAGGAAAATGATAAAGTCGCGCAAGGCCAAGAATTTGGCTTCATTAAATTCGGATCCCGGGTAGATGTATTTATCCCACTCGATGCTAAAATCAATGTGAAAGTGGATCAACATACCAGGGGAGGGAGAACGGTGCTTGCTGAATTAAAATCCTCAAATTAGATTGATTATATAATTCACTACATGTCTGTGGTGATTCTGTTTGCTATTCGCTTTACTCCAACATTTATAAATTCAAAAATTTACTTTAAACACCGGTGATCATAGTTTCTGAACTCAGTAAATTGAAAGATTTGCAGTTTGCTAAAGCCCATGCCGATAGTTAATTTTTCTGACATTGGGTAGGGGTTTACAGGTTCAAAGGTTCAGGGGTTTATGATTGAATGTGATCAGAGAAGTTTCTTGCCAAACTTTATTGAGTCTCAAAAGATATTCTTTAAAACTTTAAGCCAGCGATTGTTTGCTCTTTCCCTGTGAATTTACGGAGCTCTGAGTTTGCTTTCCAGCATTTTAGACCTTCTGATTTCTCCCAATTATCAAGTAAAGTATAGCACCCAGTATTGGAAGCAAAATGATCAAAAGAATCCACACAATCTTATCGTAATTTTTAAACTCACCTTTCACACAATCGATGAGCGACCACAGCCAAAGTATACCAGGAAGAATGAATATAATCAATATTTCTAGTCCGCCTATGCCTCCAATAAATAAAAAAGTACTGTTCATGTTTATAAATTTTTTTTAGGAAAGATAGCGATTATTCGATAAAAAATTTGGTTTATTTTCCGGACTTAATTTTACAAAATTGAATCTCAATTAAGCAATTTTACCGCTTCAATTCCAGAATCTAAAGCCTCAAATAAAAGCGGCAATCTTCCATTGTCGACACCTGCATAGACCAGATTGGGATTTGATCTGAGTTCGTTCCCATCTTTAAATAAATACCCTGGTTTAGGGATTGGCATGGCGTGCCCCATTTGTTTGATGATAACTTTTTCCACCTGGTTTTTAAGTGATCTGCCGAAGTACTTGTCCAGGTGAGTAAGTGTCTGATCAATGAAGGTCTGTTTTCGCTTTTCGATCAGTGACATCATCTCCCTTTCTTCAGGCAAAAAGCAGTAATAAACAGTTAATACCCTTTTATCCTCAGAAGCGGGGTATTGTGCTTTCGAGTCCACAAATCCAAGTAGGGCATTGTCTTTGGAAATAATTTCATTTTGCCAGAAGGCGCTACTTTTCCATGATGTATTAAAAATAAAATTAACTACCACCCATGGGGCATATTCCGTTTTTTGAAATAAATGATAATCCGAAGGAAAAATATATTTCAAGGTATGTTTATGGCCGGCATATATAATTTTAGTGCAGTTCACTTTTGTGATTTCTTTTTTGATTGCATCTACGACCTCCACTTCAAAACCTCGGTTATTTTCTTTAATCATCTTCACCAGATGTGAAGTTGCTACCTTGTCCTTTGGTAATTTGTCATGTATTTTATGTATAAAATAAACGTTGCCTTCAGGAGGAGAAAAGAGTTCAACAGGCTGGGTAAAATATGGTCTGCAAGCAAAATAATGAATTCCCGCCAGGGCTGAAACTGTATTTGCTCCTGCTCCGAAATCATCTTTCATATGGTAATCTAAACCTTCTAAAAACTCATGGGAAATAGCGATCTTTTCTTGCAACCAACTAAGAAATGAGATATCACTAAGCTTTTTGTAGTCTTCATGAATAAGCCTTGTTGGCATGGGCATTTTACCCACATACGATTGCATCAATTCTAAAAATGGCGCTTTCTCCGTTACCTCAGGCAAGACATCTTTTCTGAATCCGTCATAGGCAAAAGTCTGACTTTCTTTGTTCTTGGGAATAAGGTACTGTTTATCAACAAATTTCCATGAATCTGAAAAGGATTCATAATCCACAATATCCAGCTCCTCCAGCATTTTCAATGTTTCCTTTCCATAATACGACGGATAAGACAAGTCGTAATGCGCGCCATGACAAAGAGGGATTTTACTATGAATGCTACCTGAAGAGCTCCCACCAAGAGAATCTGAAAGTTCGAACAGCAAGAATTCCTTGTCTTTGAGTTTATAGGCTGCGCTCATCCCGGCTATGCCTCCACCAACAATCAGATATTCCGTAGTTAGTTTTTTGGAAATGGGAAATTGCCGACTTTCAAAAGCCAAATGGCCGATTGACATATCATTTTTGAATTCGATATCAAAGTCATTTGATACTTCACAACCCTCGACAAGCAACGCCGCCAAACTCAATGAGCTGAATTGTATGAAGTCTCTGCGTTTCATTGGTCAAGGTTTGTCTTTTCTAGTGGGTGTAAAGAAATCGATTCTTCTTTTGGAAAATTGGCCGGTACCGGATAGGTTGTATTACCCGTAGCCAACCATTCTGTTGCACGAATCATAGTTGTTTGAAAACCAATACATCGGAATCTATCAGGATATTTTTCATCTTTCCAGAGATGCCCCATACTTGAATTATACACCAATCCTGTCCCATATTTTATGGTCCATTCTACCGGCCAGTTTTTGTTGGTAGTAGAATCATGTGCATAGGAGAGAATACTTAAATTTTTGGCTGGTCCCCGGGCATATTTGTAGAGCTCCATTGATGGTGTCAGCCATTTTTCAGGAAATCCTTTGTTAATTGGGTGATCCTTATATTTCTGGATAAGAGCATCAAATCGTGGGCCATGAAATGTATTTAAGCCACTACCTACAGGAATGCTTATTACATTTCCCAGACTATCTATCTCTAGTGCAATACCTGCGTCTTTAGAACGCCAGCCCATGCCAATCATCAGGTCATATTCTTTCCAGTGACTAAAGGCATTATTTGCAGAATGCAAAATGTACAGCC
>SMVB01271373.1_pt1 | contig 11565 bp, 9 predicted proteins | sample 2456461 | NCBI WGS metagenome assembly SMVB01 (sample SAMN11095934, study PRJNA526329) | marine sediment metagenome | biome: Marine sediment; feature: Surficial sediment; material: Deep marine sediment; isolation source: Hadal surficial sediment | place: Pacific Ocean | collected 2014-05 | depth 0-1...
GAGCGAACCATCCTTCGGGGGTTGGCCCAGCGGCTCCGTGCGACGATTACCGCCTCCGCACACCGGCGGACGTTTGAAAGCTGCCACCAGCGTCGACATCGGGATTTGCCTGCGAATCTTGTCCTAGGGTATGCCGAGCATCGGACGGGCTGGCTGGTGGACATCACGATTCTCCTCCGGCCAGCTGAACGCGAATCGCGACACAATAGGTAGTCTAGAGTAGTTATCTTGGATTATACAATGATGGATGGGATTCATGGCCTCTCGAATCCAGATTGTACGTGGCGACATCACGACAGAAGAAGTCGACGCGATCGTCAATGCCGCGAATGAGAGTCTTCTCGGCGGCGGCGGCGTCGACGGAGCGATCCACCGCGCCGCGGGTTCGCAGCTCTTAAGCGAGTGTCGTGCTCTCGGTGGTTGCCCGACCGGACAGGCACGGGTCACCAAAGGCTATCGTCTCCCGGTAAACTGGGTAATCCACACGGTGGGGCCCGTGTGGCGCGGCGGCGAGCAGGGGGAACCAGAGCTGTTAGCTTCCTGCTATCGGACTTCCCTGGCCATCGCAAGAGACCACCGTTGCGAGGTCTTGGCATTTCCGGCTATTAGCTGCGGTATCTACGGCTATCCGCTGGTGGACGCCGCACGAACATCTATTTCGACCGTTCTCGAAGAGCTATCGCAACATGATGGTCCGCAGGTCGTTCGTTGGGTGATGTTCGACGAGGCCGCCTTCTTCGCGTGGAGCGAAGTGCTCGCTTCGTTCTCCGGCGGGTCATGAACCTAGAGCGTCCGTGAATGGGATTGGCCCGGATGTGGAACCCGGCGGTTTTCCCCGTGCTTGACAGGCGATTGGCCCGCTCGAACAATAGGCCTTAGATACATCGGTTTCGGGAGTGCTCAAGCCTTCTCGGCGACGGATGTCGTAGCGTCAACGCGGCCTGCGACGCCTGAATCATAGAGCCCGCCTGACAAAGGGGGGAAGGGGTGTCGAAACGCCTCCCTGCACAGTGCAGCCTTGTTCTTGCTCCTTTGGGTGTATGCCGTTGGTACGAATCGAGTGAAAGGTAAGATGCGGATGAGACGTTTTTACCGCCTGCCCAGTTTCAAATGCCCATCCGACGGCTTGCTGCTCGCTGGCCTGATGATCGGCGTATTGGGCGGCTCCGCCTCAGCGGCGGAGCGCTTTGTCGTCAAACGAGACGGTCAGAGAGTACGCATACGTCGCTCTGATTCGGAGTTGGCCGTCACGCTGAAGGAGAGGAGCAAAGGCGAAGCGACACGGCTTCGTATGGCCATCGACGGTACGGGCGTGGTGACGGATGTACCGTGGGCTATCGATTCGCGATACAAGATTCTTCACGTGCCCAAGGCTACGCCGATGAAGCGAGGCATGGTGGCCAAGGATCCTGCCATTGATGAAGTATTTCCGATCTACCGATTTGCGGGCAGCGATTCGGCGGTGATTTCAACCGGCACCATCGCTCTGCGGCTTCGTCCTGATTCAGACGCGCAAACCTTGGCCAAGATTCTTGACGATTACTTTCTCACCGTGGTGGAATCCGTGGATGACCTTGACGGGACGTACATCGTCAGGCCGTCGGAGGAGATGGGAGATGAGGTGCTACGAGCCGAGGTTCTGGCAGTCGACCGGCGGGTCTTGTGGGCTCAGCCGAACTTTCGAAGCCCGGTGTACTTCGCACAGGTTTCGCCTTCTGACCAGTTTTTCGCCAGACAATGGCATCTCAACAATACAGGCCAATCGGGCGGCACGCCCGGTGCGGATGTGAATGCGCCGGCAGCGTGGCTGTTGGGCGCCGAGGGCCAGGACGTGCTGATCGGCATGCTGGACGATGCGTGCGACGTGGATCATCCGGATTTGATCAGCAACTACCTCGGTATCGGACATGACCCGACCGAGCCGTCAACCGCACCCGGCTTCGACGATCCGCGCCCGAAGGTTGTCGGGGACCGCCACGGCACGGCCGTCATGGGGCTTGCGGTCGCCCGAGCGAACACCATCGGCGTCAGGGGTGTCAGCCACCTGTCTCAGTTTACGGTGTCGCGTGGCCTAGGACAGCTTCCAACGGATGCGGAACTGGCCAACGCGTATTTGTTCGCACGTCAGCAGGATGTGGATGTCCACATCAACAGTTGGGGCCTCGGGGGCGGCGTCCCAATCCCAGCGATCATCGAAGATGCCATCGAGACCGCCTTTATCGAAGGGCGCGACCTGGATGGCGAGGGGGGCGACCCCCCGCGCGGAATGATCGTCTTGTTTGCATCGGGCAACGGAGTCGACCGCGACGGCGATGGTATTATCGACAACGACGGTGTCGGCGCGCTTCTGGGTCCGGGCGACGAACTTTCAACGTTACCCACGGTGATAGGCGTCGGGGCAACGAACAACCGAGATGTGATTGCGTCGTACAGCAATTTCGGCACAACAATCGACGTGCTGGCACCCGGCGGTGGCGATTTCTCCGGGATCACGACGACCGATGTAAGCGACGACGGCTTCATCGACGGTGGATTCAACATCGGCGGCGTGGACGTCATGAGCGGTATGACTGACATCGATGTTGCCGGGTTGTACACGGGTCGTTTTGCGGGCACTTCGGCGGCGTGTCCGATCGCCGCGGGCGTGGCGGCGCTGACACTCTCGATCAGCCCTCTCCTTTCGGCGACAGATGTCCATCTGATCCTTAAACACACGTCCGTAAAAGTGAGTCCAAACGATGCTTTGTATGACGGCATCACAAATCGCAGTCTGCGGTACGGGTACGGACGGCTCGATGCGGTAGCTGCCGTGATGGCGGCGCAGAATTCGCTAAGTAACGGCGGGAGGACTTGGCCTTGCCGACCGGCCAGAACCACGGTCAGCAACCAGACCGGACAACTCACTTGGCTGCAGAACGGTGACCCGCTCGAGTTTCGCGGGATGGTCTCGGACAACGACCCGAACAGCGACATGGACACTGTCACGATCCTCCGTACGACGGACGAATTCCTCGTACTTGAAAGCGATGCCCCGTTCGTGTTTTTTCCGCAAGACGGAAACTGTTACAGCAAGGAGCAGATCGGCTGCGGCAGTACGGAACCCCAACCTCTTCCGCCTAATGTCAGCGTGCTCCGCGTGGGATGCAGCTTGGTTTGCGGAACGGGCAGCACGGGCCTTTGCGAAGCCGGTGCGCCACAATGTGTCGGATTCCTGCTACCTTCCGGCACGAAGTACTTCGCGATCTACGCACGGAGTAACATCGGGCGGTATTCGTTCGGTGTCAGCGTTGACACGGACGGCAACATCCTCGATTCCGGGGAACTTCCGCCACGGGCTGAGGCCGGCGTGATCCCCGGTGGCGGTGGAGGAGGGGCCGACGCTGACATCGGACCTAAGGTCTCGATCGAATTCTCGCCGCGGGAGGGCGAGTCACCCCTAACGGTGAGTTTTCGTGGAAACGCAGCAAGCGTGCTGCCCATCGATGACAGTCGCACGGCGTGGGACTTCAATATTGATGATGGCAACATTATTGATGCGACCACCCGAAACGCCACGAATACATACCTGCTCAATCCCGGAGAAACCCCGACCAATCAGAAGACTTTTATCGCGCGCCTGACTATGTTTGATGTGGAAGGAAATATCGGGTTTGCCCAGGCGGCTATCTCCGTAACTGCCGCGGGAATCGACCCCGATACCGGTGCGGATGCCGATGCCGAGCTTCGCATTATCATCAGTACGCCGGGTTCTGTGGGCTCCGACATCGACAGTGGGCGATCACCGTTGCGGGTCGAACTCAGTGTCGATGCCGGCTCTCTCGTTGGGACGGTCGAGTCGGTGTTCTGGGATCTCGGAGACGGGACGACGGCTACCAGTCGGTTCGTATCGCACACGTATGTCAACAATACGGGGATTTCGTTGCGGATTCCGATTACCGCAACCGTGACAATCCGAACCGGCAGCGAGACCGACAGAAGGGTTGTCTCGCGGCGCATTACCGTCGAGTCAGGCGATCCCTTGGATGCTCCGGTTAACCCGGGATGCACCGAGGCGGATGGGTGTGGTGCAACCGGCCCGGGCGGGGAGGCAACGCCGTGCGGCGTCATGAGTATGGTACCGCTGCTGTTCTCGCTTGTTTCGCTACTTTGGATTCGTCGCTCTCGGCGTTCCGCGTTCTGAGCTGCCCATTGGCATCTCGCGTTCAGCGCATACAATGGATCCGCTCGGTGTGCCCGAAAGGAACAAGGAAGCGCGTTCGACTTCTGGGACGCGGACTTCGAGACTGCTTATTCCATGCTACCAAAGTCCAGCAAACGCGTGGCCGTGGTTATCAAACTGGCCAACCAGCTTGCGCGCGAAGATGAACAGGAATACGTCGGCACCGAGCACATGCTTCTCGCGATCCTGGGCGAAGGGACGGGGATCGGATCCACTCTACTCGTGGGCCGTGGCGTCACTACCGAGAGTCTTCGCAAGGAGATTGACGGCCTTATCCGCAAGCAAATGGAAGAAACCTGGGTCTTCGGCCGCCTGCCCGGAACGCCGCACTTTAAGAACGTCATGGCGTCGGCAATCAGTGAAGCCCAGGACGAGGGCGCCCGGGAGGTCTGTACCGAGCACATTCTCCTCGCGCTGGCGAGGGAACGCGGTTGTGTGGCACAGAAGTCGCTCGAGAACCTCGGAATCAAGCATGACGATCTTCGTCACGACCTTTCAGCCATCCGCGCGGGCATCGACAGCTAGGGAATCGATAGGCTGACTCCAATCGTAAGCGGACATTTTCCTGAGAATGCATTCTTCACACCGCCAGATCCTATGTCTTAGGAATGCAAAGGCAACTGGATTCGATTGGTGTGTCCGCGTGCGCCCAAACTTTTTGAAATCGAGCCTCGACTTTGGCGGCTTCCGCAGATTGACCGGCGGCGCGGAGGCACCGGCTTAGGCCATATAGCGACCACACGTTTTCAGGCCACTTTATCAGATCTTCGCGGTAGACTTCTTCGGCCTCTTTATGCCGCCCGGCGGTGAGCAGCACCGCGCCGAGCGTATGCCGCACGGGTTGCACCCATTCCGGCGGCTCCATGTAAAGCAAACTGTCTTCCACCGCGATCGCTTTGCGGAGCTGGACCACGGATTCGTCAATGCTGCCCCGGCGAAACGCCATCTCGCCCGCCAAAAAGTGCCTGGCGATTTCCATGATGGCCGCAGCCGGATTGATCGCCATGACCGCGTCGTCCGGTAGATTCTGGGCCGCGGCAAGAAACGCAGCTTGCTCGCGCTCGGCGCCGTTTAAGTCGCCCTTGGCCGCGTAGGCCACGCCACGGTTGAAACGCCACAAGGCGGTCGTGATCGGCAAGATCTTAGGCGGTGGCGGCGCGGCCAACATGTCGTCCCACCGACCGAACCGCTTGTAGGTGTCATAAATCGCGCCCATATACGGGTCCAGCATCGCGGCCGCTCGCTTGAGCTCCTCGCGGGGTACGCTTTCCACAACTTGACGGGCCGCCTTCATCGCGACCTCTCCGTTGCCTTCCATCATCGAGGAAAACGCCAGCATGTGATGATTGTGCACCATGTAGAGGCGATAGAAACCTTGGCTGGGGGAGACGACTTCGTATTTTTCGTCCGCCGCGATGGCCAGTACGTTTTGCCGCGACGCCAACGCCCAGCGCCCCGTCAGCACGTCGATATGCGACGGCATATGGACAAGATGGCCGGACGCCGGCACGAGCCGACGCAGGCGATCCGCGGCGGCGTTGCCCTTCTCGGGATGAGGCGACGATTCGATCGCGTGAATGTACAGATGATTCGCCCCCGGATGCTTGGGATCGAGGCGCATTACTTCTTCCAGGGTGGCGAGGATTTCGTCTGTCCCCGGCTGTGGTTGACCGTCTTCCATCCAAAGATCCCATGGCCGCAGGTCCATCAACGACTCCGCGTAGAGCGTGCCAATATCGGAATCGTCGCGGTGGGCGAGCCACACCTCGCGCATCGCCTCGGCGTACGCTTTCTCAAGCGGCGCGCGATTTTTTGGTGCCGGGTCGGCGTATCGGTTGGCTAGGGCGTCGATGAGCCGGCGCTCTTTGGGCCCCGCCTTGCTCTTTCTGGCTAGGGCCTCCTGCAGTGCATGCCACGCAGCCTTTGATCTCTCCGGCGGAACCACGGGGTTGTTGATGTGGGGGCCGTTGCACAGGGCGATGCCCCACCAGGCCATGGCGCAGTCCGGGTCGAGATGCGCGACCTTCTCAAAGGAACGGATCGCCTCGTCGTGATTGAAGGCGAACATCCACACCAAGCCCTGATCGAAGTATCGTTGGGCTTCGGATGAAGAGGTGGTGATGGAGCGGTGGTGAGCGCCCATCCCATCAAACAATGGCGCATCGAACTTTCTGGAATCAGTCGTCGTAGACCGAAGGCTGCAACCGGCAAACGGCAACAAACCGGCAGCGAAAAGAATGACCGTCATTGATCGATTCATATCAGCTCCTCCACGTTGTCCGAAGGCCCGAAGATGGTTCGCATACGGATGAGCGAGCGAACGAAGGCGGGCCCCTGTTTTCGATTCCTCGGCTTGGCGCGCATCTAACCCGTATGCATGCCGATCGGAGGACATTATGCAGCACGCTCCGGCGGGTGCAAACCGAATCGTCGGGACCGTCAGGTTGAGTCATTCGCCGATCTACAAGACTTGCAGACACGGGCATTCGGAATGCGCCGTGCCGAAATCCGGGAAATGCTTGGCCTATCTGGCGCCGAAGGCTTGCGTCCACTGGTTGGTCGGGTGGTGACCGATACCGATTTCCGTGAAGAGCGGGCTCATGATGTTGGCACAGTGCCCCGAGCTGTGCATCCAGCCGTCGACGACCTGCGCCGGGCTCGTTTGGCCGAACGCGATATTCTCACCCCAAGCGAAACCGTCATAGCCCGCCGAGTCCATGCGCTCGCGCGGTCCGTCTCCGTCGAGGTTGGTATGGCCAAAAAAGTTGCGGGTGGCCATGTCCAGCGAATGGTTGCGTGCCGCACATCGGAGAGCGGCGTTTTCGACCAATCCGGGGGCTGGATCGAAGGAACCGGTGCTCCCGCAGTCGGCGCCGGCGGCCCGATTGACATTGACGAGTCGCAAGACCTCAGCCTCGAACTCCATACTGCGCTGGGTCCAAGTGGAAACGGCGGCACAATAGGCATTGTCCGGCAATTCGTCATCGATCATCGTCGTGTTGTCGACGACGATCGAGTCGATGAGAGCCCCCAGCGTCGTCGTGCCGCTAATTGTAATCGTTTGTCCGGCGCATCCGAGAAGCAGGACGGTCATGACGGCGATCGCCATCCATCGCATGTTGCACGCACAGCGCACCATCGTCATTGCCATCCAAAGTCCTCTCGAATATCCGGTTCGCGCGTCCACGGACGTAGACGCCGGCGCCGCCTGATGACTAGATCGACCGAACGACGCCAAAAGTTGCGAGTTGATCGTTGAAGCGAAGAATCGACAATCAAATTTGAAGTAGAAAAGGCCTGAGGATGCCGAGCGGGCGTTCCGGGGCATACGCTTGACGCCCTTATGGTCCGGCGTTTATTCTCATTCGCCGGACACGAGCCGGCCGTTCCTGAATCGACGGAACGCGTTTCATGATCACATTTCCACGGGAGGAATGGTCACATGGGTTTTTTTGACAAATTACGCGGCGAACTCGTCGACATCGTGGAATGGATCGACGATCCGCGCAACATCCTGGTCTGGCGATTTCCACGCTACCACAATCAGATCAAGAATGGGGCACAGCTCATCGTGCGCCCCGGACAGACCGCCGTCTTCGTTCATCGCGGGGAACTCGCCGATGTGTTCGAGCCCGGTAACTACCAATTGGAGACGGATAACTTACCCATTCTCAGCACGTTGCAAGGCTGGAAGCATGGCTTCGACAGCCCGTTCAAGGCCGAGGTCTATTTCGTCAGCACCCGGCAAGTGACCGACCTCAAATGGGGTACGCCGAATCCGATCATGCTTCGCGATCCCGATTACGGACCGATTCGTCTTCGGGCGTTCGGGAATTACACGCTCAAAGCCGTCGATCCGCGGGCGCTGTTGCGGGAACTCGTCGGCACCGATTCGGTGTTCGAGGCGGATGAGGTGACCGAACTAATTCGCTCGATCATCAATACCGCATTTGCCGACCTGATCGGCGAGGCCAAAATCGCCGCGCTCGACCTGGCCGCCAACTATCAGGAGCTTTCGTCGCAACTTCGCGAGAAAGTGGTGGAGCGGGTGGACGACGAATACGGGCTCGATATACCGCAGCTCTTTATCGTGAATATCTCTCTTCCCGAAGAGGTCGAAAAGGCGCTGGATACCAAGACGCAAATGAGCATCATCGGCGACATGTCCCGCTTCCAGCAATACCAGATGGGACAGGCCATGACCGCCGCGGCGTCCAACCCGTCGGGTGGCGGGGCGGCCGAAGGCATGGGACTCGGGATGGGTTTCGCGATGGCCGGGCAAATGATGCGCGGCGTCGGACAAGCGGGCGGCGCACCCGCGGGCCCGGCCCCCCCGCCGCCGCCGGGCGGCGTTTGGCACATCGCGGCGGACGGGAATACGCTCGGACCGTATTCGGCGGGGCAAGTGGCCGAGGGAATCGCCCGAAGCGAAATCAAGCCGGACACGCTCGTCTGGACGGCCGGCATGGCAGGTTGGCTGCCCGCCTCGCAGGTGCCGCAACTGGCGGGGCATTTTAATGCGACACCGCCACCGCCGCCGTTACCCTAGTGCGGCATAAAGCTTGAGTTTGTGGGTGTGCCACTGCTCTCGAGCAGTGTACGAGTTCGACAGAAACGCCGCGGGCACTGCTGGAAAGCAGTGGCAAGCGACTTGACGTTGCCCGTCACCCCCGACGGCATCCACGATTGTCCCGGCGCGAAACGAAATGGCCTCGGGAGGAGTTCCCGGTGCTCCGCCGGGTTTGTTTCGCCGAATCATTCGGGGTATTCTCTTTGCGGCCATAATGTCAGACCAATCATCATCACGACCACCCCCGATGCCCGCGACCTCGTCCGGTTCGACGGAGATCGCCGCGGCGCGGGAAGACGAAAACCGGCTGCGCGTTTTCCCTTGTGAATCCTGCGGTGCCGATCTCGAGTTTCAGATCGGGGCCCAGAGCCTGCAATGCTCCCACTGCGGGTTCGTGAAGAAACTGGACATCGATCCTGACGCCGCCGTGGGCGAGCAGGATTTCAAAGAAACCCTCGAGCGTCTGGTCAAACAGCGCGGACTTTCCCGCACGGAGGAAAAAGACCTCAAGCAGATTCGATGCGCGTCCTGCGGCGGTACCGTGCGGTTTATTGGAACGATTACCAGTACGGAGTGTGCCTATTGCGGCGTACCGCTACAGCTCGAGGGGGTGCACGACGCGACGCAAGGCATTCCGGTCGACGGTGTGCTTACTTTCCTGATCGATCGAAAAACGGCGCGAGCAAACCTGAAAACATGGGTTCGTTCGCGATGGTTCGCGCCCAACGACTTCAAGTCTCACGGCATTCAGGGACGGTTCAACGGGGTCTATCTACCATTTTGGACCTTCGACTCGTTGACCTTTAATCGCTACACCGGCCAAAGAGGAATTCGCTATACGGTCACCGTCGGCACCGGGAAAAGCAAACGCCGCGTTACCAGGACCCGATGGTACCCCGCTTCCGGAGCGTTTCAGCGTTTCTTCGATGACGTGCTGGTCATTGCGGGCCGCGGACTTCCCGAGCGCCGCATCACTGCCTTGGAGCCCTGGCCGCTCAACAAGTGCGCACCCTTCAATCCCCAGATGCTCGCCGGTTTTCTGGCACGCACCTATGACATCCCCCTGGATGAGGGTTTTGACGATGCGAAAGAGCGGATGGCCGGTGCCATCGAGACAGAAGTGCGGCAGCGCATCGGCGGTGACGTGCAGCGCATCTCCTCGATCGACACCCGCCACGACGCGGTCACCTACAAGCACCTGCTGCTGCCGGTATGGATGCTCGCGTATCGCTACGGCAAGAAATCCTATCAAGTAGTGGTCAATGCGGGCACGGGCGAGGTCCAAGGCGATCGGCCATGGAGTTGGATCAAGATTACGCTGGCGGTGCTTGCCGGGATTGCGGGATTGTCGGGGATCGCGCTCATCTATTACTACAATCAATAATCGGGCGTCATGCCTTTCGCGCAGGGTCGACACACGGCGTCGTTGATAGAATCGGTGGTTGGGGTTTCAGGCTGAAGGCCTGACAGAAAGTAGCCGGGGGCAAGTCCCGGCGCGCCGGGACGCCGCCCCCGGATAGGATCGACCCCCAACCACCCCCGACCCTGTAAGGGTCGAACAATCCGCCCGGGTGACTTACTGGTGCGCATTTCTACGACCCCTTCAGGGTCGAATGAATCTATGGGCTGTCGGTTTCCGTGGGCGGCGCTTCGCTATGCCCACGGCTACTGTCGGTCAGCCTTTCAGGCTGAATCAATGTAGGGCGATGAAGCCCCCTAATCCGTCATTGACCCCGATGCAGAATCCCAGGTACACTGCCGTTGCAGCGCGCACCGCTACAGAGTATGCTTTGCGCATGTTACGCAGATCAATCTAACGTATTTCCAAAGCCAAAGGGATAGCGCCGTGACGGACCTGGACGGCGAAAAAGAAAGATACATTACGTACGAGCTGGGGCTCCTCAGCCGTCAGGCCGCGCTTTCAACGCGCGATCGTAAGAGCCCAGTTTATGCCAAGGGAGTCAAGGAACACCAGAAAGGGCCCGCAAAAGATGCGGTGCTTGCAGTTCTGAAAGACAATAGGACAACATACCTTGCTGGTGGCATCTCCGAAGAAGACCACATTGCATATATAGAACAAACAGCAACCAAGCTTTCAAGTAGTATAGGAAAATACCTGCATAACGGCCGTTTTAGGATAGGCGTCGCGCAAAAACTCGTGAACGTTCATCTCAAATACCTCTGGACCGCTGGCCTAATCCGAGAGCCACCACACTGCCCGATCGACGGCATTATTCGCGATATCGCGAAAATCAACTACGACTGGATTGTTAGCGACTCCATCAAGGAGTACCGAGAGGCTATAGCCGGCCTTAAGAGCGAGGCCGGAAGCGCAAGCCTGTCTGTTTGGGAGCTTGTTAACTTCCGCCGCAGAGGAGATCGCTAGGCGGCGAGTCATGCATGTCGCACAGGTACGCAAGACATGGTTCCGCTTCTCGGGAACCATGGTACACGCCGGGTTCGTAAAGCGAACTTCTCAAGACAAATTTCTGTTACGCCCGCGAAACAACTTCGGTACCCGCCAGCTCCAAAGCATGAGTCCCGATACGGATGTCAAAATGGCCAACACGCTGAACGAAGTCAGGAGCCAGTGGTTGAAATTGTCTCGCTCGCCGTAGTTCATGATGTGCAGCATCCAGAAGAAATCGAACAGCCGCCAGGGTCGATTCCGCCGCTTGAGCACTTCACCGGTTACCGGAGAGACGTAGTAGTGCGGGTTTTTCGGGTGGTCCAGAATGACCTGGTACACGGGCAACAAACCGCCGCGAAATTCCAA
>SMVB01172971.1_pt1 | contig 11562 bp, 6 predicted proteins | sample 2456461 | NCBI WGS metagenome assembly SMVB01 (sample SAMN11095934, study PRJNA526329) | marine sediment metagenome | biome: Marine sediment; feature: Surficial sediment; material: Deep marine sediment; isolation source: Hadal surficial sediment | place: Pacific Ocean | collected 2014-05 | depth 0-1...
CAGTTTTCCGAAAATTGATCGCAGTCTGAGTTCCCAAACCTTCCACGCGGCCTCCCGTACAATCGCTTTACTCATTTTGGACTGACCTTCAGTTCGTTCTGTAAAAACAATGGGTACCTCGAGCAACCGGAATCCTTTTCTCCAGGCCCTGTATTTCACCTCGATCTGGAATGAATATCCGTTAGAACGAATCTTGTCGAGCGCGATACTTTCCAGAACGTCCCTGTGAATGGCTTTGAAACCCGCGGTAACGTCGAAAATTGGTAATCGGGTGATGAGCCGCGTATATATTCCCGCTCCGTATGACAGAATCAATCTCGAAAGAGGCCAGTTCATTACGCGCACACCGTCCACATAACGCGAACCGACTACGAGATCGGCTTTGTTTTGGCGGATAGGCTCGATCAGATGGGGCAGGTCCCTCGGATTGTGGGATAAATCAGCATCCATTTCGCAAATAATGCCGAAACCATGCTCCAGTGCCCATTGATATCCTGCCAGATAGGCGGTTCCAAGACCTAGTTTTCCGGAGCGTTCAAGTAAGTTAATCCGTTCTGGAAATTGCTCTTGTATCGATCTGACGATATCTGCTGTACCATCCGGCGAGCCATCGTCGACGATTAAAGCGCTTATATTTCCAGGCACGTCCATGACCTGCGTGAGCACATCATGGATGTTCTCCGCCTCGTTGTACGTGGGGATAATGACAAGACTGCGCGCAGTTTTTACTGACCGATCTTCGATACGTCTTCGGGGGTCTGGCCTCTCCTGATCAGGCGTCTTTCAAATGAGATCGCAGGAATTCTATGGTAGAATCCGCAAGTTTTTCCGGAATTGCAATGTCTTGACTGGAATTTGCAAATTTGATTGTTGATCGGTAGTCGTCCAGAAACGGACCACAGCATTTACAGTGGCTCAGGTGACGATCAAATTTAACACGTACATCATCGGGCAAAGTGCCTTCAACATACTCTGCCAGGAATCGGTTTACTTCCTCACAGGTCGGACGACCCATAAACTTCAGTAGTATTTGTAGAATTCGCTTCATTCAGATACCCGTTTCCAGGGTAGAGTCACGTTACACAAAATGAGTATCCAGTAATTTTTTCAATGCCTGCCGAGCTCTATGCAATCGTACCCGGACGGCCCCCGAACTGATTCCGAGCATTTTTGCAACTTCTTCTGTGCCATACTCTTCAATATCTCGCAAAGTAAGAACTTCCCTGTAATCTTCCGGCAGTTTCCGGATGGCGTCGTGAACGAGTGTATGCCTCTCTTTCCTGACAGCCAGCTTATGGGGATCCCACGCCACCGGAGATTCCTGAAACATCCCGTATGAAAAAGTCGGTTGCAAACGTTCGACATCTTCATCTGACAGAGGCACCATTCGTTGCAGTTTCCGTCTCTGTGCCCGAGCCAGGTTTATCCCGATCGCGTATAACCACGTTGTAAACTTGGCTTCCCGCCTGAACGTGTCCAACCGCTGAAACGCCTGCAGAAACGTCTCCTGCATCAGGCTTTCAGCTTCTTCAGGATCATTCACCAGCCTCGCAATCATGCGAAACAGCCTTGAACTTTCCTGGTGGACGACCTTCTCGAATTCGGTACGATCTCCGGCAAGAAGCGCTTCGATATCGATCAGATCCGTGTTGACGTTCGTTTTCAGTTTCGCACACGCTGGATGTTTGTGTTTCCGGATCGCGAACTGTTACGGTCGCAGTGAGGCGCGAAGATACGACCATGTTACAAACTGGTTCTGTTGGGAAGAATGCAGGAAAGTCGACCTGCTATTAAAATCTGGTTAATGGGTGCAGAATGGAGAGTTCGTCCTTATTTTACCTGACTGCGACAATCCGGCCGATGGGTACGTTAGGACGGTTTGTCGCAGTACAAATTTTCTGTTTACAGGAGGCAAAGAGTGGCAAAGCGAAAAAGCGCAAACTCCAAAACGACGAGTTCGACTTCCAACGGTTCGGCTTCTGCCGAAGCCATGGAGGCAGCCCGTGGATCTGCACATGTTTCACATGTTTCACATGTTCAGACATCTAAGATCTCGGTTACATTTAAGGGTTACAGTGCCGGGTCTTACACCCATACTGAGCTTGGACTGAGTGACGAGAAAGTTCTCGATATGTACCAAAACATGTTGCTTCAGCGCCGATTTGAACAACGAGCTAACCAGATGTACGGCAAACAGAAAATTGCCGGTTTTTTACATCTGTATATTGGTCAGGAGGCCGTTTCGACCGGCGCCGCAACCGGCATCAAGATTGGTACGGATTCGCTGATTACCGCATATCGCGACCACGGTCACGCTCTTGCGCTTGGGATGAGCGCGAATGAGTGCATGGCGGAGTTATATGGTAAAGTCGACGGCTGTTCCAAGGGGAAAGGAGGTTCTATGCACTTCTTTTCGAAAGAAAAACGGTTGTTTGGCGGGCACGGGATTGTTGGAGCACATGTGCCTGTCGGTGGAGGAATCGCTTTTGCACATAAATTTAAGAATGACGGAGGCGTGTGTCTCGCTTTCTACGGCGACGGTGCGGTCGGGCAGGGTGCAATTCATGAGGCTATGAATCTGGCGTCATTGTACAAGCTCCCTCTCATATTCATTATTGAGAACAATGAATATGCCATGGGAACGGCCACCGATAGAGCTTTTGGACAGCCTGAATTCACGCGTTTAGCTGTCGGATATGATATACCGGCGTCGCAGGTAGACGGGATGGATGTATTCAGCGTTTGTAAGGCGGTACAGGACCACGCGGCAATGGCGCGCGAAGGCCAACCATCACTGCTCGAAATTAAAACGTATCGTTATCTGGGCCATTCAGTTAGTGATCCCCAGAAATATCGAACCAAAGAAGAACTGGACGGAAAAAAAGAAGAAGATCCGATCATTCGCTTAAAAGCGTACATCCTCGAAAACAGCCTGGCGGACAATGATGCGCTCGATGCTCTTGATGACGAGGTTAAGGAAACGGTAAAAGAGTCCGTCGAGTTTGCTGAAAACAGTCCGTTTCCTGACTTGAGCGCGATCTATGACGATATTTATGACGAGTCAGATTACCCGTACTTGAACTGATATTGTCGGGATACAACCTCCACCAGCATTTTCACATTCGAAAAGATCGAATACCCATGGCAGAATTACAGTTTAGAGAAGCGCTTCGCCAAGCAATGACGGAAGAAATGGAACGAGATGAATCCATATTTCTGATCGGAGAAGAAGTAGCAGAATACAACGGCGCATACAAGGTGAGTGAAGGTATGCTCGAACAGTTTGGCCCGAGTCGGATCATCGATACACCGATATCGGAGAACGGTTTTTGCGGCCTTGGTGTAGGTGCCGCGATGAATGGCCTTCGCCCGATCGTCGAATTCATGACCTGGAATTTTTCATTCGTGGGAATGGACCAGATTTTGAACAACGCTGCAAAGATGCGTTACATGTCCGGTGGACAGTTTAACGTACCTATTGTTTTTCGGGGTGCAAACGGCGCTGCCGGGCAACTTGCTGCTACGCACAACACCTCAGTTGAATCTATATATTCGACAATTCCCGGCCTGAAGGTGCTGGCACCATCCAATCCGGATGACGCAAAAGGCTTACTGAAATCCGCTATCCGGGACAATAATCCGATTGTCTTCCTGGAAAGTGAAGTCATGTATGGAATGAAGGGCGAAGTATCTGATGATCCTGACTACACAATTCCGATCGGAAAAGCGCGGATTGCGCGAGAAGGAAAAGATGTGACCATCGTGTCGCATGGTAAAGTGTATTGGAGCGCGATGAAGGTGGCAGACCGGCTGGTCGAAGCCGGCTACGATCCTGAAGTTATCGATCTTCGCACCATTCGACCGCTTGATATAGACACGGTTACCGCGTCTATCCGCAAAACCAATCGGTGTGTGATTCTGGATGAGAGCAATCCGTTTGCGAGTATCTCGTCCGAAGTAACGTACCAGATTCAGGAGCGCGTGTTTGACCACCTGGATGCTCCGATCCTGCGGATAACCACGAAAGACACTCCGGCGCCGTTTGCTCGAAATTTGATGGATCACTACATGCCGAGCGAAGAAGATGCCTATCAGGCGTGTCTTCGTGTGATGTACGCGAAGTGACGGCAAAACCTACGAAACTCGAAAAGAAGACCATTTAGTACAGGAATATCATGGCGATCGCAATAGAAATGCCGAAGTTGAGCGACACGATGGAGGAAGGTGTCGTTGTTGCATGGCTTGCAGAAGAAGGACAGAAGGTTGAAGCCGGAGACGTAATTGCACAGGTTGAGACAGACAAAGCCACAATGGATCTCGAGATTTATGACGATGGGGTGTTGCTGAAGTGCGTCATAGCCGAGGGCGATTCTGTTTCGATCGGTGGCCTGATTGCCGTTCTGGGAGATGAGGGAGAGGATATCAGTGCGTTGCTGGCGTCGTATGAATCTGGAAATTCAGTTGCTGGCTCTGTCGATGCACCCGCGAAAGAGTCTGCGCCCGAAGCCGCAACTCCCGAACCTGCGTCGGCCCGGACAGCTGCACCAGTTGCTGCGCCAGTTTCTGCATCAACTCCGGCCCCTGTTTCTGCTCCGGCAGCTGCCTCTGCTCCAGTATCTGCTGGTCGTGTTAGATCATCCCCGCTTGCGCGGCGACTGGCGGCAGACAAAGGGATAGTCCTTGCTGCGGTCACTGGATCTGGTCCGGAAGGACGAATTATAAAGCGAGACATAGAATCGTATTCGGTTCCGGATACTCCCGCGGCCGCTTCAGGAGCAGGTGCCGCTGTGGGAATCGGACGCTTGGAAGGCACTGACTCTTATTCGTCCGTCCCGTTGTCTCAGATGCGTAAAGCGATATTGCGGCGCCTTGCAGAGAGCAAGTTCAGTGCACCGCATTTCTACCTGACTGCCGACATCGCAATGGAAAAAGCGTTTGCCGCACGGGTTCAATTAAACGTGTTGACCGAAAAACGCGAGCAGCCGAAAGTATCGTTCAACGATCTTGTTGTAAAAGCTTGCGCGCTTGCGCTTCGAGAACATCCCTGGGTAAATGCGTCATACATGGAAGCTGAAAGTGAAATCAGATTCCATAAAAACGTGGATGTGGCAATCGCAGTCGCCATTGATGACGGATTGATCACGCCAATCATTAGAAATGCTGATGCGAAAAGCCTTGGGCAGATTTCCATTGAAACGCGTGACCTTGCGACGCGTGCGAGAGCCAAACAGCTTCAGCCGGACGAATATTCGGGCTCAACATTCACGACGAGTAACCTGGGAATGTTTGGGATAGACGAGTTTACGGCCATCATCAACCCTCCAAATGCATGCATCCTTGCTATCGGATCCATTCGCGATATTCCGGTTGTGGTAGACGGGGCCGTCGTTCCGGGTAAACGAATGAAAGTAACTCTTTCGTGTGACCACAGGGTCGTAGACGGAGCGACTGGAGCACGCTTCCTGGGCTCTGTGAGGCAGTACCTGGAAGATCCGCTTTCGATGCTTCTCTGACGGTGGAATCAGACAGATCGGGTACAGGTGCGTTCCATTCGGTTGCATTGGATTCGGGTACGCCGGAAACCAGATTACCAGTTCGGATCGGACATATTTCTGATATTCATTTCGGCCGGATCACTGACGCAAATATCGTTGACGCTCTCGTCTCCGATCTTGAGGCGGGCGATCTGGATCTTGTAATAATTAGTGGCGATCTCACTCAAAGGGCGTTTCCTGGTCAGTTCAGGGCCGCCTCCCAGTTTCTGGACCGGATTTCATCGCGTTGGCTCGTTGTCCCGGGGAATCATGATGTGTATCCGTGGTGGCGGATTCGATTGAGGCTCACCGATCCACTCAGGCGATATAAGAAGTGGATTTCAGAGGAATTAAACCAGCAGATCGACTGGCCGGATCTCTCTGTTCTGGGAATAAATTCGGCGCATGGAATGACGATACAGGGTGGTCGAATCGATGCCTCCGAGAGAGCATCCATGGCGACCTTCTTTTCGTCGGTGCCTGACCGAACGTTTAAGATACTGGTTGTTCATCATCATTTGACGAGCCTCGATGCTCTGGACGATCACGACGTCGCGGTGAATGCAGCAGAAACCTTGCAAAGCGCTGCTGATTTGGATGTGGACATGATTTTATGTGGCCATCTGCACATATCCCAGATTGCGCACGTAGAAAACGTACGTCCCGGGCACTCTATTGTGGTGTGTACCGCGGGTACGGCCACCAGCGACCGCGGACGAGGCTCAAACAAATCAAGGAATTTTTACAACAAAATCGTGGTCTCGAATCTGGACGTGGAGATCGAAGAGCGTGAATACGATGCAGCCGCCCGGCGATTTGTTGCGACCTCTGCCCATACCTTCGCACGGCAAAGGCGCTCGGGACCTTAATCTTATCGGCACCACCACCCAAATTCCCGGACAGTCATCCCGTGCAGAGACAGGAGCTCCATTACAGCCTGACCATTTTTCCGGTGGCAATATATTTTGTGCCGTCCGATGTCGCTGTTAATCTATACAGATAGATTCCTGCGGCGAACCGAGAACCGTCAACAGACACAGTAAGGGCTCGTCCAGCCGAGAACTGGCCGAGTTCACGCGCGAGAACAATCCTGCCGAGCATGTCTACTACTTCGATTCTAACCGCAGCAGTCCTTGGAAGATCGAATTGAATCGATGTGGAATGGCTGAATGGATTGGGATAATTCTGGTGAACCGCAAAGGATGACGCACGTGGAAAACCAGCGACAGGCTCTTCCACTCCTGTAACGATCGTCATGGGTAATACGGATCCGTCCTCGGTAACAACGCTGGATATCAGAGTCCCTGAAAGCGGCGAACCAGAAATAAGGAGATGCAGATTCTGGCCGGCATATGGGCTGAAATCGAACCGATATTGTTCAGTCAATTCAGGATCTGGACCGGAGAACAATTCCACCACATATTCGCCCGAGTCAATCTGTTCCGCCGGGCCGATTGTGCCGGGTGCGAGCGAAGCGAGCACCCATCGTTCTCTGTCGATCGAGAACACACCGGGGTTGATCGTTTGGCTGCCGTTGACAGGAACTACCGACAGAGTTCCTGAGGGTAGCGTTTCGCGCGGTACAAGTGTCGCTGCCAATGTGGTTAATCCAGATTCGGTTTCCAGAAGAGCAACGGTTGTGATCGACCCGCTTTCGACATGCACTATGTCCTCCGCCACAATATCATTCGTTAAAACAGTTCGAACGATAATGTGTCTTTCCTCAATAGTTTTTGCCAGTCCGATTGATGTTACGGAGGTGGCTTCAATTATTTGAGACGGCTCGAAAACGGGCGAGCCATCCATAACAAAGACGACCGGCGACCCTGCAAGGTTCGCGGCCCCCTGAATAAATTGGATCTCACTTGTAAACGCTATAGGCTCAGGAGTGCCAACTGCCAGTTGAGTGCCTTCTGGAGACAAAAGGCCTAATGTTGCCCGGGTTTTCAGCGTCAGCAAGCCGGGGTTAAGTGAAACCGTATTGTCTTCGGATGCGGCATTCCATGGGTCAGATAAGTCGTTCGAACCACGGGCCAAAATGCGATGATCTGCGGGCGTCTGACCGGTTCGCTCTACGATGACTGAAATATCCAGAGCCTGCGACTGGGCGAAATTGACAGAACTGAAAATCGACCAGTAATAGTCCGTAAGACCGTGTGCTGCAGTTCCATCATTAAAGAGAACAGGGAGCCCCTCTATCCCTGCTGGACGATTGTCGGAATGTTGAACAGTCAACAAAGTTGATGTCAACAGGGGAGTTCCGAATTTGAGCGTGGCGGGCCGATATCGCGTAGCACCACCAACAGGAAACACATAATTGTCGGTCGATCCGCCAACTGCATTTCGGGATACGTTTCCCAGAATGTGGCTTTCACTCAGCGTTGTCAGCTCTCTGAGAAATCCGGTGTCGGAACCACTAAGATGAATTGTAGCCCATCCGGTAACCAGAATTCCGCTGTTCAGAGTTAACAGGTTTCCGATTGCGATTACGGTGCCTGGCGATGTGGAATTTACTGTCAGTTTAGGTTTCCGCGTCGGACCAGGTATTTGACTCATGTGAAGTTGACTTATTGCGAGATCGGTGTCAACAATCAGATGTTGATCAAAACCGGAAAACGTGACGCTGAGGTTATTACCCAGTTCACCCGATACACTTAGGTCTCCACCGACGGTGATACCCAAACCGTCAAAAACTCCATCCACATAGGCCGCATTACTGACGTCAAGAATGATCGGGCCTTGCACGCTGCCTTCTGGAAAAAGAAAAAATTCATCACCGGCGTCCAGTCCAGCCAGTGCATCACTTCTGACCGTACCACCGGCTATCCTTATATTCCGGCTCGCGGAAATCGTATTGCCGGCAAGGTTCACAGACGAGACCGGGGAAGGGGAACGGACTTCAAACGATCCCACTGATAAATCTCTGTCGATCACAAAATCTACGTCCGGATTAAGAACGCCTGTCCCCAACTCGACGACAAACGAGTCCAGCATCGCGGGCATTCCAGGAATAACCGCAGGCGAGGTAGAAAAGTCTGTGAATCTGATCGCGAAGAAAGCATCGACTGTACCACTCGCTTCCAGTGGCCCTCCTGACAGAGCGGGTGGTGCATTTGAATCAATTTCGTCTACGATAAGTCGACTACCCGATGCCAGGGATAATTCCCCCGGATCATATTTCAGAATCCCACTGAAAACGGAAACAGCTTCGGTTACCTGTACGTCAGAACTTAACTCGATCACATTTGGAGAGTTGTTTACGTGGCCGGCGAGGATTCCCAGATGGCGGACAACTGGGGGGAGTTCCAGCGACGTGAATAACGTTCCTGGTCCGAATTCGGAATCTACTCCACTGATCGTTCCGTCATCAAGATCGTAAAACAGATCTACGATTCCGGCAATCAACGGAGAATGAGAGAGCGTGCCCGCGCCCCTCCTCAGAATCGTGGCCTGGTCCTGAATTATGAACCTGTTGTCGCCGCCAACCAAAAATGACGAGCCCGAACGACCATACGAAAGGCGGTGCCCAATTTTCAGAACGTCAGGGCCTGGCTTTAAAACGACCGAGCCGACGAGTGTCAGATTGGAAATTTGAAAATCGGTTCGGATCTCGATGGTTGATGATCCAATGCCCCCTATTACAATTTCTCCGTAACGGGAATCATCGAAAGGAAAATGCACTGGATCTGAGTGCGCAGAAGAATGCAGAGGCGGTAATACGGGATCTGCGAGCCCACGAATTTCTCCCCCACTGGCCGTAAGCGCATTTCCCGAAACTGACTTCAGGAAAATGTCCGACAGGTGGAGATCGAAAATCCCGCTGTTAATCTCCAGTGCACGATCAAAAAGTGTAATACTGAAGGATTCATCGCCTGGTGACTCCAGAGATAGTATATCATTGGCAGGCAAGGATACGACTAACGCTGAGTTCACAAAATCAAGATCGGATTCCAAAACCAATACGGCACTCTCTAAAAAAACGAGACGTCCGGACGTCGAACCAGGATCACCGAAAACTCCGTCCGATAGACCATCTGAAGGATCATCATTCTTCCGTTTTGTAAATAATGAGCCCGAAAACAGGAGATCATAGGCATTAAGCCGTAGGTCTCCTGCCACCATGTCGAACACGTCGGTAATCGAAAGATCAGCGTTCAAGATGAGATCGTCGTTGATTCCATTGCCCGCCGAAGCGGCTAACCGAACACGTGGAATAGACATCTCTACAGAGACGGAATTGCCGCCCTCGAAGACAACAAAACCCGCCTCGCTGTCCGCTCTTTCGTTTGCCGAAACAGCCGGTGCTGAAGCCGGGTTAATAATAAACGAGCTTTCAAGATCTGCCGTAAACGAAGAACCATTGGAGATAAAAATATCGGCATTCTGACTCAGACTTATTTCGGACATGACTGACTCGAACGAGCCGGCTGAACCGGGGATACCGACTCTGACCGACTCAGACGCAGTAAATCCTCCGGAATTGACAGAGAGTAAATCGGAGATTGTAAGTGGTGTGCCAGCACCCGATTCCGCACCAAAGTGTACAAAGCCGTTTTCAATCACTACCCGCGGAAGAAGTTTGAAGCCGTCGATCACTACGGGAGATCCTTTCGATGTATTGAGTACCTTTATATTGCTGATACTGCCGCTTTCTGACGAACTACCGATCGTTGTACCATCGCCTGAAATCAGCAAGTAGCCACTCCCGGAAATAATGCCGTCGATCTGGTGATACGCTGATCTCGTACCGGAACTGAGATCGAATACACCGAGTCGCAACAGAGATCGGTTTTCTACCGAAACATTCCCGGAAATATTCAGGTGATCGATTAGCGAAACACCGAAAACAGGAGGTGTATTGACAACATCCTTAGACCCCACACGGAAATGTCTCACCGTTGTCGATTGCAGCTCAAATCCGGGCTGGTATAGAAGGGTTATCTCACCCGTGTAAGTCAGGTCGTAGCTGTTGTGATCAGGGTTAAAATTGACCGACCCGGTGGAGTTGATGAACCCGCGTGTATCGAGTTTGCCAGGGTCCTGCAGCGAACTACTCAAGCTCAGAGATATGACTGGAAACGCGACTGCGTCCGAAAGTTGTACAGGCCGTCCGACAACATCTATGCTACCTGTGCGAAATTCGATCAGTCCAGAAATTAGAATCGCCGTGTTTGCTCCTTCAGCACGTACCACCGCGTCTTCTCTGGCCAGATCGACAATCAGGCCGCCGAATGAACCGGTTCCGGATATAGAATATTCCGAAGCAGCTTGAACTGGGCCGCTAAATCGAATTCCCCCGTCTTCTGCGTGGATTGTGCCCCCGTTGTGCAGACCAGGATCGGAACCTGTGCCGGTGAGGTTTACCAGAGGACCATCCAACAGGAATGATGCGCCTTCCTCTACCGTAACAGTGTGTCCGATATCGATCTGGACCTGACCCATCATACTTACCTCGGTAGATGGTCCGGCTATGCGTAGTGATAGAAACGAGGCGTTATCGAAAAAACTTACTGTCTGTGCTCGTTGTCCATCGAAAATCAAGGCCACAAGTTCGGTATCGAATACCCCTCCCGTCTGCGCCGCATTACCGGACACAAAAAGCCGTGCTCCCGTCAGGCCGGAAAAACCACCATCAGTCATGGTAAAATCCTTTGACGCCCGCATGACACCGGCCAGCCCTAGCTGAATGGTACCGCCGGATATCACAATGTTTTCTTGAGCATTCATCGTGCTCCCATTGGATAATGTGGTAGTTCCGGACTCAAAAATTAAATTGCCAATTGATGATATATTACCTGGAACAACAATATTTAGCCCGTCAAACGCGATTGACGGGAGTACGCTTCCTGAAAAACCAGCCAGCAACTGAACTTCGTTTCCTGAAAGAATAAGGGTCGATTCTGATCCGCCCTCCAGCAGGCCAATGGTACGGAGCACGTCACCCTTTACGTCCAGCGTGCTCCCAGCGCCGAGAATAAGTCGACCCATATCAAGGTGCAGGGAAGATGTTAACTCCAGCTCCCCGTCC
>SMVB01264786.1_pt1 | contig 11561 bp, 10 predicted proteins | sample 2456461 | NCBI WGS metagenome assembly SMVB01 (sample SAMN11095934, study PRJNA526329) | marine sediment metagenome | biome: Marine sediment; feature: Surficial sediment; material: Deep marine sediment; isolation source: Hadal surficial sediment | place: Pacific Ocean | collected 2014-05 | depth...
CCACCCGGCGGCGGTTGGCGTGCCGGGGCGTCGATCCCAATACCCCCCAGGGTGAAAGCCATGGCAATCGCCAATCGATCCCGCACATGCCCATGGGCATGGAGAGGCTGGCCCGAGCGGAAACCGGGTGGCACTCCATTAGCGGAACTGCGGCGCAGCCGCGTTCAGCCGATGCCCAGCGCCGCGCGGATGGCTTTGATCCGCGCGTCCTTGCCCTCGAAGAAGAAAGCCGCCTGGTAGGCGGGCCGCTCGGAATAGCGCGCCAGCCAATCGGTGACGGCGCCGTAAGCGCCGTCGTCCACCATGCCGGGTTCGAGATCGATGATGCGCTCGACGAACGGCACCATGGCGATATCGGCGAGGGTATACATCTCGCCCAGCAGCCAGGGGCCGCCGCCGGCCAAGCCATGGTCGAGCTTGCCCAGGGTCAGGTGCATTTCCGCGCTGGCCGCCGCGAACTCGTCGGCGGAAAATCCTTCCCTCGCGGCCGCCCGCCAACGCCCGCGCCGCTCGGCGGTCGGCACCCGGGCCAGGCACTTCGCCAATTCATCGTCGGACAGCTTTCGCGCCACCGGCCGGCTGACCCGGTCCCAGGTGGGCACGTAGACCGCCTTGTAGGCGTGTTCGTCGGACCATTTGGTCCAGACGCGCATGGCCGCGCGCCCATGGGGGTCGGGCGGGCTCAGGGCGGGTTCCGACCAGACCTCGTCGATGTATTCGATGATGATGGTGGATTCGACCACGGCGCGGCCGTCATGGACCAGGGTCGGCACCACGCCGTTGGGGTTGAGCTTGAGGTATTCGGGGTCGTGCTGCTCGAAGGCCTGCAGGTTGACCAGCCGGCTCTCGAATTCGAGTCCCTTTTCATAGAGTGCCAAGCGCACCTTCTTGGAGCACGTCGAGGCCAAACCGTGATAGAGCGTGATCATCGCGCCCCTAGCGCCGGGCGCGCGGCGCACCGCGCGTCACCGCGCGTCAACGAGCGGGAAAATCGGCCGAAATGCCGCCCTATTTGCGGTTCCAACTTGTCGGCACCGCCGATCTTGGATCGGTTGGCGAAGGATTCGAAAATCGGCATGTGCGCCCCCCTCTAATTTACGGATTCCGAACGCGGGCCATTTAGGCCTATGATGCCCGTTGCGCGCGCATGGAACAACCGCCAAAGCGCTTGGACGGCGCCGCCCGACACCTCCATGACGAGGAGTTAATCCGATGAATTCATCTACCGACAAGACAAGCGAACCGGTGCTCGCCACCGCCGCCGCGGAGCTTTGCGAACACGCGCTGACCCCTGAAATGCGGTTTCGGCTCAGCCTCATTACGATCCTCTTCACGGCGACCATGGCATCCGTCGCCACATTACTGATCCTGCTGGTGACCTGGCAATTCTCCTTCGCCCTGTTGGGCACAATTTGGCTGTGGGCGGCGGGGCTCGCCGCGATCTTCTATTGGGGCCAGATTCCGCGCCTGTTCGGCTTCGCCAGCGTCTCCGGCGCCTTCGAAGACAGCCATCAAGAATTCATCGAGGGCCCGCTCACGCGGTTCGCCAAGACCCATCGGTTGCAACCCAAGGCCGAAGATTAGGTCCATGGGCCCGGCGCGCTTGACCACCGCGCGACGGTTGGCCCGGGCCCACCATGAAATGCCTAAAACCCCCAGGGAAGAATGATGGGAATCGTTGAATCCATCGCCCTTTCCATGGGCGCGGCCTGGGGCAGCGGGATCAATCTTTACGCCGCCGTCTTCACCCTCGGTTTCCTCCACAATACCGACAAGATCACCCTGCCGCCGGATCTCGTGTTCCTCGGCGATCCGCTGGTGATGGCCGCCGCCGGGCTGATGTACCTGGTCGAATTCTGCGCCGACAAAATTCCCGGCATCGATACCCTGTGGGACGGTATCCACTCGTTCATCCGCATCCCGGCGGGGGCGGTGCTGGCGGCGGGCGCCGTCGGCGAGCTGGGCGCCGGCGCGCAGTTCGCCGCGCTCTTGGTGGGCGGCACGCTGGCCGCCGCCACCCATGCCACCAAGGCCGGCACCCGTGCCGTGGTTAATACCTCGCCGGAGCCGTTTTCCAACTGGGCGCTCTCCATCGGCGAGGACATCGCCGTGTTCGCCGGGGTCTGGGCCGCCTTGACCCATCCCTGGATTTTCCTCGGTCTTTTGGTGGCGTTCATCCTCTTCATGGCCTGGATCCTGCCGAAGATCTGGCGCGGCATCAAAAAGGTGTTCCGCTGGCTGTTCCGGTCCCAGGCCGGCCAAGGGCAAGGCCCGCCCGCCCAGGCGCCACCGGCCCAGGCGACACCCCAGGCCGCGCCCCCTTGGGGGGCGACCCCAGCCGCGCCCCCCAAGGGGGCGACAGGGCACGAGGAAGCACCAGGCGAAGCAAGCCCGCGGCCCGCCGAGGGCGGCACGCGGCGGGATCCGGACAACCGGCCATGACCGGTCGGGTGGGTGCAAACCCATGGGGAAATTGGGGCGAGTGATGGGGATCGAACCCACGGCCTCCAGATCCACAATCTGGCGCTCTAACCGACTGAGCTACACCCGCCACAAGGAAGGCAGACTAAGTAGTGAATTGACGCTTTGGCGTCAAGGCCGGCGGCGCCTTACCGCGTGCCCTTGCCTGCCCGCCTTGACTAGAGATTAAGCGTTTTGCATAAATTTTGTGCACCAAGCCGTGCAAGGGGCCGTTCATATGTCGTTGTTTACCCGGCAAGATTTTGATAATAAACAGTTAAACTGGTTGGCACGGCTCCTGCTAACCCAACCACCCGCAAGACCTGATCCAACCTCCGGAAACCAGGGATCCATAAAGACATGAAGAAGATCGAAGCTATCATAAAGCCCTTCAAACTCGACGAAGTGAAAGAAGCGCTCCACGAAGTGGGGCTCCAGGGCATGACCGTCACCGAGGCCAAAGGCTTCGGCCGGCAGAAAGGCCATACCGAACTCTATCGCGGGGCGGAATACGTGGTCGATTTCCTTCCCAAGGTGAAGATCGAAATCGTCTTGGAAGATTCCCTCGTCGACCGTGCCATCGAAGCCATCACCCAGGCGGCGCGGACCGGCCGCATCGGCGACGGCAAGATCTTCGTCTCGACCATCGAAGAAGTAATCCGCATCCGCACCGGGGAGACCGGCGCGGATGCGGTGTGAGGGAACCCATGCCCCCGCCGCGTGACGCGGGGCGTGCCCCTTTGAACGCGCCAGCGAGCCCCAAACCCGAGGCCAACATTAAGGAAAGCTTTGACCATGCCCGAAGATGTTAAGAAGGTCCTGAAAATGATCGAGGACAACGATGTCAAATTCGTCGATTTTCGATTCACCGACCCCCGGGGCAAGTGGCAACACACAGCCCAAACCGTGGAGACGGTGACCGAAGAGATGTTCGCCGAAGGCATCATGTTCGACGGTTCATCCATCGCCGGTTGGAAGGCCATCAACGAATCCGACATGAACCTGATGCCCGATGCCGCCACCGCGAGAATGGACCCGTTCACGGCCCAGCCCCAACTGATCGTGTTCTGCGATGTTCTCGAGCCGCTTACGGGCCAGCCTTATTCCCGCGATCCCCGCTCCACCGCCAAGAAAGCGGAGGCCTACCTCTCCTCCACAGGCATTGGCGACACCGCCTATTTCGGGGCCGAGGCCGAATTCTTCGTCTTCGACTCCGTCCGCTTCGCCAACGCCCAGCAACACACCTTCTACCGGATCGATTCCGAGGAAGGGCCGTGGGCCAGCGCCGACCAGTTCGAGGACGGCAATGTCGGCCACAGGCCGGCGCCCAAAGGCGGCTATTTCCCTGTGCCGCCGGTCGATTCCATGACCGACATCCGGGCCGAAATGGTGACCGTCATGTCGGAGATGGGGCTCTCCATGGAAAAGCACCATCACGAGGTGGCGCCTTCCCAAAACGAACTGGGGCTGAAGTTCAACAGCCTGCTTTCGGCGGCCGACGAGTTGCAGATTTATAAATACGTGGTCCACATGGTGGCCCATTCCTACGGCAAGACGGCCACCTTCATGCCCAAGCCGGTGTACAACGACAACGGCTCGGGCATGCATGTCCACCAGTCGATCTGGAAGGCCGGCAAGAACGTCTTCGCCGGGTCGGGTTACGCCGATCTTTCCGAGGCGGCGCTCCATTACATCGGCGGAATCATCAAGCACGCCCGTGCCCTCAATGCCTTCACCAACCCGACCACCAACAGCTACAAGCGCCTGGTGATGGGTTTCGAGGCGCCGGTGCTGTTGGCTTATTCATCCAGGAACCGCTCGGCGGCCTGCCGCATCCCCCACGCCACCAGCCCCAATGGCAAGCGCGTCGAGGTCCGTTTCCCCGATCCGGCGGCCAACCCTTATCTTGCCTACGCGGCGATGCTGTTGGCCGGCATCGACGGCATCGAGAACAAGATCGACCCGGGCGATGCCATAGACAAGGACCTCTACGACCTGCCGCCCGAGGACCTGGTCGGCGTGCCCACGGTGTCCGGCTCCTTGCGTGAGGCCCTGGACGAACTCTCGGCGGATAAGGACTTCCTGCTCAAGGGCGACGTCTTTACCGAGGATCAAATTCAAAGCTATTGCGAACTTCGTTGGGAAGAGGTCCTGAACTTCGAACAGGCCCCCCACCCCATCGAGTTCAGCATGTATTACAGCGTCTGACCGGGCGCGGCAAAAGACTTCGAGCCGGCTGCCCAGCCCAGGGCGGCCGGCAAATATTCGCGCCGAAACCACTAGTGCACTTTCCAACCAAATTGAATCAATTTGATGGTGCTCATGAGCTTCCAGGGTAGGCGCGGGCCGAAGCGCGATGCTTCGCATCGGGCGAGGTTCGCAACGCACCCTGGGAGCTCATGAGCCCCACCGCAGGCCGGGTGCTTTTGCCCCAAGGCGTCGTTGCGTATCTTTGCCGATGCCCCGCATCGCCATGCGACACGCGCCTATCCTTGGGGCAAAATCATCCCGGTCAAATGGTTCAATTTGGTCGGAAAATGCACTAGATATAGGGTGCAGTTTCCCCCGGCCCCTACATGATGCTTGCAGAGAGCCGGGGCGGCTCCTATATCTTAGAACCTGGCTGGCGCGCTCCTTCGGGTCCCGTGGGCCTTGGGGTTTGTGGGTTCGGAGTACAGGCAGAAGATGGCGGATCTCTTTTCCCAGGCCAAGGCGCGTAAGCCCCGGGGGAAAGCCGAGGCGGGCTATTCAGCCAAGGATATCGAGGTTCTCGAAGGGCTTGAGCCGGTCCGGCGCAGGCCGGGTATGTATATCGGCGGCACCGATCTTTCGGCCATGCATCACCTGGCGGCGGAGGTGCTCGACAACGCCATGGACGAAGCCGTGGCGGGCCAAGCCTCACGCATCGAACTCACCCTGGAGGCGGGCAACTGGGTGACCGTGCGCGACAACGGGCGCGGCATCCCGGTGGACCCCCATCCCAAGTTCAAGAATAAATCGGCGTTGGAAGTGATCCTGACGACCCTTCATTCCGGCGGCAAATTTTCCTCCAACGCCTATCAGACCTCGGGCGGTCTGCACGGGGTCGGCCTGTCGGTGGTCAACGCGCTGGCCGATGAATTGACGGCGGAAGTGGCCCGCGACGGCAGGCTCTGGGTGCAGAGCTACGCACGCGGCAAGCCGGTCACCAAGCTCACAAGCACCGAAGGCGCCAAGAACCGCCGCGGCACGCTGATCCGGTTCCATCCCGATCCGGACATTTTCGGCGAAAAGGTGGCCTTCGACGCCGCCCGGCTTTATCGCATGGCGCGGGCCAAGGCCCATCTTTACCGGGGCGTGGAAATACACTGGAAGGCCGATGCGGCCCTCATCGGCGCTTCGGGCGACACCCCTGAAAATGCCGTGCTCCACTTTCCCGGCGGTCTCGCCGATTTGGTGGCCGAGGCGCTGGGGGAGAGGAAGAGCCTGACGCCGGCGCATTTTATCGGCGAGGCGAAACTCGCCAATGGATCGGACGAGGAAGGCCATATCGAATGGGCGCTCACATGGCCCGACGACGGCATCGGCGCCATTGATTCCTACTGCAACACGGTCCCCACGCCCCAGGGCGGCAGCCATGAAAGCGGCCTGCGCACCGGCTTGGTGCGCGCCGTCAAGGCCTACGGCGAGTTGACCGGCAACCGGAAGGCGGCCCAGATCATCGCCGATGACGTCATGGATGGGGCGCTCGGCGCGCTCTCGGTGTTCATCCGCAATCCCCAGTTCCAGGGCCAAACCAAGGAAAAGATCTCCAACCCCGGCGTTGCACGGATGATGGAAACCGTCATCAAGGACCATTTCGATCACTGGCTGTCCGGTGATCCATCCACCGCCAACCTCCTGCTCGACGCCATCATCGAGCGCGCCGATGAACGCCTCGCCCGCCGCCGGGACCGGGAGCAGAAGCGCAAGAGCGCAACCCGCAAGCTGCGCCTGCCGGGCAAACTGGCCGATTGCTCGGCGGCCTCCACCGAAGGGACCGAAATATTCCTGGTGGAAGGCGATTCCGCGGGCGGCTCGGCCAAGCAGGCTAGAGACCGCGGCACCCAGGCGATCCTGCCGCTGCGCGGCAAGATCCTCAACGTGGCGACGGCGACGGCGGAAAAACTGCACGCCAACCAGGAAATCACCGACCTGATCCAGGCGCTCGGTTGCGGCACCGGAGCCGGGCTCGATATCGACAAGCTGCGCTACCAGCGCGTCATCATCATGACCGACGCCGATGTCGACGGCGCCCATATCGCCTCTCTCCTGATCACCTTCTTTTACCGCGAGATGGAAGGCCTGATCCACGCCGGGCGGCTGTACCTGGCGGTGCCGCCGCTGTACCGGCTGAGCCAGGGCGCCGACGTGGTCTATGCCCGCGACGATGCCCATAAGGACGAGCTGATCAAAACCCGGCTCACCGGCCGCGCCAAAATCGAGATCAGCCGCTTCAAGGGGTTGGGCGAAATGCCCCCCGCCCAACTCAAGACCACCACCATGGCGCCGGAGACCCGTACCCTGCTCCGCATCACCATCCCCAAGGATGCCGAGGAGGAGACCGCCCAGCGGGTCGAGGACCTCATGGGCCGCAAGCCCGAGCTTCGCCTGCGCTTCATCCAGGAGCATGCCGGCGAGGCCGCCGACCTCGATATCTAGAGCATTTATTCGGCCGGCACCCTCGGCCGGCCCCTCACGGTGAATTGATCGTTTTTGCCGGCGCCGACCTTGCTTTCACTCCGTGGTTGATTATCTAATGGCGCAGGTTCACGATTCCCGAGGGAGGCTACGTCGATGTCGATCAAATCCGCAGTTGCCGTCATCGGGGCGGCTCTCGTACTCGGCGCCTGCGGCGGCACCGCCGTCCGTTTGCAATCGCAATACAACCCCTCCGCTTACGACTACAGCAACTTTGCGCTTTACCATGCGGCCCGCGACACCCGCGTGGAAGTCCATGGCAATCCCTTCGACATGGACGCCGCCGCCTTCGCCAGGGCGGTCACCGACCGCATGCAGGGCGCCAACATGGGCCGGCGCACCAATTTCACCACCACCCCGGGCAACAGCGTGGAAAAGAACCTGCGCGTGGTGATGGCGTTCAACGCCGTCAGCGGGGGTTACGACCTCTGCGACGGCAAAACCATCGAGACCAAGCCGCGCAAGGACGTGCTCGCCCTGACGGCGGCCTGGTGCTTCGCCGATCGCCAGGATTCCATGGTCGACGCGACCGTCAGCCCCGCCCAGGACGTCGGCGACCAACGTTTCGCGGAGATCATCCAGCAAACCGTGCTGAACCTGTTCCCCACCCATATGGACTATATTCTGATCCAGGACCATGATGACGAGCGGAAAGACTGAACCGCCTCGGTGCCCTAAAAATCGTCTCGGGGAGAGCCGCCGGCGTCCCCGCATGGAAATAATTGCACTTTTTTAACCAAATTCCTTTTAACTGGGCCTTCCATTGACTATGTTTGCGTCGCGCCAGCCGTTAGGCCACACCGGCCAAACCAGCCGAGACGTTATTTGACGCTGAAATCGATTTCATGACATTTGAAGAACTCGGGCTTTCCGACGAAGTTTTGCACGCCGTCGCCGATGCCGGCTACGAGCAGCCCACGCCGATCCAGGAACAGGCTATTCCTCTCGTCCTGATGGGACGGGACATTCTCGGCTGTGCCCAGACGGGCACCGGCAAGACCGCGAGCTTCACCCTGCCGATGATCGACATCCTGGCCCAAGGCCGGGCCCGGGCGCGGATGCCGCGTTCGCTGATCCTGACCCCGACCCGGGAACTGGCCGCGCAGATCGCCGAGAATTTCGTGATCTACGGTAAATACCACAAGCTCACCATGGCGCTGTTGATCGGCGGCGAAAGTTTCGGCCCCCAGGTGGAGAAGCTCGACCGCGGGGTCGATGTCCTGATCGCCACCCCGGGCCGCCTGATCGATCATTTCGAGCGCGGCCGCATCCTTCTCAACGGGGTCAAGATCTTGGTCATCGACGAAGCCGACCGCATGCTCGACATGGGGTTCATCCCCGACGTCGAGCGAATCGTCTCGTTCCTGCCGAAGATCCGCCAAACCCTGTTCTTCTCCGCGACCTTCCCGCCCGAGGTCAGGCGCCTGTCGGACAACTTCCTGATCAATCCCAAGGAGATCACCGTCTCCCCCACCGTGTCGACGGCCGAGCTGGTGGAACATTTCCTGGTGCACACACCGTCCAAGGATTCGGAAAAACGCGAGGCCCTTCGGCGAATTCTTTCATCGGAGGACGTCAAGAACGCTCTCATCTTCTGCAACCGCAAACGCGACGTCGATACCCTGGCGCGCTCCCTCAAGCGCCATGGATTTTCCGCCGCCGCCCTCCATGGCGATATGGTCCAGGCGGCGCGGACCGAAACTTTGGCGGCCTTCAAGGCCGGCACCATCACTTATCTCGTCGCCACCGACGTGGCCGGCCGCGGGCTCGACATTGTCGGCCTCTCCCACGTTTTCAACTTCGATGTTCCCATCCACGCCGGAGACTATATTCACCGCATCGGCCGCACCGGCCGGGCCGGCGCCAAGGGACACGCCATCATGCTGGCGACAAGGGCCGATGGAAAATACCTCGCCGCCATTCAGAAACTGATCGGCCAAGACATCCCGATGCTCGATGGCGCCGCCGCCGCCGGGGCCGGCCAGGGGCCGGTAAAGGATGGTACGGAGGCGGGGAGGGAGACCCGAAACAAGCCGGCGCGGAGCCGTGGACGGCGCGGCGGCGCCAGGACCAAGACCACGACCAAGACAGAGGCCGGAACAAAGACAGAGACAGAGGCCGGGACAAAGACAGAGACAGAATCCCCGGACAAGGGCGGCCGCCGGGGGCGCCGGTCCGGGGCGAGGCAGGAACCCGCCCATGACAAGGTGGTCGGTCTCGGCGATCACGTTCCGGCGTTCCTCATGCGCGATCCCAAGAAATCCCTTTAGGTTCAAGGGGCCGGCCAAGCCCCCGGCGGGCCCTAGCGGTGCCGGGGCGGTGGATGTATAGTTAAACCCTAGGGTTTCAAACCACAGCGGCCCGATGCCATGCCCATTACCGTGACGCCCCTGTCGCCCGCCCTCGGCGCCGAGATCGGTAATGCCGAAATCGCCGCCGGCATCGGCAAAGAAGATTTTCGCGACATCCTCCATGCGTGGCATCGATACGGGCTGGTGGTCCTGCCGGGCCAATCCATCACCGAAGAGCAGCAGGTGGCCTTCGGCGCGCGATTCGGCGCGCTTGCCCCCTGGTCGCAATTTGCCGACGACCACCAGGGCGAGAGCAAGAACTCCTACATCATGCTGGTCTCCAACCTCAAGGAGAACGGCGAATATATCGGCTCCCTGCAGGAGGGCGAGATCCAGTTCCATTCCGACGGCATCTATACCGAGGAGCCCGTCGCCGCGACCATGCTGTACGCGGTGCAGCCCACCGCCCATGGCGGAGAAACCGCGTATGGCAACATGTCCCTGGCCTATGAGACTCTCGCGCCCGACATCAAGGCCAAGATCGATGGGCTGAAGGCGCTCCACGCGTTCACCTATAACAGCCTGGTGACCGCCGACAACGAAGCCAAGATGACCGGCAGCGATCAGGTGTCCCGCTGTGTTCATCCCGTGGTCCGAACCCATCCCGTGACCGGGCGCAAGGCGCTCTACGTCAACCGGCTCATGACCCAGGCGATCGTCGGCATGGATGAGGACGAAAGCCGGGAACTGCTGGCCTTTCTTTACGACCACCTGGAAAACCCGGATTTCGTCTACGAGCACAAGTGGGTCAAGGGAGACACCCTAATTTGGGACAATCGCTGCCTGGTCCACACCCGGCGCGACTTCCCGCCCAGCGAAACGCGGATCATGAAACGTCTCACCATCAAGGGCGACCGTCCCTTCTGATAAAGATATTGCCATGGCACTGACCGTTAAAAAACTTACCCCCCATGTCGGCGCATTAATCTCCGGCGTCGATGCCGCGGCGGAACTCGACGAGGCCACGGTCAAGGCCCTGATCGATGCCTGGCTCGGCCATGGCGTGATCCTCCTGCGCGGCCAAAACCTGACGGACCACCAGCAGGCGAACTTCTCCCGGCTGTTCGGCACCCTCGCCGAGCGCTCGCGCCCGGTGGAGGCGCGCAACGAGGGCAACCGCGCGGAGGCGGAGGCCGATCCCTATGAGGGTTACACCATGCTGGTGACCAATATCCGCGAGAACGGCAAGCCCATCGGCTCCCTTCCCGATGGCGACATGATGTTCCACGCCGACCTGGTCTACCGCGAGATCCCCTCGCGGGCGACCATCCTCTACGGGATCGAGGTGCCCAAACAGGGCGGGGACACCCTGTTTGCGTCGCTCACCGCGGCCTATGAGGCGCTGGACGACGCCACCTTGTCCCTGATCGAGGGAAAGCGCGCGGTCCAGGGCTATCACTACGGCATCACCCAGCGCCAGGACAACGTGCCGCTGCAAAGCTACACCCATCCGCTGGTGCAGGTGATTCCCGAGACCGGACGAAAGGCGCTTTTCGCAAGCCGCCTGATGACCATGTCGGTGGTAGGAATGGACGAGGAAAGCTCCGATGGCCTGTTGGCGAAGCTGTTCGACCATATGGAGGAAGCGCGATTCGTCTACACCCATAAATGGCGGCCCGGCGACCTGTTGGTCTGGGACAACCGGATCACCGTCCACGGGCGCACCGATTTCGACCTCGGTGAGCGCCGTCTGCTGCGCCGTTTCGCCACCGTGGGCGCGCCGCCCATCGCCGCCTGAACGGTTTCGCGCCGGCCAATCCAGAAAAAGGGCGGCGCCGCGGCGCCGCCCTTATCGAAGATCAACCGGCTTAGAGCGGGCTCATGGTTTGCGAAAACCCATGCGCGGCATCCATATTGGCGATTGGCGCGAATCGATGTTTGACCGCAAGCGCGAGAGGAATTGCGCTAAAATTGCAAAGTTGGAAACAGCCCCCCCGTGCAAGGGGGTAAAGAAAAGGAAACCCCATGCCGTTCTTTCCCTCCCTTCCTAACGACGCCGGCGTCCGCAAAATTTGGCAAACGTTCAACCCC
>SMVB01431162.1_pt1 | contig 11555 bp, 15 predicted proteins | sample 2456461 | NCBI WGS metagenome assembly SMVB01 (sample SAMN11095934, study PRJNA526329) | marine sediment metagenome | biome: Marine sediment; feature: Surficial sediment; material: Deep marine sediment; isolation source: Hadal surficial sediment | place: Pacific Ocean | collected 2014-05 | depth...
GTTGGAATCGTTGATAAGGGAGGGTCATGGTTGACGTTTGGAGAACACAAGTGGCAAGGACGAGAGAAGGCTAAGCTTGCTCTTCAGAAAGATCCCAAGCTTCAGGCAAGCCTGACGAGGCAAGTTAAAGCCATAATTGCAGGAGAGCTACTTGAAATTCCAGCACCTCCTGAAGGCCCTGAAAATGATATTATTTCAGAAGATGGAACGATAAGGAAAAATAATGATCAGTCTACTAGCAAAAAGCGTACGAGAAAGTCTCAGTCAAGCGCTTCCTAACACCTTGATCAAAGACGAAGAGTACGTCAGTTATAAAGGGATTAGATTGTTCTTTGACTTCTATCTCCCCTCTCTGAACATCTACATCGAGGTTCAGGGTATCCAGCATACCAAATTTAACAAGCATTTTCACGGTTCTGCAGCATCTTTTAGGGCGCAGAAAAAGAGAGATCGGTTGAAGCAGGAGTGGTGCGACCTACATGATTACACACTGGTCACGATCAACTATGATGAAATACCTATAGAAGTAGTAGACCTTTTGAATAGGATTGAGGAGGCACAAAATGGATGAGAGGATACGTAGTAGACTGAAAGAGGTTTCTAATTCTCTTTCTCTACACAAGGCAAGTGCCCCCTCCCAGATAGAAGAAGTTTTTAATTTCAACGTCAGTAGTCTGGAGGCAACCTCTTCACTGCAGGTCTCTCAATATACCATTATGCTCGCTCAATATCTGATTACCTTGCAGTCGAGATTTAGTACCGCAAGAGTAATCGCCAGTCAGAAAAGGAAAGTTTTGGATCGCCGAGTAAAATCTTTACTCCAAACTGGAGAAGTAAAAGGAAGTACTCTCAAAGAGAGGGAAGCCAATGCTATCTCTTCTAGTGAAAGTCTTCAACAATTAGAATTAGAATACGACATCGCCGCTGCCGAGAGAGACCTATTGGACGGTATCGATAAGCCCATTACGGAGCTTATTAATGCATTCAAGTCTGAGCAAAGACGCCGGGCCGAGGAACGCCATTACACGAGTAAGGAACGCTCTTAATGCCATCGGATCAAGTTAAATCTAAATTCGCTCATGCAGGAAATGAAGCAGCCGTCCTAGCTTGTGTCTTCAAGGATGTTACTAATTACTTTGAGGTGGAAGCCAAGCTGGCCGACCAGGATTTCCTGACCCCGCATCACAAGGCTTTGTGGACTATCATTAAAACTCTCATGCGGGCGAACGTGACCACCATAGACCTAGCAGCCGTTATGAATCAGGCTAGCGTACTAAAGATGGAAGAAGGGGTTGGCGGGTATGACTACGTCAGCTCTCTGTTTGAGAAGAGTGTCAACCCTACTAATATCCAGTTCTATCTCGACAGAGTAGCAGACGCCAGCACTAAGTATCAGATTATCCAGGCGGTAGATGAGATCTCTCAGTTAACAGAGAGGAACAAAACCCTCACCGGAGAGACTCTTACAGCCGCTGACTTGGTGGATTTCAGTCAGGATAAGTTCTTAGAAATTGCTGTTAATTCTGAGCGAGGAACAGAGGCTGAGAACTTGGCGGATGGGTTAGAGGAGATGTTGGCGGAGGTTATCGCCAACCCCACCACAGTCAGAGGATTGAACACTGGTTTTAAGAGATTGGACGAGGCAATTAATGGTTTAGAGCCTGGGACACTTACTGTCCTGGGGGCCCGCCCCAAGGTGGGAAAGTCTACCTTCCTTCTGAACTCGGCGATCAACATCGCATGTCGCACAGGTGTCCCCGTCCTGTATATAGATACGGAGATGAATATTAGAGAGCAGAGAATGCGCTTGGTTTCTATTCTATCCGGTGTTGATGAAAGAGACATCAAGAACGGGACGTTCTACAATAATGAAGCAGACAGAGAGGCAGTGGAAGAGGCGAAGAGATGCGCATCACAAGGCATGATTCTCCATAAGTATTATCCTGACTTTACTGCTGAGGCCATCTCTTCTGTTACTAGAAAGTATCACCACCAGTATGGGATCGGCTGTTTGATGTTTGATTATATTAAACTTCCGGACTCGGATCTACAGCACATAGGAAATGTGAAAGAGCATCAGGCATTGGGATATCTATGCGTTGCTCTCAAGAACTTGGCAGGTCAACTAAACATTCCTGTCTTTACGGCCGCCCAGATAGGGCGTCTAGGTGCCAATAAGGGGCACATTACTGCTTCTGAATTCGCAGATTCCGATAGAATCCTTAGATATGCTAACACCCTCCTGGGGTTGTCGGCCAAAACCAAGAAGGAGAGAGAGTCGTTAGCAGAAGAATTCGGCAGTGAGCAAGTTATTAAAATGGGCAGCCATAGGCTTCAAATTCTAGACACAAGAGCTGGCGGAACCAACTTTGCAGGGATAGATATTCACTTTCGTAAGAAGACTCTGACCATGAGAGAAGCTGAGGTTCAAGTTTCAGACCTCAGACCTAGGGAACACGAGGAGGAAGAGTAATGGATCTACAGCAACTATTAGATATAGCTAAGCTCGTAGGAATGGTAGGTGGAATGGGAACTTTCCTTTACTTCTATTTTACTAATGCTAGAGTCAAGGAAGTGACTAATCAAGTCCTAAAGTACCTTCCCGGAATCTTGAAGATCTTGGCCAGTAGAGTAAAGGATAATCCCAACAAGTTTGATACCCACGACTTCCTGGTTATAGTTTCTAATGTAGTAACTAAACTTCAGGAGACCGTCTCTGATCCTACCAACGTTGAGTTTGCTGACGTACAGGATGAGATCACAGAGCTGGTGCAGTCAGAATTACAGCGGTTGAGAGACGCCGGCGTAGCTGGAATACCAGATATTAATGATAAGAGTATCCCAGTGATTGTTGGTGTGATTTTCGATCAGATCAAGGCCGCAATGAATGAAGGTTAATCAGGAAACAATTACTAATATCAAGAACCTTGTAGACCCAGAGTCTGTACTGGGATTCCTGGGTTTCAACATCATTAAGAGGGGTCCAAAAGAATTACGAGGGCCCTGTAAGGTTCATGGTGGTGATAATTTCACAGCTTTTCGTTTTAATCTAGAGAATAGGACATGGTGCTGTTATACCCGACATTGCGAGGGTGATAAAGATAGAGACCTGATAGGTTTGGTTCAGAAGACCACGGGTAAGAATTTCATGGAGAGTGTCCAGCTGCTAGCAGACATGGCAGGCGTGGACCTTAATAACCAGGAACATTTGTCAGAAGCGTTTCTCAAGTTAAAACAACAGCAGGAGATACGTAAAGAGATTAAGAGAAATACACGTGCTCTTGTTACAAGCACAGTATCTGAGGAGGTCCTTGCCGAGTTTGAAGGTAAGAGGTCTGATTATTTTATTGACCGTGGATTTCCACGAGAGATATTGGAATTTTACGAAGTGGGAGGTACGACAGATTCCCGAGGAGTTCACAGGGAAACTATACCCATACGTAATGAAGATGGTGAGTTGCTTACAGTGAGTATGCGGCGCACCGATTCAGACGAAGACCCAAAGTATGTCCTTTTAAAGAATATCCCCAAAGGGGAAACTCTTTACAACCTACATGTTGCTAAGCACTATGTTGGTGAGGATCGAACTCTGATAATAGTAGAAGGGTTCGTAGATGTTTGGGCACTATGTGGATTGGGAGTGTACAATGTAGTAGCCATTATGGGCACAGATATTGTACCTAACCAAGCTCGTTTGATTTGGAAGTATGCAGAGAATGCAACAATAATGCTGGATCCAGACAAAGCTGGAAGAGAGGGTACCCCCCGACTGGTTAAGATGCTAGATAAGGGATTAAACCTCCAGGTAATTGACCTACCAGATGGCAAGGATCCTAAATACCTTACACGAGAAGATTTAGAAATCTATTTTATAGGAGATTAAAATGCAGGAAGGTGTAAACAATATCGTATTACAGGGCGAGCTATGCTGGCCAGAACTTAAGTATACCCAGAGTGGGAAAGCCCTTTACAAGGCTAAGATTCGGATCCCGGTCGAGGACCAGCGCTCCGGAGATTCTAACAGTACCTATATGAGGATCGTGGCTTGGGAAGATTTCGCAGAGTATTTCAACACTCTGTCTCCGAAGCAGCGCGTTCGAATATCCGGCCGCATCCAGGAGCGGTCCTACAACACCAAGGGTGGGCAGCGACGTTCCTCCACAGAGATTGTAGTTGAGGGTGTAGAGACAGTGGAGGATGAGACTGGAGAGAATACTTTCTACCTCAAGGGTGAGATTATTTGGCCTGAACTAAAGAAGGTAGGCGTTAATGATACCAGCCTATTTAAGTGCAAGGTCGTTATCCCTTACTTCCGTGAGGATGATCCGGAGACTCCGAGAAAGTCTTATGTTAAAATCACTGCTTGGAACGAGTTAGCTGATGATCTCGGCGCACTGTCAGAGGGCGCACCCGTTGAGCTGTCCGGCCATATGCAGGAGCGAAGCTGGATTGCCCCCGATGGTAACAAGCGAGTCTTTACCGATGCCGTTGTGACTAATTTTGTCCCGGCGTCAACAGAGGCTTAACATGTCCCGGGTAGTAGGTGTATCGCCGGGCTTGATTTTGTTACCTGCACGAGAGTATGTGTGGGAGCTAAAGAAAAGAGTCGAGATTAAGATTCCCAACGAGGGCTTAATAAGTGATTCTCTGAAATCTGGAGAACTGGCTGAGGGAGTAAAGCTCCCAGGGGATGATGAATTTCTTGTGTTTGGTGACAACTTACTGTCCCTCTGGGAGATCCCGCGTATCTTGTTTGCTCATAAACTTTACCCCCAACTAGAAGAAAATCAGGCTTTTAATGTAACAACTCTAGAGATTGACGGGGAATTCGTTACTATTTATGGGGAAATTATTGAAAGCGTTGACCTTCATGGGGAGATTTTATAGTGGCACGAGAAGACTATCCCTATTGTTTTAACTGCGACCACAAGGTAACTAATCTTGTAGTCCAGGAGAATGCAGTTGTATACCTATGTGCCCATTGTGGAGAATCGGCAACGGTAGAGGACAATGACTAAGAACTACTATGAAATTCTCGGTGTGGCCCGGGACGCCGACACCGGTGTAATTAAGAAAGCTTATAGGGCTTTAGCCCAGGAATGGCATCCAGACAAGCACCAGGATAAAGATAAGCAGAAGGAAGCAGAGGAAAAATTCAAAGAAATCTCTGAAGCTTATGCTGTTCTCGTTGACGAAGAGCAGCGTAGTAACTACGATGCTACAGGCTCTCCCCAAGGTAACCCATTTAACTTTGGTACTACTGGAGACCCATTTGACATAGCAAGTAGGTTTGGATTCAGAATGCAAAGGCCTCCCATCCAGCCAATGGCTAAGAAGGGGCAGAATATTAGGATTTCAGTTCAGCTTTCTTTAGTGGAGGCTTTGTTTGGGTCGAATGTCCCTATCAAGTACAGGACTCTTTCAGGATGTCCTACTTGTAAAGGGCATGGTGGTACAGATTTTGAGGTGTGCCCGGGTTGTAATGGGCAGGGTATGAAGATGCAGCATCGACCAGGCATGCTGTTGCAACAGGTCTGTGGGGACTGTGGAGGACAAGGTAAGAAAATTAAAGCTATATGCCCTCAGTGTAACGGTCAGTGTTATGTAGAGGAAGAAAGATCTCTTGGGGTAGTTATTCCGGAAGGAATTTCCCACGGTACCTCCCTTCGTATAGCTGAGAAGGGTGGCGGGGGCTTCAATGGGGGGCCCCCGGGCGATGTTTTTATAGAGGTCCATGTTCGTCAGTTAGATCTTAGTAGGTTGTCTGATAAAGAACGGAGAACTTTAAGGGAGCTGTTGTCGAAATGAAGATATTAGGGTTGGATATCTCTACAAAATCAACGGGATGGTTCATCGCTAAACGTTCTTGTGGTATAATAGCCCCCGATCCTAAGATATCTTTTGAGGAGAAGCTGGTTGTTTTTCGAGTAGAGTTAGATTTTCTGTTGACGAAGTACGCCCCTGACCTCGTAGTTATTGAAGACGCATACTATCGTCCTGGTTTTGGTAGTATTCACACCTTAAAAGCGCTGGTTAAGTTTGCTGGCGTGGCTCAGGAACTGTGTGCGAGTAAGGGAATTCAAACAGAAATCATCACTGCCACATCAGCAAGGAAGTATTGTTGTGGAAAGGGCGGACAGAAGGTTACTAAGAAAGATGTCTTTCATTTCTTTGTCGAGAAGTATGACTTAAGGGATTGGACTTTCAATAAGCATAACGATATAACTGACGCAATGGCTTTGTCATGGGGGTATCGTGAGAAACATAGGACTAAAACGAAGAGCGGTCCGGCGTAAATCGGGACACAAAAAGCCCGAGTACATTACTCCAGAGAAAAAACGAAAAGGCTCTGCGTATGGTGGCAGTAAGGATTATAAATACTTTTACGGCCACATAGTCCCAGAGGTAGCCAAGCAGCTATCAGATAAGCGTGTTATTTGCTGGTATAATGATCACATGCTTTCCCTTCCAATTTGCGCTATAAACAAATTCTGGAAGGAAAAGAGTTATTGTAAGCGGTGCCCATTGTTTCAAGGAGACGAACACGCACAAGAACTCAGGTCGATACTAGAAAAATGGGAAACCGACGACCTGGAGGAGGAGGAAACAGATGAAGATTAAAGGACTATCTGCAACAGGCATTAAGGACTTTCTTCAGTGTAAGCTGAAGGTGACCTTCCGTTATAACAGGGACATTCCTTCTATAAAGAATGACCATGCTAAGATCGGAATCGCAGTCCATGAAGCCTTAGAGCAGTATACCCTCAGAATGCTGAAGAAGAAGAGCTTTCCAGATGCAAGTGATTATGACTTTGCGCTGACCACCTTTATGAATGTGGCTACTTCTGAGGGATTAGAAAACATGGGCTTCTATAGTGATGGTAGAAGGATGGTAACGGAATACATTGACCGGTACGACCCTTCTGAAAAGGTTATCTCTGTAGAGGGATTCTTTAAGCTCGAAACCCCAGATGGCATCCCGATTGTCGGAGCTATCGATAAGGTAGTTGAGCTAAATGAAGATACTATTGCTATCATAGACTATAAGACTGCTAGGAATGCTCTGAACACTTATGAATTGGATTCAGATATTCAGCTATCTATGTATGATCTGGCTGCCAGCATCATGTGGCCTGAGTATAAGAACAGAGTACTAATTCTTGACTATGTAAGAATAGATAAGAAGGTATCTTCCTATCGTACTGAAGAACAACGTCAGGATTTCAGGGATTTTCTTACTAGTCTCTGGACCCAGATGGGGAACCTAGAGCCTGATGAAGCAGAGGGTAGGATCAACACTCTATGTGGGTGGTGCGATTATAAGAACTACTGCCCAGCCTATGCTCAGTTTGTGAATAATACTCTAGAAGCAACTGTTCTAGAACCCATGACTGACATGGCGGATGGGGATTTCTTGAAGCACTGGGAAGAAATTTCCAGTAAGAAGTCTATCCTGGAAAATAGGCAGAGAGAGCTTAAAATGATTGCCAATCAACGCTTCATGCGGGGCGATGAGATTGCGACCCCTGGGCAAGAACTATATAGCACCCAGGCTGCTAGAACTAATTATAACATAGAAGATGTATTGGGAATAATTCCGCAAGAGGATCTATTTGAAGTCCTATCGGTCCATAAGGTACGATTGGACAGATATGTAAAGGATCGTCCTGACTTGAAGCCGGCGCTATCAAAGATAGCTAAGGTAAGTTATAATGCGCCGATATTTAAGATACGGACAAAGAAGGTTGAGGAAGATGACACAACTGACCAAAACAAGAGCACAGCTGCAGCAGCTGGGTAACCCTTTCATAGGGATAGAGCTACAAGACGGCTTGAAGCTTTTCGGTTATGTAGATAGGTTCACGCAGTACAAAATCTATGTTAGAAATAGGCACGATGAAGTCGTTGACGTCCCACGGCGAATAATAAAAAGAGCATTCTTGCTGATAAAAGGAGATAATTATGTCGGAGAAGAATTTCCTCAACAGGATAAATCCTCAAGGTAAAACAAAAAATAAAAAGAAGATTGTGTTTTATGGGGATTCTCCAACCTGTGCAACGGGTTTTGGGCAGGTGTCACGTAACATCCTTCCCGCCCTGCATAATTCTGGACGCTATGAGGTTGATATTCTGGGGATTAATTACTGGGGAGACCCCCATGACTACCCCTTTAAGATTTGGCCCATGGCTGTTAATGCACAGAAGGACCCTTACGGAAGACAAAGGCTCCAGCAACACCTACTTGATCCTAACCTCAATTTTGATTACCTGTTTTTTCTTCAGGATACTTTCATTCTGGACTTCATTCCGGATATGTTAGATAATCTAAAGAAGGCAGGTAAGGTCTTCAAGAGTGTTTTCTACTATCCAGTTGATGGTATTCCGAAGGAGAGTTGGATTAAATCAGTAAATTCCGTAGACTTTCCGGTAACTTATTCCCAGTTTGCTAGAGAACAATCTGTACATAAGGTACCGGAGATAGAAAATAAGCTTAGGGTTATTCCCCACGGCGTCGATCCCAAGGTTTTCTTCCCTGTCCCTGAGGATCACGCGAAGGCCTTTAGGTCCCAGTATTTTGGACCGCTTGCTGAGAAGTTTATCATTACTAATGTGAATCGTAATCAGCAACGAAAAGATATACCTTCCACCATTAAAGCTTTCGTAGAGTTTCGAAAGCAAAGGCCCAATAGCATACTGTACTTACATATGGCAGCACAAGATCAGGGATGGAATCTTCCTGAGGTGATCAATGCGTTTGGCTTGAATGTACGTGAAGATGTAATTCTACCACAAAAATTCACTCCATCGAATGGTTTTCCCCTAGAAGTCCTCAATTTGTTGTATAATGCTAGTGACTGTCTTGTGAGCACCACTGTTGGTGAGGGGTGGGGGCTGTCCTGGACCGAGGCAATGGCGTGCAAGACTCCGGTGATATACCCAATCAACACTTGCTTGGGCGAGTACATTACTGAAGAGACTGGGTTCCCTTATCAGAGTGGAGGAGATATGGATCACATTACTGTCCTTCCCCATGATAATGAGATTCTTCGTCCTACTTCTCACATTGCTGACATGGTTAAACAACTGATCATGGTTCATGATAACAAGGAAGAAGCAGCCAGTCGTGCGCAAACTGCTTACGATATGGTACAAAATAATTTGGTTTGGGAGAAGCAAATTAATCCACAGTGGGTTCAACTGTTTGATGAGATTGGACGCGTGAGCGAGTCTACCCAGGAAAAAGCTAATCCAGACCTCGCCCAGGCCACGCTGCTTAAGGGAGAGTTGCTTTAATGTCAGGAGTAAAGTATGTCGGACCCGTCTTCGACGGTAGCGGGTACGCCGAGGCTGCACGTAACTACGTGCTATCCCTGCATAAGAAAGGCTATCCTGTTACTCTTGCTCCTATTAGTTTTGAGAAGGCGCGTCCTGAGCTGGGGGAGGAGGGTAAGATACTCTACAGCCTGGTGAATAGTAAAATAGATTACGACAAAGTTATAGTTCATAGTACTCCAGACTTATGGGAACACTGGACTGGTTTCGAAAGCAATAAATACATCATCGGCTACACTGTCTGGGAGACCAGCAAATTAGATCCCCGTTGGACCCAGGCATGTAATAAGGCTAATGAGGTGTGGCTGCCTAGTAAGTGGAACATGGAAGTGTTCCGAGACTCAGGAGTAACGACGCCCCTGTATAAGATCCCACATGCCATTGATGTTCCTGACTTAGAGGTATTGCCTAGATTTAATTTGCAGGATATTTCCCAGGATTGTTATGTATTTTATTCCATCTTCCAGTGGCAAGAAAGAAAGAATCCCTATGGGCTATTGTCAGCTTACAATGCCGCTTTTGCTAGTAAAGAGGATGTAGTTCTTATCATTAAGACCTACACTCATGATCAGAGCGGAGACTTAGAAACTGTAAAGAAACTAATTTTAGACTTTAGGAATTATATCCATTTGGATAACTATCCTAAGATCATGTTGATCGTGGAGAATATGAGTAGGAAAGACATTCTTGGTCTCCACAACAGAGGAGACTGCTTTGTTCTTCTACAAAGATCTGAAGGCTGGGGACTCCCACACTTTGAAGCTGCGGCCTGCGGTAACCCTGTAGTTACTCCTGGGTATGGAGGACAAATAGATTTTCTTAACAACGAGAACAGCTATTTAGTAAATTACACCCTCTGTCCTGTGACAGGTATGACGTGGTCTCCCTACTATAGAGGAGACCAATTGTGGTGTGAGCCTGATTTGGAGCATGCGATAAATCAACTCCGGCATGTCTATGCTAATAGGAAGGAGGCAGCCGAGAAAGGCAGGAAAGCACGGCAGCTAATAGAAGAGAATTTCACCTGGGATAAGGTGGGAGATTTGATGTTAGACAGACTCGTTGCTTTGGACACAGAGGAGGGTAATTTATGAACAAGCCTAAGCCGACGTTAGGGCTGGCTATGATTTGTCAAAATGAGGCAATTCATATTGCTCCTTCTATTGCACAATTTTTTACAGTGGTTGATGATATTGTGGTAGTAGATGGGGGATCTACGGATGCCTCTGTTGAGTGGGCAGAGAGGATGGGTGCTAGGGTTTTTCATAGAAAGTTTGATTATAACTTTGCTGCTCAAAAAAATTACGCTCTTGAGCAGTTAAACACGGATTGGATTTATTTACACGATCCGGATGAAAGGGTAGAGCCTACTTTAATTGAGATCATTCAATACTTAATTGATCCAAATCAAGGTCAGCAGTTTCTACAATCAGCGGGTATTCTGCCCGCCACAGCAGAGAAATATGACTGTTACGGTATGGCTAGAAGAAACTTTATAGATGGTTTTCAGACGCCTATTTATCCAGATTATCAGTATCGTTTATTTAAAAGCAACTGTAGGTTTGAGAGGCCTGTTCATGAAATATTAACGGGTTGGGAGAATAGGACCGAAGTAGATTACACTCATTGTACGTTGGAGGATCCCGCCCGTTTTAACCTTCTCCACTACAAGAGCAGTACCAGGCAAGAGGAGCAGGATTCTCGCTACGCTGAGATAGAAAGAGAGAACGAGTTATTGACCTTAGAAGAGGTTAGGGAAAGAACTGAAGAGACAGCTGCGGCAGGAGAAGAGGTGTATAGACAAAGAAAGAAAGCCAAGTATGAAGCTAAACTATTAGAAATCCGGGCAGTAGAGGAAAAAGTAAGACTAGAAGAAAAGACAAAGAAAGGAGACGAAGATGAACATGCGTAATGTCCTGGTCACTGGGGCTAATGGCTTTGTCGGGTCCGCCATCTGTGATAGGCTTTTAAAGATGGATAAGACCGTCGTAGGGCTGATCCGCGACCGCAATTACAAGTCCCGTAGAGACATTATAGATAACATTTCTGTTGTTTATGGTGACATACGGGACTATGATGTTGTGAGGTACGCTGTCTCTAAGTATGAGATTGACACCATATTCCATGTTGGTGCGATCACCATTCTTAAGATGGCAACCGCAGATCCTAAGACTTGTTTCCAGACTAATATCATGGGGACAGTTAATGTAATGGAAGCTGCA
>SMVB01130947.1_pt1 | contig 11554 bp, 13 predicted proteins | sample 2456461 | NCBI WGS metagenome assembly SMVB01 (sample SAMN11095934, study PRJNA526329) | marine sediment metagenome | biome: Marine sediment; feature: Surficial sediment; material: Deep marine sediment; isolation source: Hadal surficial sediment | place: Pacific Ocean | collected 2014-05 | depth...
GGTCTGCCGGTGCTCACCGCCAAGATTGCGCCAAGGCCGGGGAGCGAAAGCCTGGCGGGACGCAAAACCCTTGCCTTCGCCGGCATCGGCCGGCCGGAGAAGTTCTTCGCCACGCTCGTGGAGCTCGGCGCCGAACTCGCCGAGACGCGGGCCTTCCCGGACCACCATCCTTATAGCGCCGGCGAGCTCCAGGGCTTGCGCGAACGCGCCCAGGCACTCGGCGCGGCATTGGTCACCACCGAGAAGGACGCGGTGCGGCTCACCCCCGAGCAGCGCGACGGCATCGAGGTCCTGGCGGTCGCGGTCGCCTGGGACGACCCGGCAGCGCTCCAGGCCTTGCTCGACAGGCTGCCGCACGACATAGCTCCGGCGACATGAAACGGATTCGCTACCGGCTCGAGGCGCTGGCGTTGCGGGTGGGCATCGCGCTGCTGGGTTCGCTGCCGGTCGACGCCGCCTCCAATCTCGGCGGCTTTCTCGGGCGCCACATTGGGCCGCACCTGCCTGTCAGCGCGCGGGCGCGGCGCAATCTGGCCCTGGTATACCCGGATAAGAGCGCGGCGGATAAAGCGCGCATTCTAGCCGGCATGTGGGACAACCTGGGCCGGGTCGCCGCCGAATATCCGCACATCGGCGAAATTGCGGCGCCGGAAAGCGGCCGCATCGAATGGGTCGAGTCGGCGTCGTTGCGCGCCCTGCGCGATGCCGGGGCATCCGGCATCGTGGCCTCCGGTCATCTCGGAAACTGGGAAATCATGACCGCAGCGGCGATGCTTCGCGGTCTTCAAGTGACGGGAATTGTGCGCGAGCCGAACAATCCCTTCGTGCGCCCCATCATAGAACGGCTGCGCGCGGTTGCGGGCGGCGTGCTGGCACCCAAGGGCCTCTTGGGCGCGAAGGCGGCGTTGGACGCGCTGGGCCAGGGCCGGGTGCTCGGCCTCCTCTACGATCAGAAGATGAATGACGGCATCGCGATCCCGTTCTTCGGCATCGAGGCCATGACCCCGGCCGCGCCCGCGCAGCTCGCCCTGCGCCTCGATTGTCCCCTGGTGCCGGTGCGCATGGAGCGCGTCGGACCGGCGCGATTTCGATTCGAATCTTTTGAAGCGCTCGCGCTGCCGGACAGCGGCGACCGCCAAGCCGACACGGTCGCGGTCATGACCGAACTCAACGAAATTCTGGAGGGCTGGATCCGGGAAAAACCCGAGCAATGGCTCTGGTTACACCGCCGCTGGCCCGAGGCGGCGTATCGGCAGGCGGAATCCGTTGTGGGAGAACCGGGCGGGTAGAGTTCAAGCGAGTCCGAGCCCGATGACGATTTCCGCCAGGCCGTCGTCGAAGGGCTGGCCGAGACGAATCACGGGCGCCCCGGGCGGCAGATTCTGAAGCTCCCGATGATCCTTGGAAAAGCTGGTAATACCAAAGAGCGTTGATATAAGGTTGCCGCCCATTCGCCCATCCATCCGTGGACGGATGATCGGCTCCGCAAGCAGGCGGGTACCAGTGACGCGCATGTCTCCGGTTTATACCAGGACCGCCGCCGACCCGCTCATTTGTCGCGTTTCACCAGGCAGCCGAGCTTGGCGGCCTTGATCTGGGCGCACATGTCCTGGGCGGTCGCCCGATTGGGAAAGGGGCCAACGCGGATGCGGTAGAAAATGCCGCGATCGCCCAGATCGGCGCGTTGCACGTCGAGCGTCAGATCGTCGAACAGATCGGTGTGTGCTTTTTTCAGCCGCGTCCACTCCTTGCGCGCGCTTTGGTCGGACTTCACCGAAGCCAGTTGGACGAAGTAGCCCCCGGCCGCCAGCGCCGGGCCGGTGCCTAGGACCAGGCACGCAACCAGCAGCGCCGCCGGGACGATCCGCCGAAACTTGCTCAATATATTCCCCCGTCCACCAGCCTCATATCGCGAATCGACTCTATCAGAGTCGCTGTAATCCGACCAACCGTTTGGCGAATGTTCCGCCTACTGCGCCGCCTTCGGCATCGGCGGTACCAGGAGCGCCGGATCGAGGCGCTGGTCGAACCAGTTGATGCGCCAGTCCAGGTGTGGACCTGTCACCCGGCCGGTGGCGCCGATGCTGCCGATAGCGTCGCCCTGACGCAGCCGCGCGCCCTCTATCACCCAGACCTCCTTCATGTGCGAGTAAACCGAGGTCAGCCCGTGGCCGTGGTCGATGAGCACGGTCCCACCGGTGTAGTACATGTCGGGGTGCGCGATCGCGACCACGCCGTCCGCAGGTGCCGTGACCGGCGTGCCGGCAGGCGCTGCGATGTCGACACCGAAGTGCGGCCGTCTGGGTTCCCCATTGAGCACCCGCTGGCTGCCGAACACGCCGCTGATCGGCCCTATGGCCGGCCACACGAAGCCGCTTTCGAACATCGGCTCGGCGCGGTCAACCGCGCGGGCTTTGGCGATGCGTCCGTTCTCGGCCCGGATGCGTGCCAGGACCGATTCGGGTGGAGTGACCATCTTGGGCGGCAGGCCGTCGATGCGCTGAATTTTGTAGTCGCGCTTGGCCACCACCAGATGGCGCATCTCGACCTTTCCCCCGGGCCAGGCGACCTCGAGTACGGCATTGGGTGGCGCATCGCGGCCGAAGCCGAAGATGAAGCGGCCGGCTGCGGTCACCCGGACCCATCGGCCGTTCAGGGTCACCTCGGCACCCGGCACCGCTTGACCAAAGATCAGGCCGCCCTGCAGGAAGTCGCCCTCGAGCACCAGCTCCGCAGCGCGGGACGGCGGTCCGGCCCCGGCAAGCGCGACAATAATCACGACGGCGAACAGCATTCTCATAGCAAAGACCCCTGAGGTTCGGTGCCACCTGGCGGTCTGGCTGGTTTATGCTTTCGGGGCTTGGTCGCCGCCCCGCCAGGCGCCCCAATCGCCGGGGCGTGCTGCCGATTTGCGAACTCGATATCGAGCGCCAGGCCCGGCGTGATCTGGGCCGCCCGGGCGATCAGGCCCTCGGGGCCGTGCACCACCGCGAAACCGCGTTTCAGCACGTTTTCATAGGACACGCTTTCGAGCACCCGCGCCAGGGCGGTGAGCGCGCTCCCGGCGTCGCTCAGGACCGGCGGCTTCTCCAGCAGCACCGCCAACCGCGCCGCCGGGGCCGCCAGGCGTTCCCGGGCGAGGGTCAGTTGCTGGCGCGGATGGGGCAGCGCCGCCGCCAGCTCCGCGACCAGGCCGCGGCGCCGGGCCATCAGGTTTGCCGCTGCGTTCACCAGGCGCTCGGCCCGATCATCGAGGCGTTGGCTGATCTCCTCGATCAGGCGCCAGGGGTCGGGCAGACCGCGCGCCTGGCCCTCCAACTCCACGCGCCGCTCCACCATCAGGCGCTGGCTGGCCGCGCCCATACGCCGCGCCGCATCCAGCACCTGGTCGAGCAGTTCGCGGCGTACCGGCACCGCGAACTCGGCGGCGGCGGTCGGCGTCGGCGCGCGCAAATCGGCGGCGAAGTCGATCAGCGTGGTGTCGGTCTCGTGGCCGACCCCGGAGACCAGCGGAATTTCGGATTCGGCGGCGGCGCGGACCACGACCTCCTCGTTGAAGGCCCAAAGGTCCTCCAGGCTGCCGCCGCCGCGGGCGACGATCAGCAGATCCGGCCGCGGCGTCTCGCCGCCCGCAGGTAGGCCGTTGAATCCGCGAATTGCGGCTGCGATCTGTTCGGCGGCGCCCTCGCCCTGGACCAGGACCGGCCAGACCAGGACGTGGCGCGGGAAACGGTCGGCGAGGCGGTGCAGGATATCGCGGATCACCGCTCCGGTCGGCGAGGTGACCACGCCGATGACCTCGGGCAGATAAGGCAGTGCCCGCTTGCGGTCTTCCGCGAACAGGCCTTCGGCGGCGAGTTTGCGCTTGCGCTCCTCCAGCAGCTTGAGCAGCGCGCCCTCGCCGGCGAGCTCCAACCGCTCGATCACGATCTGGTAGCGGGAGCGTCCGGGATAGGCGGTGATCCGGCCGCTCGCGATCACCTCCATGCCGTCCTCCGGGGCGATGCCAAGCCGCCCAGCGGTCCCGCGCCAGCAGACCGCATCGAGCACCGCACGCGCGTCCTTCAGCGAGAAATAGAGATGGCCGGAGGCGGCGCGCTTGAACCCCGAGACCTCGCCGCGCACCCGGACGAACTCGAAGCTGCCCTCGAGCGACCGCTTGATCGCCTGGGACATCTCGGAGACCGAGCGTACCGGCAGGTTTGCGCTGCCGGGGGCGGAACCGGAACCTGGCTCGGTATCGCGTAAATCGTTTTCGGTCTTGGAAGGTTCGCTCATGTTCGCACCGCTATGCTACAAGATGTACAAGCTCGAATCCAGGGGCGCGCAAAGCGGAGTCGCGAAGAGAAACATGAGAGTTCTGGTCGTCGGCGGCGGTGGGCGCGAGCACGCCCTATGTTGGAAGATCGCGGCCTCGCCGCTATGCGAAAAATTGTTCTGCGCGCCGGGCAATGCCGGGATCGCGCGCGACGCCATCTGTGTGCCGATCCCTGCCGAGGACTTGGACCGCCAAGTCGCCTTCGCCACGAACAACGCTATCGATTTCGTCGTGGTCGGACCCGAGGGCCCCCTGGTTGCCGGGCTGGTCGATCGCTTGGCCGACGCCGGCATCAAGGCCTTCGGTCCCAGCGCGGCCGCGGCCATGCTCGAAGGCTCCAAGGGTTTCGTGAAGGACCTCTGCGCCAAATACGGCATGCCGACAGCCGATTATGGCCGCTTCGTCGATGCCAGTTCCGCCAAGTCTTTCGTGCGCGAGGCCGGCACCCCGATCGTGATCAAGGCGGATGGCTTGGCCGCCGGCAAGGGAGTCGTGATCGCGACCACCTTGAGGGAAGCGGAAGCGGCTATCGATGCCATGATGGTCGAGGGGCGGTTCGGCGCCGCCGGGGCGACTCTGGTCGTCGAGGAATTTCTGGACGGCGAGGAGGCCAGCTTCTTCGCGCTCGTCGATGGCGAAACTGCGGTGCCGCTGGCCTCGGCCCAGGACCACAAACGGGTCGGCGAGGGCGAGACCGGGCCCAACACCGGCGGCATGGGCGCCTATTCGCCAGCGCCGGTCATGAATCCCGGGATGGAAGCCCGGGTCATGACCGAAATCATCGAGCCCACGGTCCGGGCCATGAAGACGGAGGGTCAGCCCTTCAAAGGCGTCCTCTATGCCGGGCTGATGATCACCGGGGACGGCCCCCGGTTGATCGAATTCAACGTCCGCTTTGGCGATCCGGAGTGCCAGGTGCTGATGCCGCGTCTCAAGTCCGACCTGCTGCCCGCGCTGGTCGCCTCGGCCGACGGCGTGCTGGCCAACATGGATCTGCGCTGGCATGACGAAACGGCGATGACCGTGGTCATGGCCGCCCAAGGCTATCCGGGGGCCTATGAGACAGGCAGCGAGATCCGCGGCCTCGCGGCGGCCGGCGCGCTGGAAGGCGTGACCGTGTTTCACGCCGGCACCAAAGCCGGGGAGGCGGACAGCGTGTTGGCCAACGGCGGCCGGGTGCTCGGTATCACCGCAACCGCGCCCAGCACCGCCGAGGCCCGCGCCCGCGCCTACGCAGGGGTCGATCTGATCGACTGGCCCGAAGGCTTCTGCCGCCGCGACATCGGCTGGCGCGCGCTGGAACGTGGTGATTAAACACTTGATATTTTACCCATAATACTCACGGTTTTGCCGTATCGAGATTTCGGGTAGCATGGGTCCATTGTCGCGCCCGGGGCGGGCGCCAAAACAACGGGGCAGCCGGGATAACCGGCGCCTTTCTGGGGAGCGCGATGATCCATCAGAGCACCCGCAAGCGGGTCTGGGACAAACTTTTGGAATCGCTCGGCAGCGCCGATGCCGGTGGCCGCGAGCTCGATATCGTCATCCATTACCTGTTGGGCTCCCAAGCCGAAGATGGGGGCGGCGAGGCCAGCCAGATGATCGAGCTGCTGGTCGAGGAGGGCTACCCTTGGGAGGTGGTCTCCGAACTCCTGGATGCTGAGGTGCCGCCCTACACCACCGCGCTCGACGCCGCTCTGCCCGGCGAAAACATCGTATTGGCGCTCCATTCGCCGCGGCGCGGACGCTGGGCGGCGGTGCACAAGACGCCCCCCGGTCAACAAGTCCTGGTCTGGGCGGCGAGCGAGTGCCTGGCGCGGCGCCGTGCCGCGCTCAAGGCGATCGGCGCAAATCTGCCGGCACGCGCCGCCCCCGCGCCGGCGCGAACGGCCAAACCGGCACCTCACACCCAGGGTTGGAGCCGGATTCCCGAAGCGGCCATACCCGAAACCGCCACACAGAACTCCGAGACGCCGGAAGAGGTCGAGACCGAGTGGAAGATTCTGTTTTGAGCCTGGATACGGTCGTGGACGCGCCGATTCTGCCGGCAAGCGGCCCCGGAGAGGGCCGGCCTTATGTCATCGTGATCGGCAACGAAAAGGGCGGCACCGGCAAGTCGACCACCGCCATGCACTTGATCGTGGCCTTGGCCAAGCTCGATTTCAAACTCGGCAGCATCGATCTGGACGCGCGCCAGAGCAGCCTCTCGCGCTATATCGCCAACCGGCGCGAATACGCCGAGGAGAGCGGCGAAGCATTGGAAATGCCGTCGCACCGCGGCGTGCTCCAATCGGACCTCGAGATGCGAAGCGAAGCCCAGACCGAAGAGCGCAACCGCCTGCGCCGCGCCTTTGCCGATCTTGCGAATTGCGATTTCGTCGTCGTCGATACGCCGGGCAGCGATGCCTTTCTCTCGCGCCTCGCCCACGAGCACGCCGATACCCTGATCACGCCGATCAACGACAGCTTCCTCGATATCGACGTGCTCGCTCAGATCGACCGCCGGCGCCGCGAGGTGGTGGCGCCGAGCCGCTACAGCCAGATGGTTTGGGAGCAGAACAACCGCCGGGTGCTGTCCGGTCAGCCGCCGATAGACTGGGTGGTGATGCGCAATCGCTTGAGCCACGTCGAGGCGCGCAATAAGCGCGAGATTGCCGCGTTGCTGATCCAGTTGTCCCGGCGCATCGGTTTCCGATTGGCGCCGGGTTTCGGCGAACGCGTCGTGTACCGCGAGCTGTTTCTGAAAGGCCTGACCGTTCTCGACCTGCCGGAAGCGGAGGGATCGGGCCTGCCCCCCAACCCCAGCCACTTGGCCGGCCTTGCGGAAATTCGCGCGCTGCTGCAAACCATCGGGCTGGACGAAGTCGCGGCGGCAACCAGCGGCAAGGCTAGCGCCTGAAGGCGGTACGCACGACCAGGCAATCCTGATGTTTGACCGCCAGGCGCGCGCAGAACGCGGCGGCCTCGCCCTGCTTGGGAAACGCGCCGGTGCGCAGGCGCACCACGGCGGCGCCGCCAGCCAACTTAGCCTCGTCGAGGCTGAGCGACATCTGGGACAGGATTTCCGGGAAGCGGCGGCGCAGGGTTCGCCACTCCCGCTCCGCCCCGGCCCGAGTCTTGAGCGAGGCAAGCTGGACCACGAATGCGGGTGCCGGTCCATCGGCCGCCGGCTCGAGTCCGGTGTCCGGCTTGCGCGGTGGGATCGGCACCGCCGCTGCCGCGCCAGCAACGGTGCCCGGCTTATTTAATGCGGGAACCCCCGGAACGCTGGACGCTTTCCCGGCTGCCGGCACGCTGACGCCGCCTCGGACCTCCTTGATCACCAGGCCGAAGTCGTGGGCGCCGCTGGGCAGCGGGCTGGCCGGGATGAACACCCACGCGCCGGAGGCATCGGCGGTGACCGTGCCGATCGGCGTGCCGTTGTCGAGCAGAATCAACTCGGCACCCGGCGCCGCCCGGCCGGCAATCACCGCCGCGCCGTCCGGCTCGATACGCACGACATCGACCGAGGGCGGGTTGTCTTCCGTCGCCGGTGGCGCAGCGGGAAGCGATTCGGTGGTTGCCTCGGGCGGCGCCGAACGCGGCGCTTGCGATTCCTCCGGCTGCCGGGACAGGAACCAACCGCTCTGGTGGCCATAGATGGCGGCGCCGAGCAGGAGTGCCAGCGCCAGGCCCGCGGCCAGCGCCGGAACCCGCCGCCGCTCGCGGCCCGGGTCCAGGCGCAGGGCCGGGTCCGGGCGCGGCCCTTGGGATTTGACGGAAACGGCCGAAGCTTCGATTTCGGTGGGCGCGGGCTTCGCCGCGGGGACGAATGCGGCCTCGGGTGTATCCGGGGGCGGATCCGGGGGCGGATCCGGGGGTTGCAGCGCCACGCCGCGCGGGCCGGACTGCCCGGCAAAATAATCGAGCGGTAGCAGGCTCGCCGGCGGCGCGGCGGCGGACCGGGCGGCGGCGCCAACTTCGGGCAAGGCCTCGAAATCCGGACCGGTAGCCGGATTCGAGACCTGGGCCGTATCGAATGCCGCACCGACCGGCGCAGCGCGTCCCTTGCGCGCGAGCAGGGCCGTGGCGGGACGGGCCTGGGATGCGCTCATACCGTTCCCTGGCTGCTGGCGTCCACCATGGCGAGGCCTGGCGCGGCGGCCGAACGGCGCGGCAGGACAGGCAGGCGGGGCCGCGGCGCGACGCCGTTCAGGCGGCCGCTCACATAGCTCCAGAGCTTCTCGACCTCCTCACAGGATCGCGACGACTCGGGCAGCTCCATGACCGTACGTCCGTCGATCATGCTGGTGGCGAAGTCGATACGTTGATGCAGGACCACCGGCGCCAGCATGCCATGCTGCGACAACACATCGAGCGCTTCGGCGTTGATTCGGGCGCGCGGCGTGGCGCCGTTGAGCACGAAAACCAGTGGCTTGCCCAGATGCGCAACCAACTCCGCGGTCGCGCCGATGGATCGCAGGTCGTGCGGGCTCGGCCGGGTCGGAATGACCACCAGATCGGCAAGGTCGACGACCTGGGAAATGGCCTCGCTGAGCGCCGGCGGCGTATCGATGAACAGAATCCTTATGCCGAGATCGCGCAGCCGCGCGACATCCCCGGCAAGTCCCTCCGAAGTGGTCTGGGCGAACACCGGGGTCGGCGCGGCGCGGCTGTTCCACCACGCCGACAGGCTGCCCTGGGGATCGATATCGATCAGCGCCGCCGGACCCTGACCGGCACGCTCGGCCTGCACCGCGAGATGACCCGCGAGTGTCGTCTTGCCCGACCCGCCCTTCCGGGCGGCGATCACGACCACCTTCATCCGCGTAACTCCCCGTCACAACTTGGACCTAACGCCGGTACACCCGGGAAGGGGCACCGCCGATTCCATCGCGCTTACCAGATATGCTTATTATTTTGATTACCTCTACTATATGTGCTGCCGTTAGGGAACCCCCCCGGGCCCGAAAAATCTCGCGCCCGGCGCCGCGCCGATGGGAAAGTTGGCGTCCGGATTAGCGCCGGGCGGCGAAAAAGTCCTTGAGCAGGGCGCCGCAGCGAGTCTCTTCGATGCCGCCGACGACCTCGGGCCGGTGGTGGCAGCTGCTTTGCTCGAAGATGCGCGGGCCGTGCTCGATGCCGCCGCTCTTGGGGTCGTAGGCACCGAAGGTGACGCGCCGCAGACGGGCCAGGGAGATCGCCGCCGCGCACATCGGACAGGGCTCCAGAGTCACGTGAGGATCGGCCCCGATCAGGCGTTTGTGCCCGAGCCGCCGGGCCGCCGCCGAGATCGCCAGCATCTCGGCATGGGCGGTGGGGTCGTGCAGGGCCTCGACCCGGTTGTGGGCGCGCGCCAGGACCTCGCCACTGACCGAATCCACCAGCACCGCGCCGACCGGCACCTCTCCCAATTCGGCAGCCGCCTGGGCCTCGTGCAGGGCCAGTTCCATCGGCGCCGGAACACCGCGGGTCGATCGCGCGCTTGCCATGGCCGGCAGCCTGCCGCCGGGGCGATCCGGGGTCAAGGCGCGGGCATTGGGCGCGGGCGTTGCCCACAAGCCGTGGCGTGCCTATAAATCGGCGCCATGACCCGCCCGGAGAACATCGAATCGACCCGAGACAATGAGCCGGAGACGGCCCCGGAGAAAGGCGAGCGCCCAGATAAAGGGGAGCGCATCGCCAAGGTGATCGCGCGCGCCGGGATCTGCTCGCGGCGCGAGGCCGAGCGCCTGATCGCCGCCGGCCGGGTCGAACTGGACGGCCGGCGCCTGGACAGCCCGGCCGTGACCGTCACCGCCGCCCAGCGCATCGTCATCGACGGCGAACTCCTGCCCGCGCCCGCGCCGGCACGCCTGTGGCGCTACCACAAGCCCACCGGGCTGATCACCAGCGCCCGCGATCCGCAAGGCCGGCCCACGGTGTTCGAGGCCCTGCCCCCGGACCTGGGGCGGCTGCTCAGCGTCGGCCGCCTGGATATGAACTCGGAAGGCCTGCTGTTGCTGACCAACGACGGTGCGCTCAAGCGCCGGCTCGAGCTGCCGGCCAACGCCTGGACCCGGCGCTACCGGGCACGGGTGCACGGCCGGCCCGATCCCCGGAAACTGGCGGACCTGGCCCAGGGGGTGCGCGTGGACGGCATCGACTACGGCCCGATCCGCGCCGAGCTGGAACGCCAGACCGCGAGCAATGCCTGGCTCAAGATGGCATTGACCGAGGGCAAGAACCGGGAGGTGCGCAAGGTCCTCGAGCACCTGGGCCTCGCCGTCAACCGCCTGATCCGGGTCGCCTACGGGCCGTTCCAGTTGGGGCGCCTGCCGCGCGGCGCCGTCGATGAGGTGCCGGGCCAGGTGCTGGCCGAACAGCTCGGCCAGAGTAGCGGCCGTAAGATCGGCACCGCCAAGGCCAAGCCGAAACCGGTCCGGCCGGGCGGTAAGAGGCCGGGAGGCAGGAAACCGGGTCCGAGCAAGGCGAAGCGCGGCCAGAGCGGAGCGGTCACGACGGGAGCCAAGCATGCGCATCGTCGGCGGCCGTCATAGGGGTCGGCGGCTCGAGGCGCCGGGCGGCATGGCCCTGCGCCCGACCGCCGATCGCACCCGCGAAGCACTGTTCAACATCCTGTGCCAGGGTAAGTTGGACTGGCGCCCCAGCAGGCAAGACGGCGACAATCCGCTGGCCGGCGCGCGGGCGCTGGATGCTTTCGCCGGCACCGGTGCGCTCGGCCTCGAGGCGCTGTCGCGCGGGGCCGGTTTCGTCACATTCATGGAAAACCAGGCGGCCGCGCTCCACGCTTGCCAGAGCAATATCGAGGCGCTCGGCGAGGCCGCACAGGCCGAGCTGCTGCGTGGCGACGTCCTGCGCCCGCCGAAGGCCATGGCGCCTTGCGAGCTGGTCCTGATGGACCCGCCCTACAACCAGGACCTGGCGCCGCCCGCGCTCGCGGCGCTGCAGGCGGCCGGCTGGCTGGCGCCCGGCGCGCTCGCCACGGTCGAGTTGATGGCCACGGAGCCGCTCACCCCGCCGGAAGGCTTCGAGATCCTCGACGAACGCAAATACGGCCAGGCGAGACTGGTGTTCTTGTGCAATCTAGGAGGGTAGGCGTACAATGGGACCATGGGTCAGCCTTCACACCGTCGACCGGATTACCATCGAAAAATAACTTGGCTGATTTGGAAACATCGAATTGGGGTCGCGGCTCGTATTGGTTTGGTCGTAGTTCCGCTATTGGCTGTGCTCGCCGTTTTCGTCGGCGACCCA
>SMVB01084522.1_pt1 | contig 11553 bp, 13 predicted proteins | sample 2456461 | NCBI WGS metagenome assembly SMVB01 (sample SAMN11095934, study PRJNA526329) | marine sediment metagenome | biome: Marine sediment; feature: Surficial sediment; material: Deep marine sediment; isolation source: Hadal surficial sediment | place: Pacific Ocean | collected 2014-05 | depth...
CATGATCGCTATATGCTGGAAACGGTTTGCACGGAGTTTGTGGGGTTGGACAACAAGGGGGCTCATGGGCACTTTGCGAGCTATGAACAATGGGAATCATGGCTCTCTCGTCAGCAATCGGGAGATAACGGAAAACCCCAGGCTTCTCGAACTCGAAACGATATGCCGCGAGAGTCAAAGCCGAAAAAACTCTCGTATAAAGAACAGAAAGAATATGAGAGGATGGAAAAGAGAATCCTCGAAGCTGAGACAGACTGTGATGCCTGTCGGGAGAAGGTTGAAGAGCCCACCGTCGCCTCAGACCATCTTCGGCTTCAAGAAGCCTATGAAGCATTGAAAGACGCCGAACGCAAAGTGGAGCGGCTCTATGCCAGATGGGCCGAACTCGAAGCCAAACGCCAAGCCTCTTGAGAAGGGTGATAGCGTATGAACTTTTGAGGTTATTGCTAGACTTTATATACCATGCCGAGATGGCTGGGGAATATATGTGAAGTCGAGCAACGGCCCCAAATTTTGGTTGTCGAGAGCAGTTTATGGTTTTATTGAAAAGGTTTCATGGAGTATGTCTAGTTACTTAGTTTGTGCTAAGAATTAGGAAGAGTCGTAAACTCTTTCGATTGAAGTAACCGTTTATCTGCGGTGACAAGGGTGAGATCATAGACCTGAGCCGTGGCACCAAGAAAACGATCCACTGGGTCTTGGTGGGAGAAGATGAGCTGCCGACTTTGAATGGCCACTTCATGATTGAGCGGAGCTTCTTGAAAAGGAATGTGTTTGTACGCTTGTCGAATCCAATTGAGGGGGTCTGGAGTCAAAGCGATCTTGTGTTTTTCGGCAAGTAGCAAGACTTCCCATGTTGTTAAAGGGGAGAGCCAAAGACTATTGGATGGGTTTTCCAGTTCGGTTTTTATTCGAATGCTTAGTCGATCAGGGTCTAACAGTGCCCACAAAAAAATATGGGTATCAAGTAAAAGATTCAAGATTTCAGAGTTTCCCAATCAGTTGGATCAACCACCGGGGAAATAATATCATCAAGTATCTGCCCTGTTTCTTTCATACTGCCTAGCCAAGATTGAGGTGGAGGGGAAGGGGAAGGTGGGATGACTTGGGCAATAGGATCGCCTTTCCGAGTGATGATAATTGGCTGTCCCGTGCGCTTTACTTTGTCCAAAAGAGCGAGGCAGGTGGCTTTGAACTTTGAAATCGGAATAGTCTCCATGATTGTCCCCTATTCTTTCTTGCCTGTTGACCATAGTTGATGACCATAGTCTATAGTAGTTGGTTGAAAAGATCAATGTGCAGTCTCATCCCACGAGAATCCCTGACTAACAACTACTTGGGGCATTGCTTAACCTTACACTTCTTTTCCATTGTAAGTAGGGGCAGAACGATTGCTTCAAGACTTAATTTTCAAAAGTTAAAAGGGGGGCAAGCCACTTGTTTTATAATATAGCTTTACCTCCCGGTTGGTTTGGAACTTCGCTCATTGCCTAAGATATACCATAAGGTTTCTTTGGGGAGCACTTTCTTTTGTTCCACATTTATCTCATAAAACAAGTCTCTTGACCCCCTATTCGACCCCCTATTGAAATGAATCCCGACGAATATTTGAACTGTGATTTGAAAGCCGGGGTGCATGCCAAGCCCCCGGTCAGGGATACAGCCACACTCAAGAAAAACATCCATGCGCACATGCGCATGTTGCAACGCTCACCCACTGGCGTGAGCAAATACTTCAACCATCCGAAAATTGCGTATGCCGCCTAACATGCACTCTATTTAATTGCCTGGTTAATATGATTCAAAAGCCTATCCATTCGAGTATCTACGCCAAGTGAACATTCTCACGTATCTGTCACACATCCAAGAGCCTGTTCAACAATCAAGTCCCTATGTCTCTCTCAAATCAGAAGACTCTCTGGATGTAGAAAGTTCTCAGAAGTGGGGGACATGGCATGACTTCATGCATCATGTATGTGAGATGGCTTGAGAAAAATGTGAAGTTTAGCAACGGCCCCAATTGATCAAACTGTCCTTCCTGAAAATTAATAAGGCCGTCCTGCTAATAAATATTAGAAGGCCTTTGTCCTTTTAAATTTACTGTTAGACATACACACCATGAGCAAGGGGCGCTGCATGCTGAAGATGAATGGATTCTATGTACCAGGGGTTTTTTATTTCCGTCCCGATGTGCCAATCGTGCTGGCGGGAAATTCTCATGAATGTAGGTAATCCGACAGAAGATAGTCACCGCGCGCGCTCAAGTTTCGTTCGGGGGCTTGTGCAGCGTTCCAGCGGCACCGCTGTCGCATCCCCCGTATTCGCCAAAAAGCTTCCGAAGAGGATTGTGCAGTTTTGGGACGATCTGGATCGGCTACCTGGAGATGTGGGCGAGTGCATCGAAACATGGAGGAAGACAGAGGGGCAGGGTGTTGAGAGACTTCTTTTTGACAAGCACCAAGCAAGAGAATTTATTCGTCGAAGACTGGGCCCACGACACAAACAGGCATACGACAAGTGCTATCACCCGGCAATGCAGTCAGACTACTTTCGACTCTGCTATATCTTCGTGGAGGGTGGCTGCTACATAGATGCTGATGATGTGTACGATGGGGCTCAGATCCAACACCTCTTCAGCGATGGTCGGTTAAGAATTCAACCTCTGTGTTATGACATGGCGACGAATTTGATGGTGCCACCATCGCTTTTTACTAAGCCAGGTGCAAACGCCGCGAGCTGGATCTTCTACTTTAACAACAATCCGCTAATTGCTGACAGCGGGCACCCTCTGATAGATCGCGCACTCGCTCAAGCCACCCTATCCCTTGAGAATGATGTGGCGAACGGCTTGCCAGAAATCCAATCGACGACTGGCCCAGGGAATCTTACCAAATCGATATTTGACGCTGTAACTGAGAGCGGCGAGATCGAACAGACCCTTCTTGTCCTGCGCGATTGGGAAAACATCGCCAAAAACATATGGGATCTCAGCTATAGGAACGACTCAAGGAACTGGAGGCTTTCCAACTGCCGGGGCTATCAAGAATGATATGCCAGCAACATGTAAAGGAGGATGAATGAAGCTCGCCTCTCCCTGGAACGCACTTTCGAAGTTCTTGTTCCGCATCGCGATGAAATGTCGGAGGTTGCTACTGAAGAAAAGATCTCAAGCATTCGGGCTCTTGTCTACAAAGGAGCGTCCGAGGATAGAGCGCATTTACGTCATCAATCTGAATCGCCAACCAGCTCGTTGGGCCGAGATGGAACAGGAGCTAAGACACGTGTTGGATTGGTCTGGAGTTGAACTTTGGAATCTTACTGAGCGGTATGCCGCCGTCGATGCCAATCACTTCATGCAGGAACCGCTAAAAGATGCCGACATCGATCCAATTTACACACTCGGAGAACAGCTCTTCGTAGAGCCCCAACCGCTAGCTCTCCCCACCCGGCTAGAACTCAATTCTCCGATCCAAATGAGTAAACCTGAGATTGCGGTTGCTCGCTCACACATCGGCATCTGGCGACAGGTCGCAGCGAGTAATCATAAGTACGTACTCGTCCTTGAGGACGATGTGTGGTTTCGATCCGGGTTTGCCTCACATCTGGACCAGGCGTGGGGCGAAATCGAGACCGAAGGCGACAGGAAAAGCAATTTCGACATTCTCTATTTGTCCTACGAGGAAGTGAAGCACGGCACCCCTAAGACCTTCCTTTCAAGTAATGTGTTCCGCCCAGTACGCGGGCTCTGGCATCTGTCCGGATACGTTATTTCGCGCGAAGGCGCTGAAAAGCTCCTTCGACTCCTTACTTGTCGAGGACCCGTGGATCTATGGATAAATCACCAGTTCGGAGTTCTGGATGTACGCGCGACAAGACTGTCTATCATCAGCCAGCGACCCGATTTTAGCTCGACTAACTCTTATTCAATACTTCCCGCTCTCACGAAAATCGGCGCTATCACCAGTGAGGGTGCATCCTTGTTTCACGTTCGCCCAAGTGAGCTGCCTGTATTTGCATTTGGGCCCGGAGGCTCTGGCCTTTCATCACTTGCAATGGCCCTGTCCATGCTCGGATACAGATGCTGCAGTGATCTCCAAGCGCTCCCAGGTCCTGAACTTGAGATGCTCCTTGCAGGAGGTGGTAACCGAGTTTTTGACGCATATGTGAACATCAGGACTTTGGCGGGGGAAACCCGGGCTCTCAGAGAGCGTTATCCTCAGGCTAAATTCATAATCACCACTAGCAAGACTGGAATTACAGATGACAATGAGTCAAAACTTCTAGATGATCTCAATGGAGCTGATATCGCCGTTCTTCATTTAGAGGCATCCAATAAATGGCAGGTCGTTTGCGAGCACCTCAGATGCGCACCGCCCGCTTGTTCTTTCCCTGAGCTAGCAGACCTTGGACAAAAACAGCTCCTCTGCGGAACCATTGAAGCGGACGCAGTCCTGAGCTGCGAGACTCCTAAACGTGATAAGTCGCCATGGGTTGTTGAGCCACGTCAGTGGTGGCAAGGCATTCATTCCGTCCCGATAGAAGGAGGATCAGCGATCACGGCAACTCCCGTTAAAGTCCGCGACTGTTTAGAATTTCTTGACACAAGACGTTGGCTTCCGCGAAACGATACCTTTACGGACAACCTGGCGTTGTTTCGTCCCTCTAACATCGAGTTTCGTCCCGGACTCGGGGCTGCGCTCAGTATCAGAAGGGAATCCCTAGGTGTTCGAGAATATAGCGCTGCATCGTTAACCAGTCGCGACCAATACTTTTTCGGAAGATTTGAGGCAATCATTAAGGCGTCGAACGTACCTGGTGTAGTTACCGGTTTTTTTCTCCATCGCGATTCACCGAGGCAGGAAATTGATATCGAGATTACGGGAAATCGACCAGATCGTCTCTTAGTCAATGTCTTTTATAATCCAGGTGGCGAGGGAGCGAAGTTTGACTATGGATATAGAGGCGCAGCAAGCTATATCGACCTTGGTTTTGACGCATCAGAATCAGACCATCTGTTCGCAATAGAATGGGGGCCGTGCGAGATTCGCTGGTATGTTGACAATCGTCTAGTTCACAGGCGCGTTGCCTGGGAACCCACTCCGATTCCCCACCTTCCAATGGCCCTCCATGTAAACGCTTGGCCATCCCGATCCAAAGAACTTGCTGGTCGGCTAACTAGCCAGCGACTCCCAGCAACCACCTTTATAAGGTCGATTGCGCTGGAAGCGAATCGACACCAGAGGTCGCCATAATTATGAATATTCTCTCCTATAACCCCGGCCATGACGGTGCTGTCGCCTACCTGAAGGACACATAATTGTTGACTTTGGTTGAAGTAGAGAAGAATTCGAATTTTCGACACTCAGGGGTGTCTGTCCATGATTTCCTGAACATTCTCAGCGAACTCAGAGAAATACCCGACGTACTTTGTGAAGGCGGGTGGTGGCCTCGTGATGCTCAGCTGACCGAGAAATCGCCTTTTGCGGGATACCGAGGAGTATCGAAAAGCGACATCATCGTTGGTCGGAGGCGCTTGATGGGAAAGGAAGTCGAATACTTCTCCTCCACCCACGAACGTTCGCATCTTCTTTGCGCATTTGGAATGTCAAGTCTCCCCAAGGGCACTCCATGCTATGCGTTAATTTGGGAAGGAACGATTGGCGCTTTCTACGAGATTGATGCCGAGCTGAACATAACAATACTTGCTGATGTCATGCGCGAACCCGGACATCGCTATGCCCTGCTCTACGGTTTGGCTGATTCGACCTTTGCAAAGAATTTGGAATTCACTCGCATCTCAGACGCTGGGAAGCTCATGGCCTTAGCTTCATATTCCAACCGCAGCACGCCTTCGGCTGAGGAAGAGAAGCTAATCAAATATCTACTTCAAGACTGCCAGCACCTCAGGCCAATTTCTGCGTTCGAGGAACTTCGGTATTCTCATTACTACAACGTTGGGCTAGACGACCCAGAGTTCCGCAACTTCGCAGGTATTTTTAGCAACAAGATCTTTGATATATTTTATCAATTCGCGAAAATGAATATGAAGAAAAGAATGCCGCTAATCATCGCAGGTGGATGTGGCCTAAATTGCGACTGGAATACCAAATGGAAGGAATCGGGCCTTTTTCCAGAGGTCTTCGTGCCGCCTGTTGCAAACGATTCAGGTTCTGCGATTGGGACAGCGATCGACGCCCAGTTCCACTATACTGGGAACCCAAAAATCGATTGGAACGTTTATTCAGGCCTTGGCTTCGACACGACCGGGTCTTTCGATATGGCGCGGTATGATCTCTACGAGGCTGATGATGAAATGATTGCCGACATGTTGGCCAATGACCTCATTCTGGGATGGGTGAACGGTAAATATGAAATCGGTCCGCGGGCCCTGGGCAACCGTTCAATTCTCGCCGCACCATTCCAAGAAAGCACCAGAACACGGTTGAATGAGATCAAGCAGCGCGAGCAATTCCGTCCGATTGCACCTGTTTGCTTGGAAGAAGACGCTGCACGGTGGTTTGGTTGCGACCACATGAGTCCGCATATGCTTTATACCTATATTGCAAGAACGGATGCGCTGGCGGCTGTTACTCACGCGAATAAGACTGCCCGCATTCAGACGGTGTCATCTGCGACCAACCGAAGTTTGTACGACTTGCTCATCGCATTCAAGGTGCGTACTGGTTACGGTGTCTTGTGCAATACATCACTGAACTTCAATGGAAGAGGATTTATAAACAAGATAGATGATCTTTCATCATATATCATAAAGCATAATTTGGATGGCTTTGTGGTTGAAGGGCGAAGCTATATTTTGAAGTCGTCGAGGAGGTATCAGTCATACTTAAGCATGCTAAAACCTATAGCTGGCGGAAATGTGACGCCCCCTCGCGCAATGAGGGAAGTCTAACAAAGCGTTCCACGCGATGGCTAAAGCCGCCCGTGAACACTGACGTTAGTGTTAAATATGAAAGGCGGCTCCTGGCTGAAAGCAGGCTGTCAAATTATATTTCACTCAATAATCTAAAATTATTAGGTTAAGTCTGAGCCTATAAGAAGTGGTCCCACTTCTATACACCCTATCGATAGGTTGTTTGAGCGCAACGTGATGCAGGTATAAACGTCATTTATTAGTTTGGGTTTTTCTAGTAACGCTAGAGAATTTTGTGTTTCTTGATGAGATACATCAGACTAGGTTTTATTTATATAATCCCGGGCCCATCCGAGCCATTCCAGCCACTCAACATCGTTCTTGAGATTCTTGCTGCAACAGGACGGCCCGGCTACCTCGATGGCTGAGATATATTCTTTCAGTTCACATACTTCCCGCCACTTTTTTGCCTCTCTCACGAGGTGCTTGTATCTCAAACCCTGAAATTCAGACTCGCGCCGCTGATCGTCTTTTGCCCTCAGAAACTCGATTGGTTTTTGTCTTCTGATATTTTTATTCTTTCTTTTGCAGTTGCTTTAAAGGCGGATTCGAACATTCGGTAAATTAATTCATCGACTCGATCAATAATTAAAGTTTGACCATCCTTAGAACTGATGCAGTGGTGACCTTTTAAGTTAATTTTAATCTCCAGTAGCCCCTTGGGTTCATATCTCCACCGGTCGTGCCAGTGATCGTATCTACGCTTCGGTCTTTCTTCCTTTGGTACTTCAAATCGTCGACTAGTTTCTTCCACACGAATTGAATACTGGTATCCTAGCCAGTTGATCGTGAACTTATAATACTCGGAAGCGTGGTCGTCGAAAAAAAGGTGCGGTGGTACCCAGTTCAACAAGGCGAGTTAAGAACGCCTCAATGAGCTCGACGGCTTTGGGATACATTTTTGGTGATACTCTAATGGGATGTCCGAGTGCCGGTATTATCACTCTTCCTCGCTCGTCTGTTTTTCTTAGATCTAAGGGTCTTTTGATATCGCGCATTGCTCCATCGATTTCTCGGCGAAGGCTTGTTGATACTTCCTTGTGTTCATCAAGTAATTCTTCCCATTGATGTAGACAGCTTTCTTCCTGCTTTGTCTTTTGGGGCTTCTTTTCAAAAGTAAAGGATTCGTATTGTTCTGGTTTCAGAGGCGGCAGTGATACTATCAAGCTTTCCTTTTGTTTTCTGTCGTTCATCAGGTGGTAGCCTTGAGGGGGAATGGGTATCCCGTGATGTCGTCAAATTTTTCGTATACCCACATCACTCCTGCCAAGCTCCTTTGACAATTGACTCATTGGTCTATTCCAGATCATCTGGTATAAATCTTCTCTAAATGGGGTCATTGCTTAATATTGTACTCTTCATTAGGTGCTTTTTCTCGGTTTATTGGCGTGGAGCTGGTTCAGGCTTCTGGTGTCCATTTCCACCTTCTTCCAGTCACCTGATGCTGACAACGCTTCTGCGGACAATCTTTTTTCCTTGTTTTTTACAACTGGGCAGAAGGGTTGCCAAGTAAAGAAATAACTCTACTATGTGCCACGAATCAGGGTGCGACTAGCCTGGAGCATTCCGCAGCAGGGTGAACCCTGTGTCTTGTTTCGCGAACGCTAAGCAGATGGTGGTCTGCATCAATTCATTGTGCTCAATCCATCTGATGAGAGGGTTTGGAGAATTGATACACTTCTTTGACATTCATGTTTCCTTGATATAAAGTAAGGAATATTATCAATATGTAAGGAGTTCATTCTATGCCTACAGCCACATTGACAAGCAAAGGGCAGACCACAATTCCTAAGGCCGTCCGTGAATATCTACGTCTTCGTCCAGGTGACCGGATGGAATTCATTTTGGAAGAAAATGGGCGCGTGGTGTTGGTGCCCGCCGTCGTTGATGCCCGCGAGTTAAAAGGTATGCTTTCACCTCCCAGGAAACCCGTGACGATTGAGAAAATGAAGAAGGTGATTCGAAAACGAGGCGCTGGCCTGTGAATGGTCTCGACACGAACATCCTTGTTCGACATCTGGTCCAAGATGATCCGGTCCAATCAAAAAAAGCTTCTCACTTCATTCTCACCGCCTGCACACGAGAATCACCTGGTGTCATCAATCGCATTGTTCTGTGTGAACTGGTCTGGGTACTTGAAAGCGCGTATGACTATCCACGGCGGAAAATTGCGGATGTTCTTGAAAAGGTGCTGATGACGAATCAGTTTTGGGTTGAGGATTTGTCTTTGGCTTGGATGGCACTCCGTGCGTACCGCGACGGTCCGGCTGATTTTTCCGATTATTTTCTTGGTCGCCTGAATCGCGGGCTAGGTTGCCTCAGGACCGTCACCTTTGACAAGCAAGCGGGAAAGGTGGAGGGTTTTGAGCTGTTGGTGTAGGAAGGATTCATGATCTTTACTCCTTACTCTTTTCTAAATCAAACCCGGACGAGCCGAAATCCAGCAAGGGAGAATATTCGTAAGGCGTAAGGCGTCAAGCGGGAGGCGATAGGAAAAGGAAGGGCGTATTCATGAAAAATGTTCTGCTGGTGAAGCTTGTTTTTCTGGTGTTCATTATTGTTGGAGCCATGTCTTCTTGGGCCTGGGCGAATTTCCTGGCTGGTGAATAAATAGGGGCATTGCTTGATATTACACTCTTCATAGGTGCTTTTCTTGGTTTATTGGCGTGGAACTGGTTCATGCCTGATGTCCATTCCTTCCTCCTTCCGATCACCCGACGCGGACAACGCTCACACCGACAATCTTTTCTTCTTTGTTTTTGCAACCGGGCAGAAGGGATATTCAGTAAAGAAATGGCCCTACTATGGTCCTCCAGAACGGTTAACCATTCAACAGGGAAACTTCTTGACCGTCTTTGACTAGTCAGTTAAACTAGTCAAATGAAAGAAATTCAAGCTTCTGAGTTTAAGGCGAAGTGCCTAGCCATCTTAGATGAAGTGGCCCGGCAGGGTGAACCCATCACCATTCTTAAACGAGGCAAACCCGTTGCTCAATTAGTCCCTCACACCTCCCGTTTTCATCGTTTTCCTCAACACGAACTGATAGGCACGGTGTCTATTCTTGGGGATGTTGTTTCACCAACTCTGGCACCTCATGAATGGGAAGCTGAGGACGATTCTCTCAGATGAAAGTCCTTCTGGATACACACATTTTTTTGTATTGGTTCGTCAATGATTCCCGGTTATCCAAAAAACAAGCCCGAATCATTCAAAAGGCCAGTCCTGAGCAACCGTTATTCATCTCAGATATTTCATTATGGGAAATAGCCAATCTCTTTTCCTTAAACCGTATTCGCTTGAATCTCCCGCTTCGTGATTGGCTCGAAGGGGCAACGGCACCACCCCTTGTCCAGCGCATTGGTATTTCTCCATCTATTGTCGCTGGTGTCGCAGGCCTTCCCTCCACTTTTCATCGTGATCTGGCTGATCGGATCATTGTGGCCACAGCACAGATTTTTGGTGCCACACTGTTGACCCACGATGCACGTATCATTGAGACAAACCTGGTTCCCACTCTCGAATGACCTTTCTCTTCCTGGTGAAAACTCACAACCTTAGGGCGCGCAAAACAATAACTTCCCAGAATTCGCGCCCAAATTTGGGTCAGATTGAGCTGATCTGAGGGAGCAAAACTGCAGGCGTAGCAAAGCCCACGTTGAGGATTTTGCGAGTGAAGATCGGCTCAAGATGGCCTGAAGATGGGAGGCGAAAATGGGGAGTTGTTTTTTCGCGAGCCCTTACATGGCTCTGATCAGTAACCAAGTGGGGTCGTTGTGTGACTTCCCTTGTTCCCAAGGCATCTCGATATAATGTATATAGTTAAGCAATGACCCCATATCCGAATCGGCCACATCGAATCCATCAGCGACGTGGATGGTCGAAATAAGACGAGGACGTGGTGCGAAGCAGGCGATTCGCCACGAGCGTGACCTGGATAGCGGTTCGTTCCGCTGCTCGAAACACACACTCTTTAATCACCCTGGGTCAGGCATCAGCATCAACCCAAATAGATATGTATGACCTCTATTGTGTCACGATGCCAAAAAGTATGAAGCGGCCGCTAAGTATAATCGTATGAGAACGAAAGGCCTTGATTGAAAAATGGATATTGGCCATACAAGCGGTACGTGGTTCACGATTAACACAGATAGGGTCTATTGACGGATCATACCATGAAAATCAATTACAACATACTCGAATTTCATGGTATTATCTTTATGTCATGATCAAGCGTCAAGCTATACTTTCCACAATCAACGCAGCCATGCAACGCAGCAAAGTGGTTGTGCTGTCTGGTCCCCGCCAGTGTGGGAAGACTACGTTGGCGCGGGAACTCCTCAGTGAGGAATCTGTCAATTATTTCGATTTAGAGGATCCGGCAAGCCTTGCCCGGCTTGATGAGCCGATGACTGCCTTGCGGCCTTTAAAGGGTTTGGTCGTGATCGACGAAATTCAGCGACGACCGGACTTATTTTCCGTGTTGCGTGTTCTGGTTGATCGCAAAGCCGCACCGGCACGTTTTTTAATCTTGGGCAGCGCTTCGGGTAATTTGCTCCGACAGAGTTCGGAAAGCCTAGCCGGGCGGATGGAGTATGTGACCATCGGAGGGTTTACTTTACCCG
>SMVB01313338.1_pt1 | contig 11553 bp, 9 predicted proteins | sample 2456461 | NCBI WGS metagenome assembly SMVB01 (sample SAMN11095934, study PRJNA526329) | marine sediment metagenome | biome: Marine sediment; feature: Surficial sediment; material: Deep marine sediment; isolation source: Hadal surficial sediment | place: Pacific Ocean | collected 2014-05 | depth 0-1...
ATTTCAAAAGGCAGAGCCACTTCAAAAAAGAAGGCCGAAGAAATAGCATCAAAACGTGCCTACTACAAAATCAATCACTTAATCAATTCTTGAAACTTTGAATTTAATTATTTATATCAGATAAATTTATTTTTTAATTTATCCTTAACGTTTTTGCTTGTTTTAGCTTATATATTTTAAAAGAATCTTTATTTTTGTACGAATTTTATTTTTAGAAATTTAAACTGATGTCAAAATTTCATTCTTTTGATTTTGAATATGATCACGATTATACATTAATTGGAATTCATTCTACCTTAGAAGATTTTAGAATTGCATATTTTTTAAATAAAAACTTAAACATACAATTGAACCGCTATAAAGAAGATTTAGATTTTACATCGGTAAACTGTAGTTTTCCTTTATTTCAATATGAGGATTATGTAACATTAACCATATGGTCATTGATTGCAAATAAACATGTTTTTGTTTCAAACATAAGTTCTGTAAATGGCCATTTATTTGAAGAGGAAACTAAAACTTCCTTTTTGATTTCAGAAAAAAAGCAAATTGATTATTTTATCAAAATTAATGGTCATATAAGCCAAAATGATTTGAAAAATATTTTATTAAAAATTAACAATACGCCCAAAATAATAACCTCCTATACTCTTGATCCTTACGAATTAAAGTCAAAGGATTATTTAATATTTTAAACATGAAAATAAGAAAAAAAACAAAAATAGTTGCCACTTTAGGCCCAGCCATTAATTCCAAAGAAATGTTGGAAGAAATGATGGTATTAGGTGTTAATGTTTTTAGGGTAAATTTTTCACATGCCGATTATGATGATGTCGCTCAAAAAATAAAAGACATTCGTGAGATCAATGAGAAACTCAATTTTAATGTAGCTATTTTAGCTGATTTACAAGGCCCTAAATTACGTGTTGGTATTATGGGAGAAAAAGTAAAATTAAAAAAGGGTGATATCTTTACTTTTACTACAAATGAATGTATTGGTAATGCTGAAAAAGCATTTATGACTTATAAAAATTTTCCTAAAGATGTCAAAGTTGGAGAACAAATATTGGTTGATGATGGCAAATTGTTATTTGAAGTTTTAGAAACCGATAGAAATGCCTATGTGAAGACCAAAGTTTTACGTGGCGGTAAGTTGAAATCAAAAAAAGGAGTAAATCTACCCAATACAAATATTTCTCTTCCGGCTTTAACCGAAAAAGACATTAAAGATGCTTTATTTGCTATTAAATTGGATGTGGATTGGATCGCTCTCTCATTTGTTAGAACGGCTGAAGATTTGAATAAATTAAATGATCTGATAAAGGAAAATTCAGATCATAAAATTCCTATAATTGCCAAAATCGAAAAACCTGAAGCGGTTGAAAATATTAGTCAGATTACAGCAAATTGTGATGGGTTAATGGTTGCACGTGGAGATTTAGGTGTTGAGATTCCCATGCATGAAGTCCCGATAATCCAAAAAACTTTGGTTAGAAAAGCTAAGGAAGCTCGTATTCCAGTAATCATTGCTACGCAAATGATGGAAACAATGATCACCAATCAAATTCCTACAAGAGCCGAGGTGAATGATGTTGCAAATTCTATCATGGACGGCGCAGATGCCGTAATGCTCTCTGGTGAAACTTCTGTGGGTGAGTATCCAAGAGAAGTTATCAAAACTATGAGAAATATTATTGAAAGCGTGGAAAATTCTGAATTAATTAACAGCCCTGTTAACTCTGTAGAATGTGTCAATGAAAGATATATTACCAAATCCATTTGCAGGCAAGCAGCTTTTCTTGCGGATGAAATTGGTGCAAAAGCCATTACAACTTTAACCAATAGCGGTTATACTGCATTTCAAATTTCATCTTGGAGGCCAAAATCGAATATTTTGGCGTTTTCAGATAATCGAAGAATCTTAGCCATGTTAAATCTGCTATGGGGAGTAAAAGCACAATTTTATGATAAAATGGTTAGTACCGATGATACTGTTGAAGACATTAATAGAATTACCCTTGAAAATAATTATGCAGGAAAAGGTGATTTTGTAATTAATTTAACTTCCATGCCTGTACACGAAAAAGGGATGGTGAATACTTTAAGAATTTCTCAATTATAAAATCACGCCTTTTTATTTATCATTTTTATCCCATCTTGGATTAAATGCGATATTGATTTATCTTTAGCCAAATTGTTTAAATGTTCTAAAACCATGGAAGCCAAATTTTCATGGTTTGATTTTTGAAATATTTCATATATCTCCAATAAAAGCAACCAATCATTCGTGAAATTACTAATTAAATTATTACAAATAGTTTGTAATTTTTCTATGTTGACTTCATTGTTTTGCACCATTGACCTTACCTCATAATACAAATTATGAAGTTTCTTTTCATCCCGGCTATATGCTATTTTATGTGTTTTTTCTTTTGGTGCCTCAAAAAATAAACCATAACTATTCGGATCAGCTAAACCCGAATATGCCGAAATAACAGACGCTCCAATCGCCATATCATAAATACCCCATGAAGGATCAAATAAAATTTCCTCCCCCATTTTAACGGTACAATTTTTAAAAGAAATTAAAATAATTTTACCTTGTAAATTTCGCCTTCCTGTAATAATTTCACCTTCGGCCTCAATTCCACCTTCAAATTGAAGTTTTATGGTCTTTCCTTCAGAAATTCCATAGGTTTCTAAATCTGTTGGCGACATATCCTCGATGGCAATATTTATGCCCTTTAATTTTCCTATTGGAGAACCAAATCCATCTTTATGATAAGATTTATCATGACCTATTAACTCCTTATTATTATAAGCCAAAGCAGTTGGACCATTTGTTTTTATATAAATTGGATTTTGGTCTTCGTCTGAAATAACTTGAACAAATTTTCCTGATATTTGAATTCCCGTACTTAATTCGATAGTTCCTAAATCTCTGGAATTAATTAATTTTTCAAGTCCGTGTATTCCCCCATTTCTCAATGCCATTTTATTGGCAAACTCCTCCAAAACAAAACTCAAATACGCAAAATTTGGGCTTACGAATAAGTGGGGTTGAGGCTTTGTAATATTAAATTCAACATTCGAAGCCTCAATACTATAGGCTACTTTACGAACCTTATCACTCATACACCACTTACTTTCGCCAATGGATGACAACAAACCTGCCCCATAAATTTTAGGATTACTGATGTTTCCTATTAATCCATATTCCACGGTCCACCAATGCATATTTCTCATCTTTGACATCTCACTAACCTCCCCCATGTTATTCGAAATTTCTTTAACAATTGCCTCCGCTTCCATGATATCTTTTAGGAGGGTATTTGGATCTTCTTTTATGATTGAGAGATGCCTGATAGCTTCATATAATTCATAATCTTTCTCAGATGAAATTGCCTTGGAACCAATTTCTCCAAAACGACGTAAATATTCGGCATATTCCGGGTTCGCTATAATGGGAGCATGGCCTGCCGCTTCGTGAATAATATCCGGTGCCGGAGTATATTCAATATGTTCTGCCGTACGAATGTCTGCCGCAACAACCAAAATATTGTAAGCCTGAAATTCCATAAAAGCATTTGGAGGAATAAACCCGTCAACTGAAACAGCCGCCCAGCCTATATCTTTTAAAATTCTATTCATCCCTTCCATTCTTGGAATATGTTCAATCGATATTCCTGTTTTTTCCAAGCCATCTAAATAAGATTTATGCGCAACTTTACTTAAATAGTCAATATTTTTTTTCATAACATACCTCCATACCGCCTGGTTTTGTGGCGTATATTCATCATAGGGTTGCTTTAAAATAAAAGTTTTTAAATGATTTGGAAGTTTTTCTAAAACCTTATTTGACATACTAATTTTATTCATAATTTATCAATAAAAGTAAAGTTAGCATTTTTTCAAGAACTCCTTTTTTATAATTTATTTAACAAACATGTCTGTTTTTTAATTTTTTTGTAATTTTACGAATATCTACTTATCAATATAAAACGAATCCTTATAAGAATGCATGGAAACATCAAAATTAAGTTGAAAATACACCACTTTTTATTTATAATCTTTTTCCTTTCTTTCACATCATGTGGTTCAATAAAAATTATTGAAAAGCCCATAATTTTTGATCAAGAGAGAGCTAAATTAAGTCTGGATTATTTGGAAAAAAGATATGGTTTGATCCAAGAATCTCCAGATATTGAACCAAAAATGGTTGTTATTCATTGGACTTCAATTCCAACACTTGAAAAATCTTTCTTAGCCTTTAATTCAGTGAAACTCCCAAATTGGCGTCCCGAAATTGCCGATGCCAGTGCTTTAAATGTATCTTCTCAGTTTTTAATTGATCAAGATGGAACTATTTATCGTTTGTTACCTGAAACGATACTGGCAAGACATGTAATAGGTTTAAACCACTGTGCTATAGGAATAGAAAATGTAGGAGGAACAGGTGACAAAACATTGACTAAAAAACAACTTAAAGCGAATATCAAACTGATCCGTTATTTAAAAAATAAATATCAGAATATTGACTATATCCTAGGGCATTTCGAATACACATTATTTGAAAATCATGAGTTATGGTTAGAAATTGATGATGGGTATCGCACAAAAAAAACCGATCCCGGTAAGCAATTCATAACCGATATTAGAAAAGGCCTTAAAAAATATGATTGGAAACCTGTACCAAATAAAAAATAAATAATGAAAATATTAATATCTCTACTTATTATACCAATTTTAGCAATATCTCAACAAAAATCTTTTAGCGAAAATTTATTTGCTGATTATGAAAACTATAAAGAGTCTGGTATCACCCATAGAAAGTTTAAACACAGTGATATCGTTCCTATTATACAAAAGTTGAAATCAGAAAATGGCTTTAGAGTAAAAACTTTAGGTAAATCTATTCAGGGCAGATCCATTTCTATGATTAGTTTAGGAAATGGAAAAACCAATATTTTACTTTGGTCTCAGATGCATGGTGATGAGTCCACGGCTACCATGGCTATTTTTGACATTTTTAATTATTTGAAACTTAATAAAAAAATATTGGATCATGTAACCGTGCATTTTATTCCCATGTTAAATCCGGATGGTGCTGAAGTTTTCAAACGGAGAAATGCCATTGGAATCGATATCAATAGAGATGCCTTACGTTTACAGAGTCCGGAATCAAAAATATTAAAAGCGGCAAGAGACAGTGTACAAGCTGATTTTGGGTTTAATTTGCATGATCAGAGTAAATATTACAATGCCGAACAAACGAATAAACCTGCCACAATTTCCTATTTGGCTCCTGCCTATAATTACGAAAAAAGCATCAATAATACACGTGCGAATGCGATGAAAATTATCGTTCAGATGAATGATATTATTCAGCAATTTGCACCTGGACAAGTTGGTCGATATTCTGATGAATTTGAGCCTAGAGCCTTTGGTGATAATATTCAAAAATGGGGAACAAGTACTATATTAATCGAATCCGGTGGATACCAAAATGATCCTGAAAAACAATTTATTCGCAAATTAAATTATGTTTCAATTCTTTCAGCAATCTCATCAATTTCTACAAAAAAATATGAATCCGTATCGATAAAAAAATACAAACTAATCCCAAGAAATGACACTAAACTGTTTGATTTAAAATTTAAAAATATTTCATTCGCCTACTTAGGAAATAATTACACAGTAGATTTAGGAATCAATAGTGTTGAAGTTAAGAATAAAAATAAAGGCCTTTCATCAGTTGGAATTATCCGTGAAATAGGTGATTTATCAACCTATTATGGTTATGAAACCATTGATGCTCAAAACCTGGTTTTGAAGATTGGTAAAACCTATCCCAAAATTTTATCAAATGTAGATGAATTTGAAAAACTCAATTTCAAAGAATTGTTACAACAAGGATATACAACCGTTGCCTTTGATAATTTCCCTCAGGAAATAAAATCTAACAACTATCCGATCAAAATTATTTCAGTTAAGGATATCGTGATCACAAAAGACAATGCAATTCCTTCACCACCTATTGAATATGGAAAAAGACCAACTTTTATTCTCACAAAAAACGATCAATTGATGTATGCCATAATTGAAGGAAATGTTTATAAATTTACAAAAGAATCAAATTAATCCATGATCAAATTTTTTAATTTTAGTTTACTCTTATTAACCCTTATTCCGTTTCATTTAACCGCTCAAAATATTTCAGGAAAAGTTATCGATAGCGAAAATACCATTGAGCTTTCTGAGGTGGAAATTATGGATTCAAAAAATAATTTGATTACATCTACCAATTCAAAAGGGTTGTTTCAATTAAACAATTTTGATACTTATACCTTTATTAGAAAAGGTTATATTACTAAAGCAATTGTTATTAATGATTCTGAATTTCAAATTATTGGACTTGAACCTGAACCTGAATATTTAAATGAAATTCAAATTACAAGTACAAATTTCCATAACAAATTGAAAACTTCGCCTTCAGCAATTTCCATAATATCGGGTAAAGAAATTTTGAGCAACAATACGCTGAATATTGCTCCGATAATTAATTCGGTTCCAGGAGTTTTTATGCATAACGGAACCTTAAATACTAATCGAATTACTATCCGAGGAATTGGATCGAGAAATTTATTTGGAACCAGTAAAATAAGAGCATATTATGAAGATATTCCTTTGACCAATGGCTCGGGGGAATCTAGTATCGAAGATATTGAATTAAGCACTTTGGGCCGTATTGAAATTTTAAAAGGGCCTTCTTCCAGTAAATTTGGAGCAGGTTTAGGAGGTACGATCCAACTAATTCCCGATAAAGGCCAATTCAATGAAAAAAGCTTTGAAGGCAATTATACATTTGGATCCTTTGGTTTACAAAAATATTTATTTAAAGTTAATTTAGGCAACCTGACAAATTCTGCAAAAATTACCTATTCAAATACGCACAGTGATGGCTATCGAGATAATAATGAGTTGGATAGGCAAGTGATTAGTGTGGCAACGAATCACTTTTTAGGAGATAAAGACAAACTTACATTTATTGGAAATTATATCAAATTAAAAGCCTTTATCCCAAGTTCATTGAATGAAGATGACTATTTAAACAATCCTGAATCTGCAGCCTTTACCTGGGGAAGAGCCAAAGGATATGAAGATTATAAAAAAGGATTATTTGGCATTTCATGGCAACATGATTTCAATAAAAAAACCAAACTGATCACCAGTATTTTTACTTCTTTTTTAGACTCATATGAGCCAAGGCCCTTTAATATATTAAAAGAAAAAACCAATGCTATTGGGCTAAGAACCCGAATTATTTCCGAATCTGAGCTTTTTAGTAAATCATTAAATTGGACTGTTGGGGGTGAAATATTTAATGACAAAAACTTATACCAAACCTATGAAAACCTATATCGGGATTTTCCTCCTGAGATAGGAAGTGTACAAGGTGATCAATTAAGTGACCTCAAAGAAAACAGAACCTATTTAAATTTATTTTTAGATTCAAAATACAAAATATCTTCAAAAACAAACTTTTCGTTTGGATTGAATCTAAACAATACTTCCTACAAATTAGACGATTATTTCAATAATGACAGTTCAAACTTATCGGGAGAGTATAATTTTGATATCATCCTTTCCCCAAAATTTGGCTTAACTCATCAAATTCATAAGGCGGCTATGATTTACGGAACCATTAGCCATGGCTTTTCTCCACCAACTTTGGAAGAAACTCTTTTACCCGATGGAATGATCAATAATGCTATTAAACCGGAAAGTGGCTGGAATTATGAAATTGGAAGTCGTGGGAATATTTTTCAGGACAAACTCTTTTTTGACCTTGCAATTTATCGCATGAATGTCGAGAATTTACTGGTAGCCAGAAGAACCGCTGGAGATGAATATATTGGTATCAATGCCGGGAAAACACAATACAATGGAATTGAGTTGGCCTTGAATTATCATATTATTAATTCTGAAAAATTTAAAATTTATCACAGGAATTCAATAGCTTATAATGATTTTAAATTCAAGGAATTTATTGATGATGAAAACGATTATTCCGGAAATCAGTTAACTGGAATCCCAAAGTTCACATTTTTCTCACAACTTTATGTCGATTCAGAAATTGGCATATATGGTTTCCTTAGTTTTAATTATGTAGATGAAATTCCCATGAGGGATGATAATTCAGTTTATTCTGACGCATACAATTTGGTCAATGCTAAAATAGGCTATAAAAAAGGTATCAATAAAAAATTATTCTTTGATATTTATGTTGGAATCAATAATTTATTTGATGAAAAATACGCTTCCATGATCCTCATTAACGCCGGAAGTTTTGGCAACAATGCTCCCAGGTATTATTATCCGGGTGAACCTATGAATTATTATTCAGGTGCATCGTTGAAATATATATTTTAAAATTATTGTAACTTTATAAAATTGCCACATACTAAATTCTAATCCAATGAAAAAATTAAATATCCTTTTCGTTATAAGTATAATGGCTTTTATTTCATGCAAAGAAAATCCGGCTGAAGGAATAGCCCAAATTTCAAGCACAGACCAGCCCTTTAGTTTCAGGACTGAAATTGTAGTAGATGGACTGGAAATTCCCTGGGGTATGGTATTTCTGCCAGACGGCTCTATGTTGATCAGTGAGCAAAAAGGAGATCTCATTCATTTTAAAAATGGAACAAAAACCTTGGTTCAAAACGTTCCAGAAGTATATGATAAAAATCAAGGAGGCTTATTAGACATAGAATTACACCCCAATTATTCTGAAAATGGCTGGATTTATTTTTCAATGTCTGCCGATATTGAAAACGATGGCAAAGGGGGAAATACGACCATTATGAGAGCCAAATTGGTAGATAATAAATTGGTGGATCAGGAAATATTATACAAGGCAACCCCTAATACAACCTCTGGAAATCATTTCGGTTCGAGATTGGAATTTGATCGTGAAGGATATTTATATTTCTCCACAGGAGATCGTAAAAACCGAGATGTCAATCCCCAAGATATAACAAGGGATAACGGTAAAATTTATAGAATTAATGACGATGGATCTATTCCAACAGATAATCCGTTTTACAATACGGAAGGTGCCAAAAAAGCTATTTATTCCTATGGCCATAGAAATCCGCAAGGCATGACCATGAATCCTTCAACAGGAAAAATTTGGACTCATGAACATGGCCCCAAAGGAGGTGATGAAATCAATATTATCGAGGCGGGTAAAAATTACGGCTGGCCTAAAATTACTTATGGCATTAACTATAGCGGTACAAAAATAACCGATGACACTTCATTACCTGGCATGGAACAACCGTTGCATTATTGGGTACCCTCCATCGCACCTAGCGGAATGGAATTTGTAACCAGTAATAAATACCCTCAATGGAAAGGTAATCTTTTGATAGGTTCCTTAAAATTCAAATATTTGAATAGATGTGTCATTGAAAATAATAAAGTAATCAAAGAGGAAAAATTATTGGAAGGCATGGGACGTGTACGAACGATACTTGAAGCCCCGGATGGTTTTATCTATGTGGCTATTGAACAGTTAGGTATTGTAAAAATCGTACCGGAATAATATCAAAATTTTAACAAAGTAGGATACCAAATAGGATTTTTTATTAACTTTTATTAATCGTAAAACAATGAAACGAAGAGAATTCGCAAAACTGACCGGATTAAGTGCTGTTGCTGTAAGTACAACAGGTTTTATTAAATTTAATGGCAAATTATTTGAAGGTGATTGCGTAACAACTACAGATATTCTGGGACCATTTTATCGACCAAATAGCCCAATACGCAACAACCTGCTTATTGAAGGAACAACGGGAGATATTGTTGAATTATTAGGGATCGTAAGACATAAAGATTGCCAATCTCCTTATGAAAATGCAAAAATTGAAATTTGGCATTGCTCCGCTGATGGAATTTACGATAATGATTCTGATGAATACCGATATAGAGGAACAACTTATTGTGACAGTGATGGAAAATATAAATTCATCACGCAAATACCTGTGCCCTATGATATCGGAGAAGGACTTTTCAGGCCGGCACATTTTCACCTTATGATTTCGGCGGCGGGATATCAAAGTTTGATTACCCAGATTTATTTTCATGGAGATCCATACCTGGACAAAGACTCCTCATCCTCAGCTCTCAAAGCCGAAAACAGAATACTAAATATTACCGATGTAAATAATGTCAAAACAATTGTATTTGATTGCAATATGAATGATCGCCTAAAGGCTTCATATTCCTCCCTTGTGAAAATTATTGGTAAATATAGGCATGAAAATAATGGAAAAATCTACTATAAAGAATACTTTGAAAAAGATGGTCTGTTATGGATGAAAAATAATGTTTATGGTAAAAGTTATGAATATATTGGTGAAAACAAATTTGAATATGGAGGAATGTCACCGGGATTATATGAAAGGTTACAATTTGATTTAAAAAATGAAGGCATTGTTAAACTCAAATTAACTTCTCTTTGGGAGAATGGAATTAAAAGAAAGAGAACTTATACGAAAATATAAATATCTCATCTTCTTCGAATTCGAAAATAATGATTCTATAAAATAAACTACCTCGACACAAGCATAGGAGGTATTAAATTGAGTTTGCTATCCAAACAACCTTGTTTTCCGATCCGCCTTAGGCGGAGAACCTGCCTTGCCGGCCAGGCAGGTTAAACCAAATCTTCTCGTCCGCCGAAGCGAACGCGAAGGAGGATTAAATTACCGCAATTTCAATAAAACATAACAATTACTATCAAAGGAGACCATTATTTAATCTTTAATCCGCTATGAATTTAACACCATATGTGAAAAACCTATATTGGGAACTTCCCAATTTGAAAAAATACGAATCTCCTTGGGAAATTATTAACGATCTGGATCAAATTATAAAATATTTATTGTCCAATCTGCCTTATCATGAATACAAAATAAAAAACAGGATTGCCATTCATAAATCTGCTATTATTGAAAATAATGTTACCCTAAAAGAAAACACAATTATTGGAGAAAACAGTATCATTAAATCAGGTGCATATTTAAGAGATGGGGTTTATATTGGCAAAGGAGTAAACATTGGTGCGAATTCTGAAATTAAGCAAAGTATCATATTTAATAAATCGAGAATTGCACATTTAAACTACGTTGGCAACTCAATTATTGGTGAAGATGTGAATTTGGAAGCAGGATCCATATTGGCAAACCATTTTAATGAATTTAAAAATAAGAAGATTCAGGTTTTAGTCGATAATAAAATCATTCAAACTAATGTCACTAAATTTGGATCATTGATTGGTGATGAATCAAGAATTGGAGCTAATTCTGTGCTTAATCCAGGAACAATATTAAAAAGAAATGCTATCATTGGAAGATTGACACATATCGATCAGCTTCAAGAATATATAAGTAAAAATAATTTTTAAACCTGCATTATGCGTTAGAATTTCGTTATGAAGGTTTCAAGCACAATAAAATATGGTATTTTATAAGTTTTAGCATAGCA
>SMVB01084921.1_pt1 | contig 11550 bp, 9 predicted proteins | sample 2456461 | NCBI WGS metagenome assembly SMVB01 (sample SAMN11095934, study PRJNA526329) | marine sediment metagenome | biome: Marine sediment; feature: Surficial sediment; material: Deep marine sediment; isolation source: Hadal surficial sediment | place: Pacific Ocean | collected 2014-05 | depth 0-1...
AGATTCCGGCGGCGTTCAAGCGGCTCAGGGAAGGCTAGAAGGGCCTTGTTTCCGTCCTGTTTCTCTATGTTATACTGGTGAAAACGTGCCTGAACAGGGCAAATAATAGCTCGATCCAGAGCCTGAACCTGCCGTAGCGGTTCAGCACCAGAACCGGGGACCGATGACTTTCGATTTCTTCCTCGAGAACGCTTCAGACCCCACGGGCCATATCTCCGCCGTGGACTTTCACGAGGTCTCCGACCTCTCCCCCGAGGAGTTGGAGATTTTCGCTGAGTCCTGGTACCCGATCCCCATCGAGCGCCAACGCTACATCGCAGGCAACATGGTGGAACACGCCGAGGACAACCCCGAGTTGGACTTCTCCGCCATCTTCAAGCTATGCCTCACGGGAGATGACGAGCAGCTTTTGGAGATTGCCATGGACGGTCTCTGGGAGCATGAAGACCGCTCGGTCATTCCTGCCATGGTCGAGGTATTGAGGTCAGAGAAAGGGTCCGATGTGCGCGCCGCCGCCGCCCGCGCCCTGGGCCGGTTTCCCCTGTTGGCTCAGGAGGGCAAGCTGCTGGCCAAAGACGGCGAGGTGATCCACGATAATCTGATGCAGGTCTTGGAAGACGAAGAGGAGCCAATGGCGGTCAGGAGGCGTTGTTTGGAGGCCCTGGCCCCGTTCAACACCATGGAGATAAACCAGCACATCACATTGGCCTACGAGAGCTTGGATCCGGACCTACGCGCCAGTTCCATCTTTGCCATGGGCCGCTCCGGTGAAGCTAATTGGCTTCCCATCCTGCTGCAAGAGCTTGAGAACGAAGACCCGTCTATCCGCTACGAAACGGCCCACGCTTGTGGAGAATTGGGCGAAGAAGAGGCCGTGCCCCACCTGATTCTACTGCTGGAAGATGAGGACTCCGAAGTCCAGTTGGCCGGGATCAGCGCCTTGGGGGAGATTGGCGGACCGTTGGCTAGAAAGGTGCTCACCACCTGCGCCAAGAGTGGTGACGACAGAGTCGAAGAGGCCGCCCGCATCGAACTAGAATCGCTCGACGCCTATGAAGAGCCCCTCGGTTTCGGGGAGGACGCGTAGGCCCGCGCAAAATCCGTGCCCAAACTCTCTCCTGACCAAGACCGTTTCCTGCGTTCCGCCCGTTCCGGGCACCTGGCAACCGCTGATGCCAAGGGCCGGCCCCACGTGATCCCCGTTTGCTACGTCTTCGACGGCGACGCCATCTACTCGGTCCTTGACGCCAAACCCAAGTCCACTCCCCTCCGGCAACTGCGCCGAGTGCGGAACATCCTGGCCAACCCTCAGGTGTCTTTGGTTGTAGACCATTACGAAGAGGACTGGTCCCGCCTCCGGTATGTGCTGGTGTCGGGAGAGGCCGGGTTGCTTGAAGCAGGCGAGGAATGGTCTCGGGCCATCGTCCTGCTTCGAGAGAAATATCCCCAGTACCGGGACATGAACTTGGACGAAAGCCCGGTGATCAAGATAACGCCGGTGCGATTTACCCCTTGGAGCTTCGAGCCAGAAGCCTAAAGCCCTGGCGGTCCAGTTCTGGTTGACACCTCATGGAGGGCAATCTACACTGGCCCGAAATCACGGCCCCACACGAGGGCCTCAGCTATGTGAGGAGTTGATACATGGACGGAGTCACAGCGATCGCCAATATCCTGCGCATGGAGGGCGTGGAATTCATCGGCTGCGTCCCCTACCAGCCGCTGCTGGAAGCAGCGGCCATCGCCGGTATCCGCCCCATCATATTCAGGCAGGAAGGCACCGGCATCCACATGGTTGACGGCTTCTCGCGCGTGACTAACGGCAAGCGAACGGGCGTGTTCATGATGCAGAACGGCCCCGGAGCAGAGAACGGCTTCGGCGGTGTGGCCCAGGCGTATTCCGAGTCAGTTCCCATCCTGCTGCTGCCTGCCGGAATGCCCAGGGAAAAACGGGGCATCCACCCCAACTTCTACCCGACACGCAGCTACGAGAGCATCACGAAATGGTCGGAAGAGATGAACATGGTTGAGCGCATCCCCGACCTGATGCGCCGAGCCTTCACCAAGCTGCGCACCGGCCGACCCGGACCCGTCCTGCTGGAGATACCGGCGGACGTGGCCACTGCGGAACTGCCCGAAGAACTGTTCAACTACGAGCCGCCCCGATTTGTGTTGCAGCAGGCCGATCCCTCGGACGTCAGCCGCGCGGCCAAAGCCCTGTTGGCGGCCGACCGGCCCGTCATCCAGGCCGGGCAGGGCGTGCTGTACGCCGAGGCCACGCCCGAGTTGATTGAGATTGCCGAGTTTCTACAAGCCCCGGTGATGACCACCTTGCCGGGCAAGAGCGGATTCCCTGAAACCCATCCTCTGGCCCTGGGTTGCGCCGGACCGAGCACCACCGGGATGGTCGACAAGTACCTGAAGGGGTCAGACTTGGTCTTCGGCGTGGGCTGCAGCTTCACCAAGACCAACTTCGCCCAGCCCATACCCACGGGCAAGACCATTATCCATTTGACCAACGACGAAGACGCTATCGGACGGGAGTTCAAATCTGAATTCGCACTGCTGGGTGACGCCAAGTTGGTGCTGCGCCAACTGCTGGACGAACTGAAGAGCCAGGCAGGCAGCGCCCGGAGTAAGAACCAGGTCCTTCAAGACGATATCGCGTCAATCAAGGCAGCCTGGCTGGCCCAGTGGATGCCCAAGTTGACCTCCAACGAGGTGCCGATGAACCCTTACCGGGTGGTCTGGGACATGATGCACACCGTCGATCTGGACAACACAATCATCACCCACGAGTCGGGCAGCGCCCGGGAGTATCTGGGTCCTTTCTGGGAGGCCCGCGCGCCACGCAGCTTCATCGGCTGGGGCAAGTCCACCCAATTGGGCTACAGCCTGGGCATGATCATGGGCGCCAAGCTGGCGGAACCGGACAAGCTGTGCATCAACGTCATGGGCGATCTGGCCTTCAGCACCGTCGCGATGGACGTTGAGACCGGGGTCCGGTGCAAGATTCCCACCATGACCATCATCGTCAACAACGCCTATATGTCCATCTACGCAGACAGCCGGTTCCCCGTGGCCTTGGAGAAGTACAACGTTAAGACCCTGTCGGGGGAGTTCTCCGAAGTGGCCCAGGCCATGGGCGCCTACACCGAGAAGATCACGGAGCCGTCGGAGATCATTGCCTCGATCAAAAGGGGCGTGGCCGCAACCGAAGAGGGCAAGACCGTGGTGCTGGAGTTCATCACGCGCGACGAAGGCGAATACTCCAAGTTCTAGCACTGTTGGACTGGCGCTGAGGCGTTGGTCCCAAGTTTTCAGTTTTGAAGCCCGTTCAGGCAGTCTAAGGAAGATATCTAGCCGGGGGGTGCCGGTTGCCCGATTTTATCCTGGTTTTTGGCGTGATTGCAATTGTTTTGACGGTCACCGCCTTGGCCTCTGGCCTGGTTGAGCGTTCACCGCTCTCTTTCCCTTTGATGTTCCTTGGCTTGGGGTTCCTACTTGGGAGCCGAGGGTTCGACGTGCTGGATGTCGGCCCCCATTCCCCGGTGCTGGAGGTGGTGGCCGCCCTGACTTTGGCCTTGGTCCTTTTCTTGGACGCGGTCAAACTTCAGGTAACCGAACTTGGCAAGCGTTGGCTGGTGCCGGCGTTAATCTTGGGTCCGGGCACCGGTCTGATTATCGTCATCGGGGCCTTGCCCTTTGGGCTATACCTGAACTTCGGCTGGATATTGGCGTTCATCGGCGGGGCGGTTCTGGCCTCGACAGACCCGGTGGTGCTGCGGGAGATTGTGCGCGATGAGCGCATCCCCAGACCAGTCCGGCAGGTGCTGAAGATTGAAGCGGGGATGAACGACTTGGTGGTGCTGCCGGTGGTGTTGGTGCTGATTGCCGTGGCCACCGACCAGGGAGGCAGCTTCTCCGGTTGGGCCGTGTTTCTAGCCAAACTCCTGCTGTTGGGGCCGGCGATCGGCTTTGCGGTCGGTGGACTGGGTTCATGGCTAATGAACTGGATGGACAAAAAGATGGCCATCCGGCAGGAACACCAGGCCCTCTTCGGCATCGGGTTGGTGCTCGCATCGTATTCAGCGGCGACGGCGGCTGGAGGGGACGGATTCCTGGGGGCCTTTGCGGCCGGGCTGGGCGTGGTGCTGCTCAATCAGTCCCTGTGTGATTGTTTCTTGGAGTACGGCGAAGTCACCTCTGAGATGGCCATGCTCCTGGCCTTTGTCTTGTTTGGAGCGGTGCTCTCCGGTCTGATCGGAACGGTCGACGTTGTCCCGGCGTTGGTTCTGGCGGGCCTGGTGATATTCGCCATCCGCCCGGTGATTTTAGGGCTTGTATTGTCTAAAGCGCGGATGAGCTGGCAGGCCCACGCCTTGGTCTGTTGGTTTGGGCCCAGGGGGCTGAACTCACTGTTGCTGTCTTTGCTGGTGGTGCAGGCGGGCATCCCAGGCGCTGAGTTGTTATTGGCGACGGTAGGCGTGGTGGTCATGGCTTCGGTGGCCATTCATGGCGGTTCGGCAACGCCGGTTGGAGTATGGTACGGCCGGATCGCTGCAAGGAAGACATTGGAGGAAGAGCGGGAAAGCACAGTGGCAGGCCTGTTCGGCAGCCATCATGGTGATGTGCCGATGATTACGCCCGAAGAATTGGCGGACCGGCTATCACAGCAGGCACCGCCCGTGGTGATAGATGTCAGGACCCGGGCCAGCTACAACCATGACGGGAGCAGGATTCCCGGTTCCCGGCGTGTTTTGCCCGACCAGATCCGCGATTGGGCGGCCACTGTGGCCAATGATGGGCTGGCCGATGAGGAGTACGTCGCTTACTGCAGTTGACCCAGCGACGCTACCAGCGTCCGTGTGACGCAGCAGTTGCGGGAGTTGGGATTCGCGGCCACGGCGTTGGCCGGAGGATTCGATGAATGGAAGGCTCACTACCCGGTCGAGCCAATCGAAGTCGCCGCCTAGCCGGTCCATTGACAGTTCCTTCTTGAATTAATTCGGCGTCTGGGCTCCAATGGACTGGTTTACTCCTATGGCCGGGGCCAACGCCTATTTGGCTTTGGTTCCGGCTGATCACTTCTCCCTGGAATCTCTCAAGAAGGGTGACGCTCATGACGACGCCTGCGACTGCGTTCGACAGCTCCCAAAACGCCACACCGCGGCAACCCACGATTCGCGACATGCCCACGGGCGAAAGGCCCAGGGAGCGGTTGGTTGAGTACGGCTCCAAGAACCTGAGCAACACTGAACTAGTCGCCATCTTGCTGCGCACTGGCTCGGCCGGTGAGAATGTAATCTCGCTATCGTCCCGGCTCTTGACCCGGTTCGGAGGGTTAGCGGGGTTGGGCAAGGCGGCCTTCGCCGAGTTATGTGGCGAAAAAGGCCTGAGCGAAGCCAAAGCCTGCCAGTTGCTGGCGGCGCTGGAGTTGGGCCGCCGTTTTGTGTCCCTGGCGCCCGAGGAGAGAATCATCATCAGCACGCCCCAAGATGCGGCCAACCTGGTGACCGGAGAGATGGGCACGCTGGACCAAGAGCACCTGCGGGTCATACTGCTGAACACCCGCAACGAGGTGCTCAGCACCCACGAGATCTATGTGGGCAACGTGAACAGCGCCGTGGTGCGGCCAGCGGAGGTTTTCAGGCCGGCGGTGCGGAACAACGCGCCGTCGTTGATCGTGGTGCACAATCATCCTTCGGGAAACCCCGCGCCCAGCGACGACGACATCGCCATCACCAAAGACCTAGTGGCGTCGGGGAAGTTGCTGGGTATCGAGGTCTTGGACCACCTGATTGTCGGCAGCGGACACCGTTACGTCAGCATGAATGAGAGCGGCCAGGGCTTTTCCTAGGACTGCGGCGCTTGGTTGGGCAATGCCCATCGGCTGACTCTTGCTTTCTAAAACGGAGCAGCAGGCTGCCCTGCCTACCGGGCTGGCCGCCCGAAGAGGAATCCCCTGACCGCTTGGTTATAACGCTGGTACATCATCCCCACGGCCAGAAGCAACCCTCCCAAGGTGATGAACGCCGCTACCCGGTAGCCCCGCTCCAGCAGGAATGTGTCGTACACGAATAGCTTGAGCACCGGCACAATCATCAGAATGATGCCCGCCAATCGTATCTGGCTGCTGTTGCGGATGACCCCAACAAGCATGATTCCAACTGCGTACAACGCCCACAACACCGTCAGCGTAAGGTGCATCTGACTGGTCGTCTCAGTACCCAACCTCACGGCTCGGGCATCGAAGAACCGCACAGCCTCCGCACTGAACACCCACAGAGAGATGGCGCTGCCCACTGCCAGCAGGACCGGATAAATGAAACGCTCCTGCTCCTCAAGATTCTCACCCAGCCGCCTGTAGGCATAGGCCGCCACCAGCACCGACGACAGGACGACAACGAACGTCAAGAAACCGAAGTTGATTACCGGCCGGAAGGTCAGGGGGTCCGGTTGTATCAGGAGTGTATCGACCAACAGCAACTTGATTACCGGGGCGGCCAGCAATGCCAGTGCGCCCCACCGCAGGGCTGCGGAACGCCGGACCATCGCGGCCACCATCAATACGCTGGCATAAACCGCCCATAGCGCGGTGAGGGTCATGTGTCTGCCGTCTTCGACCCGGTAGAAGTCAATGTCCCTGCTTTCGAAGTAGGCGATGGCCTCGGCGCTGAGGAGCCACAAGGTGATGAAGTTTGCCAATACGATGAGGCCTAGGTAGATGTCCGATTCAGGTCTGGAAATCTTGTCTCGCTGTCTCCAGAACAAGAAAGCAGCCGCGTAGATCGCCGCGATGACCACCGCGAAGGTTGGGAACCGCTCGTTCAATACCGGAATGAAATCTTCGAGATTCACCTGGGTGTCGAATATCAACAGCCGCACCACGGCCGTGGCCAGGATGCCCAGAGCGAAGACGCGGGTCACATCGCTCTTGATGTAAAGACCGACGGCCACCAGCACTGCCCCTTCGGTGGCCCAGGCCGCCGCGATCCAATTTCCAGTCAATTGCACCGGCACCGCGATAGTGAGGAAAACGACGGCGATGGAGAGGGCGAACAAGGTCACTAGGTCCAGCTTCCCGGAACGTCGCCATGCCGCGAAGGCAACCAGCCCATAGAGCAGGAAAAGCCCCAGAGTGATGAGGCCGAACCAGTCTTGGTATTGGTCCCACAGGAAAACAAAGGTCAGCCCGAAGAAGGCCGCCGCGTTCACTGTCATCAACCCAAGGTCAAGCGGCTCAGGGTCCCTGCGCCATAGGATGTGGAAAAGGGTGGTTGCCCCGATGAACTCCAAGAGGATGCCCGAGATGGCCAACTGCGCCAATACCCCGTTCCGATCGGGAAAGCTATCCGCCCACAGAACCAACACACCGTACGACCCAACCATGCCCACCGCAGTCAGCCACCGCCAGTTGCGAAAGGTGGACACCGCCAAGACTCCGGCGCCCACAACTAGGACGTAAACCAGAAGCCAGTGCTCATCGGGCAGGTCGGCCTCAACCAGGTCGGGTCCCAGCACAACTCCCAGCAAAACCGGCGCCAGGAAAGCGCTAACTATCCCCAGCAGAGCAATGACCAGAGACTCATAGCGCAGCGCCAATGCAACTCCCAAGACCACAACCAACGCCAAGGCAAGCAGAGCGGGCACAACGTCTATCAGGTCATAGAGCGCAAAGGAAGCGTAGATCGACAGGTATAGGATCGTGAGACCGGCGCCGGTTACGGGCTGCGCCCACAGCGGGTACCGTGAGTGGGCGTACCATCCGGCGGCGATGAAGGCGGACCCAGCGCCGATCCCCAGGAGGATCCGGCCGGTCTCGCCGATCCATCCGTTGTCGATGGCCAGCTTAAGGAAAAAGCCCATACCGATGGCGACGGCTATGGCGCCAACGATGGCAAACCAGTTCCTGCCTAGAATGTTTTCCCAATCAATCTGGTCAAAGGAGAAACGGCCGAATAATGGAGGGGCGGGAGTTGCAGGTCCTGCTCCCCCTCCGGCTGCGGTGCCTGGTGAAGACGCTGCGGGGGTGGGATAAGTTCGCGAGAAGGCGGCCGCACGATCTGCCAGCCGGCTAACGGGTGTAGCAGCGGGGGTAGGCGCAGGGGCCGGAGCAGAGGCAGGTTCGGGACTAAGCGGCTGGCCCGGCTGCTCGAACTGCGCCCGCTGTATCGCCACCAGCCGGTCCATGAGGTGTTCCAACAGCTGCCCTGCTGCTTGTAAATCCTGCTGTAGCTGTCCAATCTCTTGGCGGATAGCAGCAGAATCAGCGCCCTCGGGTAATGGTGGCAGCGGCTGGTCTTGAGGGGAGGAAACCTCCGGCATTGATGCACCGCAATGGATGCAGAACCTGTCGTCTGCGGAAACTGGTTGGCTGCAGTTGGGGCAAGCCGGACTGGTCATTTAACGCTCCGACTGGTTTCCTCCGGTGACTCCCTGTGCAAGCGCCAAGATCAGGGCAATGGCCTATTCGTGTTTAAGACCGGGCCTTAACGCAGGCTTTTGGCGAACTTCTGACGGACCTTGGCGACCTTGGGGCTGATGACCATCTGGCAGTACATACTACCCGGATTGTTCGCATAGAACTGCATATGCTCGGGTTCAGCCTCGAAGAATCTTTCGAATGGAGATAGCTCGGTTACCACCGGTCCGGGCAGACCGCCCGTCGCATTCAGCTCTTCGATATACGCCGCCGTCTGGTCTCTCTGAGTGTCGCTGGTATGGAGCACCACCGAGCGGTAGCGGGCCCCTTGGTCCGCGCCCTGGCGGTTGAGTGTGGTTGGGTCGTGCGTGGCGAAGAAGACCTCAAGCATCTCGGGGAAGGTGATTTGGCTGGGGTCGAACTCGATCCGCACCACCTCGGCGTGGCCGGTCTTCTCGGCGCACACTTGGTAGTAGTTTGGGTTCTCCACGTAGCCGCCGGAATATCCGGAAACGACCGACGTTACGCCTTTGATCTCTGTGAATACGGCTTCGGTGCACCAGAAGCACCCTCCGCCGAAAACTGCGATCTCGTTGTTGTCTATCATGCTATCTCTCACCGTCAGTATATTTTTCTTCGCGGCCCACCGCGCCGCTTGGTCTAGCCAACGATATCGGCCAAGCGGTCCACTTGGTCAATGTCATGTACCTGGGGCAGGAAGACCATTTCATCGACTCCAATGTTTGAAAGGCCTTGGATAATGCTGCTAATCTCCTCCGGAGAAGTTAAAATCCCCCGGGCCGCGCTCTCCGCGCCCTCCGCGCCCAGGAACTGATTGTAGTGGCGGACTTGAGCCGCTCCCCGTTCGGCGGCATCCGGGCCCAAGGCGAAACCGCTGGTGGCGACTAACCGGGGGCGGTCAGACCTGCCCGCGGCCTGCCAAGCGTCTTCGACGGACTGATAGAGGGACCGGGCAGCTTCAGGGTCGCCTCCTCCGCCCAGGTACCCGTCAGCCCATCGTCCTGCCCGGGCGATGGCGGCCGGAGCGAACCCTCCGATCAGAAGCTCTGGGCCTCCCTGCTGGACCGGCGCCGGACCCGGAGCGGGCAAGTCATTCACTGATCCTTCACCGGACCAGACCCGCTTCATCGTGGCGAGTTGTTCTTCAAAGCGGCGGCCCCGCCGGTGAAAATCGCCGTTCACAGCCTCGTAATCGTCCTCCCGGCGGCCCACGCCCAGGCCCAGCGTCAACCGGCCCCCTGACAAGGCGTCCAGGGTGGCGGCCTGCTTGGCCAGGAGCACGGCGTCCCGCACCGGTGCGATGAGGACGCTGGTCATGAGGCGCACGCGAGTAGTCACCCCAGCAACGGCCGAGAGCAGAACGAGGGGCTCGTAATTGTCGTAGACCAGCCGGTCGATGGTGCCCAGGCTCGAAAACGGCCCAGCGTCGGCTCGGCGGGCCCATTCTAGGATTAAGTCGCCCTTGGTGCCGGGGACGTTCCCCGGCAGGCCGATCCCAATTTTCATGTCAGACCTATGTGGTTAGTTTTACCTGAAGAAGGGTTTAGACAAATTCCAAGTGTTCGTAGCTGCCGCCGGTGACTGACTTGGCGTCAAGCCCCATCCATCTGTCGACGATGGTGGCATAAACGCTTCGGAAGTCCACCTGAAACTGGAGGTCGCCGTCTAGTTGGTCCTCATCCTTCAGTGACGGGTACTGTCCGTACATGCCGCCGGTCACGGTTTGGCCGATGATGTACGACCCTCCGCCGGAGCCGTGGTCGGAGCCGGAGCCGTTGTCTATGACCCGCCTTCCGAACTCGGTGAAGACCAGCATCAGCACATTATCGGCCGCGTCGTGCTCTTTGAGATCGGCGAAGAAATCGCCGATGCCGGATGAGAGTTCGCTGAGCAGCGGGGTTTGCACGGCCACCTGGTTGGCGTGGGTGTCGAAACCTCCCAGGGAGGTGTAAAACACGCGTGTTCCCAGGTCTTTCAAAATCACCTGGGCCATCCCGCGCAGGCTCCGGGCGATGGACGTGGCGGCGTACTCCACCGTGGAGGTGTAGGTCTCGGTGGCGGTCTTCAGGATGTCGGCCCCTTTCAGCGCGTCCAATCCGGTCCGGCCCAGGTAGTCCATGGCCGCTCCGGTACCGATGGCGGGGGAATACATCCTGGCGAACAGGTCCAAGGCCCGGGCGCGCTGCTCTTGGCCGGAGATCCCGGTCAAGACGCCGTAGTTCTCCAGCACGGCCACGGACGCCACCGGCACCCCGGTCAAAGCCATGGCCCTGGGCAGTCCTCGGCCGAAGTTCACGCCGGTCAAGACGTTCTCTCCATGAGGGTCGATGTCACGAATCACCCGGCCCAGCCAACCTTCCGTGGCAATCTTTTCCGGCTCGCAGGTGTGCCAGATGTCCATCGCCCGAAAGTGGGACCGGTTGGGGTTGGGGTAGCCCACGCCATTGATGACCGCCACTTCGCCCTGGTCGTACAGGTCTTTGATCTCGCCCAGAGCAGGGTTGAACCCGAAGCGGTCGTCGATGGGCAGGACATCTTCGGCGGGCACGCCGACGGTCGGGCGGTTGTCGTAATACAGGGGGTCGGCGTAGGGGACTATCATATTCATGTAGTCGCTGCCGCCGGTGAGTTGGACCACCACTAAGATGGGGTCTTTCTTGGTGGATGTCATGGGCTTGCTCCTGATGCCGTCTCATAAACCGGTCTACGTCCCCAATACTGGAGCAGTGGCCGGATCAAGTTTCTTGGATAAAGCCCACTGTAGCAGCGCCGCAAATGAGCGTCAACGGGGCCGGATCGCCCGGTATCTTGGCTGGCGGCGGACGTCAGCGGCCAGTCTGTGGCAGGTGTCGGCCGACTTGACAGTGCTTCGACGGGGGCCTTACGATTTAGATTGGTCCGCCACACGCGGAGTGGAGGGCCACCGGCCCTTGGGGAGCGCCTGTCTGGGCGTCTGAAAGGGTTGGTCAAGGGGGATATAGCTCAGTTGGGAGAGCGCGGCGTTCGCAATGCCGAGGCCGAGGGTTCGAGTCCCTCTATCTCCACCAAAATGCCCCTGTAGCTCAGAGGATAGAGCGGCGGCGTCCTAAGTCGCGCGTCGGGGGTTC
>SMVB01307632.1_pt1 | contig 11550 bp, 6 predicted proteins | sample 2456461 | NCBI WGS metagenome assembly SMVB01 (sample SAMN11095934, study PRJNA526329) | marine sediment metagenome | biome: Marine sediment; feature: Surficial sediment; material: Deep marine sediment; isolation source: Hadal surficial sediment | place: Pacific Ocean | collected 2014-05 | depth 0-1...
CCTGCAGGGTCGAGGGATTCCCGATCGAGATTCACGGGATGTAGCCGAGGCCTTTTAGCTGCTCGCGCACCTGGGGGTCGAGTCGAATGGCGTCGTCCGACTCTCGGGTCATGGCACTCCAGATGCGCGTGTTCTTCTCGATCAGCTCCTGCAGGAAGGAGCTGGTCTCGCCCCGCCAAGCCCTCAAGCTGGGATCGGCAGCGAGGTTCGTCTCCTCCGCCGGGTCGCTGGCATAGCGAAACACTTCGATCTTGCTGGAGGTATCCAGCTCGGGCTGCGCGAGTGCGCCGCGCTCGAAGAACTTTCTCGAGTTGAGGAAGTGGAACCCATCGAAGTAGACCGATCCCCAGGGCCGGGTGTCGCCGCGCGAGCGTCCGATGACTTCGTCTGACACCACCACACGATCCGGGACCCGAGACGCTCCGGTATCGGTTGCCAGCGGCACGAGCGACTGCCCTTGCAGCAGCAGGCCGCTGTCGTCGATCTTCGCCAACTCGAGGATCGTCGGCAGGATGTCGATCAGTTGGACTGCTTGCGGCACCCTCCGGTTTGCGGGAAGAACGCCGGGCAGGATCATGGCTAGCGGGACGTGAGTCACTTGCGTGTATCCGGGGGGGTGGTGGTCCCACTCGTCAGGTTTTCGCAGCCCGAGGAATTCTCCGTGGTCCGATGCGAAGATCACGAGGGTGTGTTGCAGGATCCCGAGCGACTCGAGTCGCTCCAGGAGGCGGGCGATGTGGTGATCGTTGTAGAGGATTTCGCCATCGTACATCCGCCGGCGTCCGTCGCCGGTCGGATGCGCAATCTCCGGCGGGTCCATCATGGGATCCCGCTCGAGTACGGGTGACGACAGGCGGTCTGCCTCCTGAAACCAGCGATCGAAGGGTGGCGGGGCGTCGTAGGCGGCATGGGGGTCGACGATGTGGACGTACAACAGGAAATTCCGGTCGAGGTTGTCGTCGATCCACTGGTCCATGTCGGGGCCCAGGATCTCGCTCGCCCGCTGGATCAAGTAGCGCTCGCCATCCCGGCGAGCGCGCCCGGGAAAGCGGTGGATCAGGAATTCGAAGCCCTGGTGGAGCCCCGCGTAGGGGCCCGCGTTGGGATTGCCCATGAAGGCTGCGGTCGCGAATCCCTGGGAGCGCAGGATCTCGGCGAGGGTGAGGTAGCGATCGTTGAGCATCTCGTGGAAGTTCCACACGCCGACTGCCGTGGGATAGAGCCCTGTCATCATGGCGGCCGCGGAGGGTCGTGTCTTGGTCGCTTGAGAGACCGCGTGTTCGAAGAGCACACCCCTTTTCACGAAGGCGTCGAAGTTGGGAGAGGTCTGGCGCACGTGACCGTAGGCCGAGAGGCGGTCGGCGCGCAGCGTATCCTGCACGATGAAGAGCACATTGAAGCGCTCCTTCGGCGGTCCGTAGATCAGGGGATTGCTCCAGAACGCGACGTTGCCCCCGGCACTGGTTGCGCGCAGTTCGATATCGACCTGCTTCCCGGCCCATGCCGAGAGGTCGAGCTTGCGATCGTGCCACTGGTCGGGGTCCTCGACCCGATGTTGCAGCACAGTCCGGACTCCGCTCGCGTCGTGAACGCGAAGCGAGAAGTCGATGGCATCGTTGGCGTTGAGCGCCGCGATGCCGGCGCGGAAGAAGACGGCGCCTTCGGGGAGTTTGAGGGAATAGAGGAGTGAGCGCGGCGTGGCACTGTAGAGCACCGCGCGCATCTGCCCGGCGAGCTCTTCGTAGCTGCGGCCCCAGTCGCTGCGCGCGTAGCGCTCTTGCTTCGCGACCACGCGCAAGTAGTCGAATTCAATCTCGTCATCGGTGACCCGCGAGGCCCGCAGGAAGATCCGCCGGATGTCCTCGGGTTCCTTCCCGATCTGGAGGGCGTTGGCGGCGTTGACCCGGTAGGTGTGGAAGGCGCCGTCCGGCACGGTGTCGATGAAGACCCGCGTAGTCGGATCGCGTCCCCGACCCTGGCTCCGAACCCGCTGGCCAGTGGGCTCGCTAGCCGGAACGCTGGACCACCCCAGCTCGAGAGTCTTGCTCCGCTGGACCTTGATTCGCAGTTCGAACTCGGCGATTGCGTTCTTCTCGAGACGAATCGGGGCGATGTTCTCCAGCCGGTCGCCCTTCCGATACTCGATGATCTGCAGCGAGCCGGAACGCCGCACGGGGCTGTGCAGAGGGCGAAGGGCGATCACGCCCATGGGATTCCCATCGAGGGCCGGCGGATCGGCAGACGGGCTGCCCTGGACGGAGACCGGTGCCACGCGATCGAAGCGAAACTGAAAGCCGCTTCGAGCGTTGGGAGCCAGCTCCGCCAGGACTTTCTCCTGATCGAAGCCTTCGGCGCGCAGCACCAGCGACTCCGCCTTGGTGAGCAGCGTCTGGGCGCTCGCGACGAAGCGCTCCAAGGGTTGCGCTGGACCGGACTCTCCGCCGCAGGCCAGGGCGGCAAGCGCGACCCCAGCCGCCAGTGCAACCTGTCGGGAGCCTTGGCCCGTCGCTCGCATCCTGCCCGCCAGGTCCATTCTCCGTGTTGTCCGCGGCGGCGCCGTCGAGACGCGGCCCTAGAGGAAAGCAACGTATCGCCCAACTCCTCCATCGAGACAAGCCGGGACAAGCCGAGGCGAGCCGAGAGCATCTGGCCCCCCCCGGAGGGAACCCAAAACGGAGGCTCCTTCGGGCCGAATCTGTGTCTGGGCACGGCTCAGGCTATGGGCAGGGATCGCCGATGCCCAGTGTCGGACGTCCGTTGACGCGTCTCCTTCGTTGATGTACCTCAGGCCCATCGTGATGAACCAGAACACCACCTTCTTGCCCAATGCCGGCCCCGCCGCGCTAGTGAAGCTAGAGCTAGGCCTGCTCCTTATCAGGGCGGGAGGGGTGTGAGGTAGCGTACCTCGCGACACACAAAACCCTCTCCCGCCTTGCTGGCCGGAGAGGGTTTCGCGTTTCTGGGCCCGGACTTTCGACACAGGCCCGGATGCATTCGGCGAAACCGCCTGAAGACGGCATGTCCAGCATGCCAATTTCCATCTTCTAGCTTCTTCTGCGGCCGCGAGACGGCGAGACGCGCGCTCGGCGCGCGCAGTGCAAACAGGAGAAGAGCGATGTCCCGCATGCCCATACAGAAGTACCGACCCTTTGCGCCCATCGAACTGCCCGACCGCAGTTGGCCCGGTGCGGTGATCGAGAGCGCGCCGCTGTGGTGCAGCGTCGATCTGCGCGACGGCAACCAGGCGCTGATCGAACCGATGGGCCGCGAGCGAAAGTGGAGAATGTTCGAAGCCCTGGTCGAAATGGGCTTCCGGGAGATCGAGGTCGGATTCCCGGCAGCCTCTCAGCCCGACTTCGACTTCGTGCGCGAGCTGGTGGAGAGCGGACGCATCCCCGACAACGTGACGATCCAGGTGCTCACCCAGGCGAGAGACGAGCTGATCCGGCGCACGATGGATTCCATTCGCGGAGCGCACTGCGCCATCGTCCACATCTACAACTCGACCTCGGCGCTCCAGCGGCGCGTCGTGTTCGGAAAGGATCGCGCCGGGATCATCGAGATCGCCGTGGAGGGGACGCGCCTGATTCGTGAGCTGGCTGCCGACCTGCCGGAGACCGAGGTACGGCTGGAGTACTCGCCGGAGAGCTTCACCGGCACCGAACTCGACTTTGCCGTGGAGATCTGCGAGGCGGTCATGGACGTCTGGGAACCGACGCCTGAGAAGCCGATCATCTTGAACCTGCCCGCGACCGTGGAGATGTCCACGCCCAACATTTTTGCGGACCAGATCGAGTGGTTTGGGCGGCACATCCGCGAGCGAGAGTCGGTGGTGCTGTCGGTTCACCCGCACAACGACCGCGGTACGGCGGTGGCGGCCGCGGAGTTGGCCGTCATGGCCGGGGCAGACCGGGTCGAAGGCACGCTCTTTGGCAACGGCGAGCGAACCGGCAACGTCGACGTCGTGACCCTGGCCCTCAATCTGTTCAGCCAGGGCGTAGATCCCGGGCTGGATGTTGGCGACATCAACGAGTTGGTGCGGGTGGCGGAGTTCTGCAATCGCCTGCCGGTGCACCCGCGCCACCCCTACGCCGGCGATCTGGTCTTTACCGCGTTCTCGGGTTCGCACCAGGACGCCATCCGCAAGGGACTGGCGGCGCTGAAGGCCCCCGACTCGAAGGCGGACCACTGGGAGGTGCCCTACCTGCCGATCGACCCCGCGGATGTGGGCCGCACCTACGAGGCCGTCATCCGGATCAACAGCCAGTCGGGCAAGGGCGGAGTCGCGTATCTGCTGGAGCGCGACCAGGGCCTGTACCTGCCTCGACGGCAGCAGGTCGAGTTCTCGCAGATCGTCCAGGGGATCGTGGAGCAGACCGGGCGCGAACTCGGCTCGGAAGAGATCGCGGAGGCCTTCGAACGCGAGTATCTCTCGGGGCGAGGTACCTTTTCACTGGAGGAACATCGGGAAGAGGTCGGGCCGGGGTCCGAGGGTGACGAGAGGCGAAGTGTCTCGGCGGTAGTGTCGCGCGACGGTGTTCGTCACGCGATTCGGGGAACCGGAAACGGTCCGATCGACGCCTTCGTGAGCGGGATCGCGCAGCACTTCGGCCTCGGGATCCGCGTGTCGGACTACCGCGAGCACGCGGTAGGACAGGGAGCGGATGCAGTGGCGGTCGCCTATGTCGAGGTGATCTGCGAGGGGGTCAGCGACGAGTCGACGGCCCTCTTCGGGGTCGGGCGAGACTCGGACATCGTCACGGCGTCGCTGCGCGCGGTGATCAGCGCGGTGAACCGCGCGGAAGAGCGACGTGCGGCGGACGCCGCCTGAGGTCGCGGGGTCGAGGCTGGAGGTGGGGGTGCCGTCTCAGGGGCGGCTCGCCACCCGGCCGCCGGCGCTGACGAAGGAGTGCGTCTCAAACCTCTCAACACTCGAGTCGCGCCAGGAACACGCCGGCGTATACCTTGGGATCCAGTGCGCAGCCTTCGCGCTCCTTTTGCACGAGCCAGGCCCGCAACTCGGGTAACGCGACTTCGTGCACCTGGATGGTCTCGGAGTCGTCGCCTCCTCCGGGCCCCACGCGCTGGAGCGGTCCGGCGCGCATGAAGTGGATGATCTCGCCGGACAGGCCGGGCGAAGTGGGTCCGCCGGCGAGCCACTTCATGCTGTCCGCGCGGTAGCCCGTCTCTTCGACCAACTCCCGATGAGCGGCGGTTTCGAGCGTTTCGTCCGGGTCGTCCAAGAGATCGCCGACGAGCCCGGCCGGGAGTTCGATCACCTTCTGCTGGACGGCCGGCCGAAGCTGTTCCACCAGGACGAGTCGGCCCTCCGGCGTCAGGGCCACGATGGCGACCGCTCCTCTCGCCGAAATCCGCTCGACGTACTCCCAGGTGCCGCGAGAAAGCAGGCGGAGATACTGTCCCCGGCCGATCACTTCGCACTCTGCTGCGTCCGCCGCGCGGTCGCTCGGGTTCAAAGTCGTGCTCCTCGCCGCGTCGCGGCTGTGTGGATGCGGTGCGAGAGGGCCGGCGGCAGCTCTCCGCGAGCCAGTCTAGTGCGCCGCGGCGATGACCAAAAGCTCTTTAGCTGCGGATAGTTGTGGCTGTCTCGCCGGCAGGGCACCAAAGCCACACAGGGTCCTGTTTGCGGCGCCTCCGCCAGGGTCGCAAAATGGTGCCTGTGGCTGACTCCCCGAAGTCCCGATCACAGTTGCTGGACGAACTGCGATCGCTGCGCGCCCAGCTACTCGACCGCGAGCGGCCCGATCCCGAGGATCCGGAAGCTTCCGCGGCCTCGCTCACGCGCGCAGAGCCCACGGCCTCCGAGGGCGCCGCGATTCTCGACATCCCGGACCGCGCGGGAATCGAGGAGAAGCTCCGCGTGAGTGAGGCTCGTATGGCCGAGGCGCAGCGGGTGGCACACATCGGAAGCTGGGAGTGGAACATGCTCACGGGCGAGGTCTGGTGGTCCGACGAGATGTACCGCATTGCCCGGCGCGACCCCGCGGTCTTTCAGCCGAGCTTCGAGGCGTTTCTCGAGATGATCCACCCTGACGACCGGGAATTCGTCAACCGGGCCGCCGAGGAGGCACTGCAAAACGGACGCTCGGTCGACGTCGAACCGCGAATCCTTCGCGGCGAGGAAAGGCCCGGCATCATCCACACGGTGTCGCATGTCGAGTTCGACGAATTCGGCGAGCCCATTCGTCTCGTCGGCACGGCCCAGGACATCACCGATCGCAAGCAGGCCGAGGAAGAGCGCCGGCACCTGGACGATCGCTTCGCGCAGGCGCGCAAGCTGGAGAGCCTCGGGTTGATGGCGAGCGGGATCGCCCACGATTTCAACAATCTGCTGGTGGGCATCATGGGGAACGCCAGCCTGGCATCTTCGGGACTCCCGCCCGACTCGCCTGCGCGACCGCTGGTTCGAGACATCGAGCGAGCGAGCGCCCGCGCCGCCGGCCTGGTGAGCGAGCTGCTCGCCTACGCGGGAGAAGGCGCCTTCAGTGTGCAGACCACGGAACTGGGTGCTCTGGTTCTCGACACCGCGCAGCTGCTGCGCCCGCGTGTGCCCGTCAACGCCGAACTCGTCTCGACGCCTCCAGCCGAGTCGGTCTGGGTCGAAGCCGACGCCACTCAACTCGGCCAGGTCGTGATGAATCTGATCACCAACGCGGCGGACTCGTTGCGCGGCAAGTCGGGAAAGGTGACGGTCGAGACCCTTGCGATCGATGTCGACTCAGAATTTCTGAGGAGTTGCATTGCGGCAGAAGGTCTGGCTCCCGGCCGCTACGCCTGTGTGCGAGTTCGGGATACCGGTTGTGGAATGTCGCCCGAACTGATCGAGAAGATCTTCGACCCCTTCTACACCACCAAGTCATCGGGGCGGGGCCTGGGCCTCGCCTTTGTATTGGGGATCGTGAAGGGGCATCGCGGCGCGCTTCGCATCGAGAGCGATCCGGAGCAGGGATCCGTCTTCAGCGTGTTGTTGCCGAGGGCCCCAGCCCAAGCCGTCCCGACCTCGGTGTCGCCCGAGACAGAGGTCCGACCGCCACAAGCGTCGACCGTTCTTCTGATCGACGACGACGAAGCCGTCCTGGAGGTCACGACCCTGATGCTCGAGCGAGCGGGTCTGAAGGTCTTGAGCGCGGGCGATGGCCGGAACGCCAGCGCGATGTTTCGCCGCGCTTCCGCCGACATCGACCTGGTGATGCTCGACATCAATATGCCCGGAATGGACGGCACCGCGACCTGTGAGGAGATCCGCTCGATCCGCCCAGACATTCCGGTGCTCTTCTGCAGCGGCCGAAGCCACCGCGAGGGTGCCGCTCGCATCGCCGGACAGCGGGGTGCTGGCTTCCTCCAGAAGCCCTTCACCTTCGATACTCTCATTGCCAAGATCGCCGAGGTACTGCGCGATGCGAGTCCCAGTCGTCCCTCCTAGTCGGAGCAGAAGGGACGGGCGGGACAAGGCGGGACCGGCAGGGGCTGTGGAACGGCGGGACGAGAGGGGGAGGAGTTTTGCTGGGCGGATCGCGGTGGACCTGGCCCAGCGGGGTGATTGCGATCGCTCTCGTCGGCGTTGCGGTGCGCCTGATCGCCCACGCCTTCACAGCGCCGGTTGGTGTCACGGGCGATGAGCCTTACTACTTCCAGGTTGCCACCAGCATCGCCAGCGGCGAGGGCCACCGCTCGCCGCTCGATGGCACCCGCGCCTCCTGGCCTCCAGGCTATCCCGCGTTCCTGTCTCTTTTCATCGACATGGAGCGGCCCGGCCTCGAGGCGGAGGGATTGCTGTTCGAGTTGCTGCAGGTTCAGTGTCTGCTGGGCGGTGTGCTGGTCGCGCTGACCGCGTACTTGGGGCGCGCCCTGTTCGACGCGCGCGTCGGCCTCCTGGCGGCGATCGTCTGTGCACTGTACCCGTCGCTGATCGCGTTCAGCCACTACCTGTTCTCCGAGACTCTCTTCACGGTGTTGCTCGTCGCAGCTCTGTGGGGAGTCGTCGCTTGGCCGTCTCGTCGCGGCTGGTTTCACGCCGCGGGGATCGGGGCGCTCTTCGGGCTCGCAACGCTCACTCGAGAGATCGCACTGCCGGTCGCGGTCGCGTGTGCGCTCTGGTGGATTGGGACCTCCGCGCGTCCAATACGGCGCTTGGCCGCGCTCCAGGCGGCCCTGATGCTTGGCTGCGCGATGCTGGTCGTCGCGCCTTGGGTGGTGCGCAACTACGCGAGTCTCGGCCGCGTAGTGGGCGTTTCCAGTGCGGCCTGGCTGAATGTGAGGTCTGGAAACACCTTTGCCGGGGAGTCCTGGCTGCACCCGGACGGGCGGGCGCTCGAAGGTTTCCGCAATACCTACTTCTCGATCGAAGACGAGATGGAGCGGTCGGACTACGCGCGCTCACAAGCGCTCGCCTTGATCTGGGAAGAGCAGCCTGGCTGGATCTTCAAGAAGGCGATGCGGACGATAGGCGGCTTCTTTACACCGGATTCGTACCTTTTGAAAAAGATCAGTCGAGGGGCCTACGGCCCACCGCACAAGGTCTGGGTCCGCACGGTGCTCCTCTCGTCGACGCTCGCGTTCTCGGCGATTTTCCTCTGGGCTGTCCTCGGAGTGTTCTCTGCGACCGCCGGCGGTCGGCGCTTGCTCGTGGGGCTCATTCTGGTGGCTGTCTTGAGCCTGCACCTCGTGGCCAACGTTTCCCCGCGCTATCGCCTTCCCTTCATGCCGCTGATGATCATCTTTGCCGCCGCGGCGCTGGTACGCGGTCGGGGCGCTTGGGACTCCCTCGACCGGTCGTCTCGCATTGCCGTGGTGAGCGTTTCGGTCGTCTTTGTCGGTTTCTGCCTTCCCTACTTCTATGCTGACGCCGCCTCGCTTTGGCAGGTGGGAAGCTACGTGAGGCCCTTCCGGCCGTGATCCAGGCCGTGACCCCGGCCATTGTCCGGGCGCTGACCGCGGCGACGCGCTGGGCCGCGGGCCTAGCGCCGGGCTGGACGGTGGTGCGGAGTCGCGGGGTCGGTCTACTGGGGTTTTCGTTCTGGTACTGCCTCGCGTCGTTCTCTCTCGGCTGTTCTCCGGCCCCCTCACGCCCCGGACGCATCATTCTCGTGAGCATGGACACCGTTCGGTCGGATCGCATAACACGAGACGTGGGAACCTCCATCATGCCCACGCTGGCGGCGATCGCTTCCGAGGGCGTCTGGCTGGAGAACTTCTACGCGGCCTCGAGCTACACCTTGCCCTCGCACATGTCGATCTTTAGCGGGCTCGATGCCGCGGAACACGGGATGTCCCGAGACGAAGCCGAGCTCAACCCGAGTGTGACGACGCTGGCGCAGGCGCTGGCTGATGCGGGATACCGAGGTGTCGGCCTACACGAGGGCGCCAACGTGGCGGCGCGCTTCGGATTCGCACGCGGGTTCGAGAGCTACCGTGAATTGCGCCGCCTAGACGTCGTCGGCCGCGCACTTCCCGCGCTGCTCGAATGGCTCCACGAGGCCGGCGACGAACCCTACTTCCTCTTCCTCCATACCTACGCTGCGCACTTCCCCTACGGCGGCTTCGAGCGCTACCGCGCCGAGGTTCCCGAGCGCGGTCTTCCCTCGGATCAACAGATCGCGCGCTTGCGGGAAGAGTACGCCTCCGCGCACAGCCGACGCAAAGAGGGCCGTGCGGACGCCGAGATTCCGGCTGAAACGCGCCGGCTCTGTACGCTCTACAACCAACTGTCCGAGAGGCACGGCCAGCTCTTGGGTTGTGGCGACTACTATCTACCCGCAGACTTCGCGGCCAGCCGACACGGGGCTTCGGATCTTCGGGCTCTGCTTGCGAGCTACGACGAGCGAATCCGCCAGATCGACCGGGTGCTTCTCGCCCTCCGCGATACTTTGGTCGAACTCGGGCAGTGGGACGACACGTTGCTCGTGGTGACTGCCGACCATGGCGAGGCATTCCTGGAACACGCTTCATCCCAGCACGACTACATTCCCTTCAACGAAGTCTTCAAGGTGCCGGCCGTCATCTCGTATCCGGCGCTGCTGCGGGACGCGCCGGTACACGAGCTGCAGGGGCTGACCTGGCAGCTCGACCTGATGCCGACGATCCTGGGCCTGGCCGGTGCGCGAATTCCACCGGGCGCTCGCGGCACGGACTTGAGCGCGATCCTGGAAGGCCGCGAAACGCTCCCGCGAGATCGCGCCATCTTCCCGGCTGTGCTGCGCCTGGCCCACCGAGAAGCGCGGCCGCTCCGGCGGCTGGTTGTGCGCGGCGATCTCAAGTTCATCGAGGGCGATGCACACTTTGGAGACGAAGAAGGGCTCCTCTTCGATCTCAAGCGGGATCCAGGCGAACGACACAACCTGCGAGAAGAGCGCCCCGATGCCTTCCGCGAGTTGGCGGCCCTGGCGCACTCCTATGCGGCGGGGCTCGACCCGCGCCCGCCGATACACCAGACGACGGGACGGCTACTTCCGATGGATCCGCTTCGCTCTGTGCCGGTCGTGGACTTGTCGCAAGGCCAAGCGGCAGCCTTGCGAGAGCTGGGTTATCTGAACACGGAGCCGTCGTCTGGCCCAGGCGCCCGGGGTGGGGCAGGGGAACGGGATTGAGTTCTCGATTTCTAGCCGTCTTGATCGTCTCACTGCTCGGCAAGGCGCTGCTCGCGGTTGTGTTCGGGGACATCGAACCCCAGTACGACGAGCGGCAGTTCCTGCGCTTCGGAAACGACATCTACGCGGGCAACGGGTTGCCGGTGTTGTGGCGCGCTCCGGGTTACCAGTGGTTCATGGCGCTGGGCTTGGTACTGGCCGGCGGGCAGACGATCGGTATTCGCCTGCTGCAGGTCCTCGCATCGGGGGCAGTTTCGTTCTTGGCGTACCGCATCGGGCGGCAGCAGTGGGGCGAGAAAGCGGGCCTGGCCGCCGGTGCCTTCATTGCCCTCTATCCCGCACAGATCGCGTTTTCGCACCTGCTGTGGTCCGAGACTCTTTACGGCTTCCTCAGCCTGTGGGCCTTCGAGCGTCTGCTGGCGGTCGATCGCGGCCACTCGCTGTCGACGGCTTTGTTTGCCGGATTGCTGCTTGGAGGTGCGAGTCTGACGCGCTCCACTGGGCTCGGGCTCATCGCTGTTTCGGCGATCTGGCTGTTGCTGCAGGGGAGGACAGGGGTGCGTCTTGCGGCCGCATTCTCGGCGGGCGCGCTGCTTTTGATTGCGCCATGGTCGATCTCTGCGACCCAGCGAGCCGGCTGTCCCGTCCTGGTGGACATGAACGGCGGATACAACATCTGGAACGGCAACAACGAGTACATCCCAGAGGGTGTGCAGGCGGTGTGGGGAGTTGGGCTGCGGCTCGAGAACGGACTGGCAGCGGATCTTGTGGAATTCCTGCCGGGTGAACAGTGGCGCGACGAGGTTCGCCAGCGGATGGCGTCGGACGGAGTTCGCAGCCGCTTCGACTGCGACGGCAGCGCCTGGTATCGCGAACGCGGCCTCGGCGAGATCTCTGCCGATCCGGGGGAATTCCTTTCTCGCGTGCCCCTCAAGCTCGCCGC
>SMVB01449317.1_pt1 | contig 11549 bp, 12 predicted proteins | sample 2456461 | NCBI WGS metagenome assembly SMVB01 (sample SAMN11095934, study PRJNA526329) | marine sediment metagenome | biome: Marine sediment; feature: Surficial sediment; material: Deep marine sediment; isolation source: Hadal surficial sediment | place: Pacific Ocean | collected 2014-05 | depth...
GCCGCACTCAAACGAGAACTCCGCGCAGAGATGCGGGAGCGAAGCCATCGGGCGGCTGTCACGCCACGACCAAACTGATTTGACCCAGGGCTGGAAGCTACAGACTAGTGTTCGAGTTGTTTGTCGACGTAGTCCCGTATCCGACAGAAATTTTCCATGCCCAAATCCAAGAACTGAAATCCCGCACAGGCCTCTAGATCATTCAGGTCTGCGAGATGACGAAACACGCCATTCACCTGAATGGGAACGCCGTCGGCAATCTGGATCGTGAGCCCGGTTTCAGTGTCGATCAGGCCTTTCTCTGCCTTTGATGGAATGATGACGCCGATCCCGCTAGTGCTGATGTCTCGGATCTCCATCTCCCCGCGGCCTTCGACAACGACAGAAGCGAGATTGTCGATCTCGATCTTCGCCCGGGGCGCCGGAGTGATCGCCCGCTTCGAGGTCTGCTTCGGACCCCATCTGGACTTTGAATTTTCGAGGCGGCGGTTCTGGTCGTGGAGTTCCGCGACATTCTTTTCGAGCGCAGCCAGCCGCAACCGGGTTTCCCTGGTGTGCCGCCATCGTTCGCTCATCGCGCCGGCGAGTCGCAGCAACTCAGCTCGGCCGAAGGGCTTTTGCAGCATCAGGCACTGGTCCGTCCGGTTCAGCCCGTTCAGCAGTTCTCGGTCGAACTCATCCATGGATGCCGTGTAGAGAACGATTTGTAGCATTGGATCGAGTTGCCAGATTCGTCGCACCGCCTCGACTACGTCTGAACCCGGGGGCACGCCCATGTCAACGAACGCGACCCCATACGGCTTCTCCACGACCGTGGACCTCTCTACCCTTTGCAGCGCGAACTCTCCCGGCAGCGCACAGTCGACCTCGAATGACGGCATCAGGATGCTGCGGAAGTTTCGCCGCATTTCCCGGCTTTCGTCCATGACGATGATCCGACGATTGGGGTCGACTACTGCGTGACTCATACGGGCTCCCGGTACGCTTCGATCTCTCAAAGCTCACGAAACGTCTCGGTGCAATCTGGAGCGCACTTGAGGTTGCGCTCGCCAAGCGGCTGATGACTGCTCGGTGTTTCGGACGACCGTCTCGATGGTTTTTGGAAAGGACTGCGAGAATTCGATGGCTGAACGTAGGGGCGTCTCCGGAGATCCCAATCTCTTTAGAAGCATCGGAAGGCATCCGATCAGTTAGGGCGATGAAGATTCAACACATCCTGATCGTCGAGGACGATGTCGAGCAGCGCGATCTCTATGCACTCTCGGCGCGGAAGATCGGTGGATGGAGCGTCGACCTGGCAACGACGGGGGTAGAGGCCTTGATGCTCGTCGAGCAGCGTCGGCCCGACGTCGTCGTGTTGGATGTGAACATACCCGAGATGGCCGGGCCCGAGATCTATTCGAAGATGCGCGCGCTTCCCGCGACCCAGGATGTTCCGATCGTTTTCATCACGGCTCACTGCGGAGACCCGGAGCTAGCGGAACTCAAGTTGCTAGAGCCGGCCGGAATCATACAAAAGCCCATAGAGTTGCGGGAATTTCCCACACAGCTGCGCCGAATCGTGGAAGCGGTCTGAATGCCCGACGAAACTCCGACAACTCATTCGGTTTTGTTGCTCGAGGACGATCCTCACTTTCAAGCGGTGGTCCGGGACATCCTGGAGGGGAGTGGTGTCGAGGCGAAGGTGGTCAGTTGTGTGGAAGAGGCAAAGAAGTTGTTTGCCGAGGAAGACTACGAGGTGCTGCTGGTCGACGGCTTGCTTCCGGATGGCATGGGGATCGATTTCATCCGTTGGGTGCGAGCGAGCCAACCCGAGATACCGATCATTTACGTTTCGGGCTTCTTTCGCGACGCCGTCACGTACCAGACCCTGAAGTACGAACTCCGAGTGAACAAGATCCTGCCAAAGCCGATCACGTCGGAACTCCTCGCAGAAGAGATCGCGGGGGTGATGATCGAGAGTGGACTGGGCCATCTGCCGATTCGAAACTCCGGGCCAGAGACCTCAGAAGAGAACCATGAAGCGTTCGAACAAGCACTGCAGGAAAGAACCCGTGACTTCGAAGCCGCTCTGCTGCAGCGAATTGATGATATTCGCGCTTCCATCGAGGCGGCTCGAAGCAATGTCGCAAACGAGATCTTCCTGATCGAAGCGATCCGACTCGTCCATTCACTGGCGGGAACGGCGGGCTCCTTTGGTCACCACAAAATCTCCAGCGCGCTTTCGATCGTGGAGCGAGTCCTTCGCACTTCGGCGGACGATCCAACGCACTTTCGGCAAGAGCATTGGGAGCTGGTCGTGATCGCCGTGGATCAGCTGAAGCAAATCCACATCCTGGCACATCCCGAGGCCCCTGAATCGCACTGAGGCATAGGTTCGTCGCTTTGATGCGATCGTCGGGAGGTGTCAGCCCGCAGCCTCTCACGTGACCGCCGCCTACCTTGGATCGTCGTAACACTGTGCTGGGTCAACCTCGCGTGCGTCTCGACGCCCGCAACGAAGCGTCCCTGGATCGAGGCGCGCAGTCGGCACTTCACTGCGATCAGTGGGCTCGGGGCGGGAGAGGCAACGGCGAGGTCAAGATCGGACGTGTGCGGAAGAAGCGAGCAAAGCAGTTTCGCTTTACGACCTGGATCCCGATTGGAAAAATCGTCGACCCGGTGCGTTACGAGCGATGGACCACTGAGAACCGGTCGATGTTCTACGCGGAAGCCTGGCTCCTGGTCCACTACCTGTTTAGTGGACCCGAAGACGTACCACCCTTCAACGAGGGCATGGCCAGCTATATCGAACTCGTCGAGGGGGGTAGTCCGCCGCGGAAAGCGTTCGAACAAGCATTTCGCATCCCGATGAACAAACTCGATCAAAGGGTCCGCGACTACGCCGATGACAAGGGGACGGGGCTCAGCATTTCAGAGGAAGACATCCCACACGCGCGAGACGTTCGGATTCGCTCACTCAGCGAGTCGGAGGTGGCGGAGTCCCTTGCTGTGCTGGTCCTGGCCGTGGGCAACCTTCCCGAAGCAGAGAGGCTGTTCGAAACTGCGCTGGTGGGTCAACCCGACTTCGCAGAGTGGCGTCATCGAGCGGCTCTCGAAATCGAGGATTCGGCCGAGCGCCACGAAGGGCTTCGAGACGCGCGTCGACACTACGTGAAGGCAAACGAGCTGAGGCCCGACGCTCCCGAAACTCTCTCCCAGCCCGGCGCGACCTTCCTGGCCGACGGCGAAGATCCGTCCAAAGGCCTTGATGCCCTTGTGCGGGCCCATGATCTACTGCCGTCCGATTTGTCGATCCGCTCGAAGCTCGCCCAGATCTATCTTGCCAACGATCAACCCGAGAGGGCGCTGCCCCACCTGAAAAGCATTGCAGCCTGGTCCCACGGGTCCGAGGAGGGAGCCGCGGCCGGCGCGCTGGTGTCGGAAATTGAAGCGGCGCAAGCGGGCCCGGACGAGGTCGAGCCGAGGGTCGATGCGGCGCAGTAGGGATGCTCGAGGATTGAGGCCCGCAGCATGCATCTGGCCCTTGCGCGAGCTGGAAGTTGGGTCGATTATTTCAGCCGGGGGGCGGGAATCACAAAGGAGGGTGGTATGGGAATCGCAGAGCGCTTCCAAAGCTATGCGGATGCATTCGAAGAGAGCTACATCGACGACGATTGGTCCCGCATCGAGCAATTCTTCACCGAAGATGCGGTCTACCAAGGAGACCCCGACGCCGAGGGCCGAGACGCCGTACTGGCAAAGATGAAGGGGGACGTCGACGCCTTCGACCGCAAGATGGATAGCCGCACGCCAAACTTCCAGACGCCAACGGTGAACGGCAACGAACTCATCATGCAGTGGGAGGTCGTCTACACCAAAGCGGGTGCACCGGATCTGGTGATCGGCGGCAGCGAGACCGCAACCTTCGAGGGCGACCGCATTGCGCGACTACGCGACGACTTCGACCCCGAAGCAGAGAAGCGCTTGGGCGAGTGGATGGCAAAACACGGGAGCCTGCTTGGCGGCTGAACCGTCTTGCCCCAAAATGTCGATCGAATTTTACGACAGTGAGGTCGAGACAGAAGAGGTGATCGCGGCTCTGTTGCGCGACGGCGCCGTCGTCGTGCGGGAGCAGGTGGAACCCGAGATCGTGGAGCAGGTGCACGCCGAACTCCGCAAACCGTTCGACACCGTGGGGAAGCTGGATCAGACCGCCTTCAACGGCTACAAGACGCTTCGGCTGAACTCCATCCTCGCGTTGTCTCAGACGGCGGCCGTTTTGGTGGGGCATCCACGCGTATTGGAAGTGGCCGATGCCATCCTGTTGCCCCATTGCATCAACTACCGGATCGGAAGCCTCACCGCGATTGAAATTCATCCCGGCGAAGACGATCAGCAACTCCACACGGACGACATCATCTATCCGATCAAGATTCCGGGCGTCGAGTGGCAGCTGAGCGCAATGTGGTCGCTCGACGACTTTACGGAGCAAAACGGCGCTACGCGCGTGGTGCCCGGGAGTCACAAGCGGAAGGCCACCATTCCCAACCTCGACCACCGAGATCCGGTGCAGGCCTATATGCCCAAAGGCTCCGTGCTGTTCTACTTGGGTTCGACCCGGCACGGCGGCGGAGCCAACCGATCCAACACGCCGCGCGCGGGCCTCATCAACACCTATGCGCTGGGTTGGCTGCGGCAAGAAGAGAATCAGTATCTCAATGTGCCGCGAGAAGTCGCCGAAGCCTATCCCGAGCACATTCAACGCTTGATGGGCTACTGCAGCCACGGCCTTCTCGGCGGGTTTCAGAACCGCGATGGATCCTGGGCAAGCTGAATGGGAAAGACACAAATTGCGCTCACGACGCTGTTCGCAGACATTGAAGGCAGCACGCGCCTCTACGATCAAATCGGTGACCAGCGGGCGCACGCCATCATGGCGATCTGCGTTGAGCGCATCAGCGGCTGCGTGACGCGCTTTGGCGGCCGGGTCATCAAGACGATCGGTGACGAAGTCATGGCGACCTTTCCCACCGCCGCCGATGCAGCCAAGGCTTCCTGCGAGATGCAGATCGCCATGGGTGATCCCGTAGCAGACGCGTCGACCGGTGCTGCCTTCGAGATTCGCATTCATATCGGCTTTCACCACGGCCCAGTGATCGAAGAAGCGAGTGATGTTTTCGGGGATAGCGTGAACGTTGCCGCCCGGCTGGTCGGTCTGGCGAAGTCGGATCAGATCCTGACCAGCAGGGAGACCGCGGACGTACTGGGAAAGGGCGAGGGAACTCCAACGACGCGACGCATCGACCCCAGGAGAGTCAAGGGGAAGCGAGCGGAGCTCGAGGTCTGCGAGGTCATCTGGCGAAAGCTGGGCCTCACAGCGATCATCAAGGTTCCCACCGACGCAAGTCCAGCCGCCCAGGGCCGCTTGATCCTGACCATGCCGAACAAGGAACTCGAGATGGGGCTCGAAGCTTCTGCCGGACGCAGCGAAGTGTCGATCGGAAGAGCCTTCGACGCAGATCTCGTCATCGATGACTCACGAGCGTCACGGTCCCACGCCAAAATCGAGGTTCGGCAGGGAAACTTCATTCTGCGCGACAACAGCACGAACGGAACCTACGTGACCCCCGATGCCGGTCGACCCGTTCTAGTGCACCGCGACGAGATGGTGCTGTCGGGGTCAGGCAGCATTAGTGTCAGCAACGACAGCGCTGCCGATGGAAGCGTTCAAATTTTGTTTCGTTGCGAACCCGGCTAACAGTCCGTTGAAGAACCCTGGCCGCGCCTGGCGACCGAAGGGTTTTTCAACGGGCTGCTAGAGGCCGGCCTCGAGATCAACCCGCGGAGCCGCGTTCGGTGAGCTTTTGCAGCGGGGTGCCGCTGATGACTCGGGCGTGTAGTTCCGGCCAGTCATTCCATTCGGTGCCGAGCAGGCGATCCATGAACGTGCTGCCGAAGCTGTAGTGGTTGTTGAAGCGCGCGTGGTGCAGGGAGTGGTAGACGATTGGATGGGAGATCCAGGAGTTGGCGCGTTTCGAGACTGCGCCCGGGAAGAAGTCCACGTTTGCGTGACCGATCACGTTGCCCGACACCTGGTAGAGCGCGTGGTAGGCGAGCAGGCCCGCGAGACTGATGGGCGCTACGAGACTCATGGCCAGCGGTACCCCGATCAACCCGACCAACCAGCCCACGGACTCGACGCCGCTCATGGAGTAGCCCGTGAGTGGGGATGTCACGCGAGATTCGTGGTGGTAGCGATGAAATCGGTATAGGGGCTTGGTGTGCATCAGCCGGTGGAGTCCCCAGTAGTAGACTTCAAAGCCGAACCAGCAGAAGAAAAAAGTCGCGGCAATCGAACCGGCGGACTCTTCTGCGAAGGGAATCGCCCAGAGCAGGCCCGCGAAGGCGAACGCCGCCATCGCGACGAAGCGGAGGGTGCCGATCGACTCCCGGCGAAATTGCCCCTCGCCTCGGGGCAGGGCAAAGATGCGACGCGTGTTGCCGAGCTGTCTCTCGAGGGCGAATCCGACCCCGGTTGCAAATGCAACGAGGCCCGCGGTCACGCCCCCGCACAAGAGCACAAGTTGGCTGTACGAGAGTTGTTCGACAAATTCAGTCATGGCTGCCCGACTCCAGGTCCTTCTCGCCACTCCGAACCCAAAAGTAGAGGATTGCACCGCAAGCTCGGCGCAGCTGATCGTTGCGGCACCCGCGAGTCGGCGGTGTCGAACTCGCTACTGCTCGCTACTGGTAGCGCCAAGTCTTTTCGGGCGCGGTGCCGTTCGCGTATTCGGCAGTCTGAATGTCGAACCAGATGGGCAACAGATATCGCACGTAGAATGCCCGCACGGTCATGTCGCCGTTCACGATGTCTTCGTAATCCTTGATCTGGACTCGGGGATCTTTCTCCTGCCATTTTGCGCACTTTTCGCGCAAGGTGTCAACTTCTTCTCGGGTCTCATATAGAAAACCGAGGTGGTCGAAGCCCGGTGAGCTCAAATGTTTTCGCTGTTCCGTCAGCAGAATGAACTGGCTCGTCTCCGGGTCCGTGCGCAGCAGCAAACCGATCTGCCCGAGAATCGGAACGTCGAGGGATTCCATTTCGAAGACTTCACCATAGAATTCGCGAATGGGGTCTCGCACCTTTTCGAGTTCGCCCTTGGGAAAGGTGAGTTCCATGTGGTTGAAGCGAAGCTTCGGCATGAGGACCTCCAGGAAATTCAGTGATTCGTATTGCGCGAGTACGGAGAGACTCTCGCACAGTTCGATACCCCGAGACACTCGCATTCATCGGGTTCAAATTTCTAGTTCGGCCCCTCGAGAATGGCGAGAAACGCCTGCAGATCTCGATCGCCCGGATGTTCGGCGACTGCCTTGCGCACGACCTCCCGCGCCAGCTCGCGCTTCCCGGCGGTGTCGAGTGCCACGGCGTAGACGTATGGGTAGCGCGGGTTGTCGGAACCGTCGGCGGCGGCGACCTCGAGTTCGATGAGTGCTTCATCGAGTCGCTGGGTGCGAACCAGTGCCAGGCCCAGGGCGTGTCGCACATCGGCGTTTTCCGGCATGATCGCCAGCGCCGCGCGCAGAACCCGTTCGCTCTCTTTCTCCTCGCCGCGCATGCGATGCAAGTCTGCAAGGTTCACATAGGCCGGAATGAAACTGGGCTCACGAGCTTGCGCGAGTTCATACTCGGCAAGCGCGAGATCCAGCTGGCCCTGGGCGATTGCCAGCTGGCCGAGTCTCATGTGCGATTCGGCGCGGTCGGCGTCGCGCTCTTGCGCTTGCCGGTACTCTGCCAGAGCGGCATCGCGAAGGTTTCGGATCTTTGGATCGAGTTGTGTGGCGGGGACCGAAGCCAGTACCCGGGCAGCTTCATGGCGCACACTCCGCACCGGGTCCGCGAGCAATCCACTCGCCAGCGCAATGCGAATTTCGCCCGGAAAAAACTCGAGCGCGGCGACTGTAGCGGTCCGCACGAGCGGGTCGGGGTCGCTTGCGGATTTCGCAAACATCGGGATGCTGCGCGGGCTCGCGAACGCCGGGAGTTGCGCGATCGCGGTGGCTCGCGCGATGGCCGGAACCGAGTCGTTGGTCAGGATCTCGACCAGCCTGGCTTCGGCGTCGATCGAGCCGGTCTGGGCCGCGCGGATCGCGCTTCCCCAATGAGGTTCACGGCGACGGAATTCTCCGTACCAGGCCTCGACCTTGTTGGCCGCCCAGGTACTCGTCATGCTCGCATGACATCGGTTGCACGCGTTTGGACTGCCCAGTGGTTTGGAGAGATCCGGTCGAGGGATGCGCAGGCTATGGTCTCTGCGCGCGTCGATCCCCATATAGACACGGCTCGGCATATGGCATTCGACGCATCGGGCGCCCGGGGATCCCGCTGCGTGGTGGTGGTGCTTTGGCGCGTCGAAGCGAGCGGCCGGGTGACATCCGGCGCACAGCGCGTTGCCCTGGGCCCGAAGGGTTCCACTGTGAGGGTTGTGGCAGTCGCTGCACGTGACCCCGGCGGCAAACATGGCGCTCTGGGTGAACGACCCATAGACGTAAACTTCTCCGCGAATTTGGCCATCCGGGTAGTAGAGCGACGCATCGAGGGTCGCGACCCGATGACTGTCCTGGATCGGATGGCCGGGCACGATCCCCTCGGCGATGGTCGATCTTCTGGAATGACACCTCGCGCAGGTGTCGACCTCGAGACGCTCGACTCGGGTCGGTGCACGAACGGGTTTTCCGCTGCTCGCATCGATCGGCCAGCTCGCCTCGTCGATCGGCGGGAACTCGATCGTTAGGCCGCTCTCGATACCCTCATCCGCGGCCGGGTTCGCCCTGGTCTTCAACATGCGCGACTGGTGGCTCGAACCCGGGCCGTGGCAGGCTTCACACGATACGTCGATCTCCGACCAACGGGTTTCGAAGGTATCGGTTTTTGCCCGATAGCCTTTGCGCAGATTCGTAGAATGGCATTCGGCGCACATGTGGTTCCAGTTCTGACTCGGCTGTGTCCAGTGCAGCACGTCGCCGTGGGGAATCACTTCGTCGGGATAGATCGAATACCAGCGCTGTCCTCCGAGTTCTTCCGCCCGATCATCCCACGCGAGCCCCATGACCTGGAAACGACCGTCCGGGAATCCGATCAAATATTGTTGCAAGGGATCTACACCGAACGTGTACGACACCTCGAAGTCCGCCATGGCGCCGTCGGCCCCTTCGGTGTGGACCATGAACTTGGGGCCGCGCCTGAAGAAGCGCGTGGTGACGCCCTTATGTGTGTGCAGGACGTCGTCGAAGTCGCCTTTGACGCTAGCTTCGTCGGCGGTTTGCATCGCGAGGTCGTGGTGGGAGCCCGCCCACTCGCGCGCCTCTTTTGGATGACATTCGGCACACGCGGCGCCGCCCACATGAGTGGGTGATTCCGCGCGACCCGGATTGGCGGTTGAACTGCCGGCCAAACCGACGACGACGACTAGCCAACCCAAGACGGCGGCGGATCGCGCGGCCTCGGTCAAAACAATCTCGGGCGAACGGGCACCCGTACCTGCACCGGATCGGCGTGTTCGAACACCAGTTCGAGTTCGATCCACCCGCCGCTTCTGAGAGGTTTGACGAGTCCGATCAACATGATGTGTTTGCCGCCGTTTTCGAGCACGAGTTGGCCGGTTCTTGCGATTTCGAAACCCAGAGGTCGCGGTGTCATGCGCACCATGTCTCCGTCCACTGTGGTTTCGTGAAACTCCACCCGGGCTGCGGCGGGGGTGGTGGCGGCGATGAGCCGATCGGGTCGATCCGTATGGTTTACGATCTTCAGGTAGATCACACCAACTTTGCCGGCGCTCGGATGGGATCCGGCACTGACGACTTCGAGGCTTGGTGTGCTTGGTGTACTGGGTATAGATACCACCCCAGCCGCAGGTTCCCGGGACGGATCCGCGGACAGCTGGGCGGGAAGCATGAGGATCACGACTGCAGCCCGCAGCCAAATTCGGGTTCGGACGCGATGAAACTGCGCGTTCAAGCCTCGTCTCCACGATGGCGGCGACCCGCACAACGCGGCGCCCCCGCAAACTCTAGCAGCCAGTTGCAGAACCCCTCGCGGGTCGAGTTGGGTAGAATAAATCGGTGACTACAGCGCCCGATCTCCACACTGACCCGTCGACCAGCGCCCAACCCCCTGTTTCAGCGGCCTACTCGCGCTACGCCCTCGGGCTGTTGGTGGTGGTCTACATCTTCAACTTCATCGATCGGTCGATTCTTTCGATTCTACTCGACTCGATCAAAGCAGAGTTCGAGGTCTCGGATACCTACCTCGGGTTTCTCTCCGGGATCGCCTTTGCGCTGCTGTACACGATCGCCGGCATTCCGATCGCACGTTGGTCCGATCGCGGAAGTCGCAGTTCGATCATTGCGTTGGCCGTGCTGGTGTGGAGCGGCATGACCGCCGTCACCGGGCTCGCCCAGAGCTTTACGCACCTGGCCCTGGCACGTGTCGGAGTCGGAATCGGCGAGGCGGGCTGTAGTCCTCCCGCCCATTCGCTCATCTCCGACTACTTTCCACCCGAGCGACGCGCGACGTCGTTGGCGATCTACTCCCTGGGGATTCCGATCGGCGGGGGAATCGGCTTTCTGCTCGGGGGATGGCTCGACCAGTTTTTCGACTGGAGAACCGCATTCATCGTCGTCGGCCTGCCCGGTGTGCTGCTCGCCGTGCTCGTGAAGTTCACCCTGAAGGAGCCGATCCGCGGGAGGTACGACCCGCCTGTTGCCGAAACGGCCTCGCAGCCCTCGGTGGCCGAGGTGTTTCGCTTCTTGGGTAGTTTGCGTTCGTTCCGTCACATGGCAATGGCCGCGGCCCTCCACGCTTTCTACGGCTACGGCGCCGCCGCATTCGTAGCTTCATTCTTCCGCCGCTCTCACGAAATGGAACAGGGCGAACTCGGGACCTGGCTTGCCGCGATCTCGTGTTCAGCTGGAGTCGCGGGAACCTTCCTCGGAGGCTACATGAGCGACTGGCTCGGAAAGCGAGATCAGCGCTGGTACATGTGGTTACCCGGGTTGGCGACCACCGCCTACCTTCCCTTTGCCTTCCTGTTCTATCTCTGGCCCGATCCCCATATGGCGTTGCTGTTTTTGATCCCCGGTTCGTTGCTCGGCGGGATGTATCTCGGTCCTACCTTTGCCATGACCCAGTCCCTGGTACCGGCGAGCATGCGCGCTATGGCTGCGGCGGTCTTGTTGTTCGTGATCAACATCATCGGGCTGGGGTTGGGGCCCCAGGGCGTCGGAATCTTGAGTGACCTGTTGAATCCCTCCCTCGGTGATGAATCCCTTCGTTACGCGCTTTTGTTTACCGTCGTGAGCTTCGCAGCCTGGTCCGCGGTTCACTACGTCTTTGCATCGCGGACGATCCGCGACGATCTCGTCGCGCAACGATCTCTTGTTCAGGAAAGAGGCGCAGACTCCTAGGACAAACGGGCTGTCAGGAGCGCTTGTCCCGGGGAATTCAACTGATACCATTTTGCTTGGAGAGCGCGTATGAGCAACCGGGCGTCCAAGCAACGGTGCGA
>SMVB01176749.1_pt1 | contig 11543 bp, 9 predicted proteins | sample 2456461 | NCBI WGS metagenome assembly SMVB01 (sample SAMN11095934, study PRJNA526329) | marine sediment metagenome | biome: Marine sediment; feature: Surficial sediment; material: Deep marine sediment; isolation source: Hadal surficial sediment | place: Pacific Ocean | collected 2014-05 | depth 0-1...
ATTACCGGAATTGAATCGTTCAGGACAAACCAGTACTCGAATTCAATAATTTGATCACGAGATAAAAACTCGATGGGACCTAATTCAGCCAGTGTTCGTGTCGGTTTTCCGAACAGGGCTTGCATCCGGGCTCTCAAATCCCTGGTTCGTGTGGTATCAACTCGCTGCCTGGTTGACGCACCTATAAAGGCCCATTCCTGATTATTGGAGAGTGCCATAAACCGAGCTTCCTGTTCGACGTCAACCATCTGCCAGGAGTGGAGGGTAAAAAGAGGCGCGGAGGAAACGGGAGCTTCTGCCGGAAATCCTTCGCGCGCTGTGATTTGCTTTGCAATCGCACCCGCATCGGACGCCATGAGAACGGGATCTTTCACTGACAAACGGTGGCCGTGCCGGCTAAACGCCTCATCAGCCAACTTCTCCGTTCGAAGCCGCTGGTACCGCTCCAGAAGCGTTTGTGCATGAACTGGTAATACCGAACTGAACACAGTCAGAACAGCTAAAAAGAGGAATGTTAATGGCCAGCTACGCAATTGAAACAAGGATGCTGTATCCACCGAAATGATAGTGAAGCAGAAATGCGTTGGATGCGCCTTCGAAGATGCTACGGGTAGTCTTTCCGGTCGTTATTGTTCCGAGAAATGAATCACATCAATCATCAATGGCGAGCACCGCGAGAAATGCTTCCTGAGGCAATTCAATACTCCCGACCTGCTTCATGCGTTTTTTCCCTTTCTTCTGCTTTTCCAATAACTTGCGCTTACGAGATATATCGCCACCGTAACACTTCGCGGTGACGTCTTTTCTCATTGCCTTGACCGTTTGCCTCGCAATTACACGTGTGCCAATAGAGGCCTGCAAAGCGACCTCAAACATTTGCCGCGGGATCAGTTCCTTTAATTTCTTGATGAGCTTTGTTCCCATATCGTAAGCCTTCTCCCGGTGCACAATCGTTGAGAGTGCATCAACAGGGTCACCATTTATTAATACGTCCAGTTTTACAAGATCGCTGTCGCGATAATCCAGGTATTCGTAATCAAAAGACGCATATCCGCGCGTTAAACTTTTAAGTCTGTCGTAAAAATCGAACACGATCTCCGCCAGTGGCAGATGATATTCCAGGCTTACTCGTTCTGTATCCAGATACTGCGTATTGATATAAACTCCCCGGCGATCCTGGCAAAGACCCATCAATCCGCCTATGTATTCAGTAGGAGTTATGATTTCGGCCTTCACGTATGGCTCGAGAATCTGTTTTATAAGTCCGGCCTGAGGCATCTTGCTCGGATTGTCGATCATATAATCTGCGGCATCGTGCTGGTGCACCCTGTACTTCACGTTCGGCACAGTTGTAATAATATTCAGCCCAAACTCTCGATCGAGCCGCTCCTGGATGATTTCCATATGCAGGAGTCCCAGAAAGCCAACTCTGAACCCAAATCCGAGAGCCAGTGACGTCTCGGGTTCATACGTGATTGAGGCGTCGTTCAACCGAAGTTTATCGAGTGAAGACCTCAAGTCTTCGAAATCATCTGGGTTCACCGGGTATACACCTGAGAATACCATCGGCTTGGGATCCCTGAATCCCTGAATAGCCTCTGTGGCAGGGTTCTTAGCGTGTGTAATCGTATCCCCTACCTTCACGTCCGCGACATCCTTAACAGATCCGATAACATAGCCGACCTCCCCCGCACGTAATTCAAGTGTGGGTTCCATGTTCAGTCTCAGGAAACCCAATTCCTCTGCTACATATCGGGCGTCATTCGCCATGAACAACATGTTATCGCCTTTTTTTAGTGTTCCTTCAAACACGCGGATGTACAGAATGGAACCTCGATAGGAATTGAAGATCGAATCAAAAATCAGCGCTTTTAACGGCGCCTCCAAATCTCCTGTCGGTGCAGGAACACGTTTTATCAGCAATTCCAACAGCTCACTTACGCCTTCGCCTGATTTAGCGCTTATCCGCAAAATGCTTTCTGCCGGTTCGCCCAATAAATTTTCTATCGACTGCGCGACTGCATCTGGATTCGCCCCCGGTAAATCAACTTTGTTCAGGACCGGAATGATCTCAAGATCACTTTCCATCGCCAGATACAGGTTAGACAATGTCTGCGCCTCAATCCCCTGCGCAGCGTCTACGACAAGGATCGCTCCCTCGCACGCTTGTAACGCCCGGGAGACTTCATAGGTGAAGTCGACATGGCCCGGAGTATCAATCAGATTCATAACATACGATTCACCACTTTCGGCTTCATATGGCATCCGAATCGCATGACTTTTGATCGTGATGCCTCGCTCCCTCTCCAGATCCATTGAGTCGAGTACCTGATCGTGCAACTCACGCTGGCTCAGCGTACCTGTAATTTCCAGAAATCGGTCAGCGAGCGTACTTTTCCCATGATCGATATGGGCGATGATACAGAAATTCCGAATTTTGCTCTGGTCGAAGGCCATGAGGCACGGGTCTGAATAAGTCGAATAAACTTGAAGGGCGAGTATAATACGATATACTGTTCATGGTTCCGGCGCCGGGCATGTGTATTGGGCGAAGTGCAGAGTTCTATAGAAGAGTTCTACAGAACGGACCCCGGTGACTTGGTTACTCGGCGTTGGTTCTGTGTAGAACATACATAGGGGAAATACTTCGAAGAATACTGATTCACTTAAAGTATCTCTTTAAGTGGAACCAGCACGACATTTTCGCATTTCCACAACTGATATAACTGGTACACGACGGTTACTTTCTAATCTATAACGACACATAGTTAATTGTCTTCTATACTATTACGACTTTTACATCTTGTATTACATGATATATGCAGTACAGAATTGACGGTTTTGGGTATAGTCGAACGGTTCGGTGTATTAAGTAACTGACTGAGGATCCCAGCTAATGCGCTCCATTTCGGAGGACCAGTTTCGATCCTGGAGTCTTGGTCTTCAAAATTCTGACGCGAGTTCCTTCGCCGAATTGTTTGACGCGGCGTACGACGCACTATTTCGGTATGCGATGTACATCGTTCAGGACAAGGACGCGGCTTCTGACATTCTTCAGGACGTTTTTCTGAAATTGTGGCAGATCAGGGAAGATGTTGATCCGGAACGATCTTTGCGAGCCCTGATGTATCAGATGGTTCGGAATTATGCCCTCAACCATGAGAGGCAGAAAAAAAGACACGTATCGGAAGACGTGGAGGCAGACCATCCCTCAGTCCGCTTTGACATATTGGCCGATGAAAAGCTTGATGCAGCACATCTGCAGGCAAGAATCCGAGTATGGATTGATCAAATGCCTACCAGACGGCGCGAAGCCTTCATTCTCAGTCGTTATACGGGATTGAGCCATGAAGAAATTGCGACATTGATGGATCTGGCTCCAAAAACAGTAAATAATCACATAGTCCTTGCGCTGCAATATTTACGCTCGCAACTCAAGGAGTTTCAAGACAAAGATCTGATAGTCGGTGACGACTTCAAATAGACATATTACCAACAAGGCCTCAAACCTTGTAAATGTCCTCTCGCTTTTTGATATAGCGGAGCACGACGATGTACGTATGGCCTGGAATCAGACAGCCGATCTTGATTCCGATCTCGCGATTGATCCGATTCTCAAAGCTCGTACGAAAACATATATAATGGAGGCTGTTGCACAGGTCCCCGGTGTCAGTTTGGTGCGAGATCGCCCGTTTAAATTGTCGATTCGCTCAAAATTGAGACTTTTTACCGTCAGAACATATGCGGTTGCAGCCTCTCTTGTGGCCCTGGTTGCACTCAGTTTCGTGCTCTCTGCCAAGGTGCATGTCATTTCTGCACCAGTTGGATCCCAGATCGCTGTAGCATTTGAGCTACCTGATGGATCGTCCGGATATCTTTCAGCAGGATCTGAAATCAGGTACAGTGATACCTTTGGAGACAATGTGCGACTCGTTGCACTGAAAGGAGAAGCTATATTCGACGTCTCCAAAGATGGTACCTCCTTTGTTGTGCAAACGTTTGACACGCGTGTCTCAGTACTGGGAACCTCGTTCGCTGTCAGATCATGGCCTGGCGATATCGAAGCGCAATCGGTAATCAGCGTCCGGGAAGGACGCGTGGCGGTTGCGCACAGGTATGACAACTCGGTCTTCGTTGAGCTGGTCCCCGAGCAAAAAATCAGCCTCGGCGCTGACACTCAGCTTGACGTAGGTAATATTCTGCCAACTACGGATAACACATTCAGTTGGATCGATGGAGGCATCGACTTCGTGAATATGCCGATAGGTACGGTCCTGAACGAGCTATCTCGGCGGTACGATGTTCGTCTTGAGGCTCCTGTTTCGATCCGCCATCGCAGGATTACACTCCTTCCCTCTCAGTACGCTTCGATCGAAGACGTACTCATTGACATGTCTGCCGCGGTTAATATCCGATACCGCAAAATCGCCGGCGGGTACGAGTTCTTTCTGAATTAGATACTATAGCAGGACCTCAAAGTGGTTAAGAATATTTATCCTTCCGGGTCAATATTCACCAATCCATTCTGGTCCTCATGGTTACACATACACTTCACCCCATCATTGTTGGCTTTGACGTTCATAAAGATACGATCATGGCGTGCACCTTCGACCGTTCAAGCGGCGAGGTGGGTACGGCTCGGCAGTTTAACAATATACCTGATCGCATTGCGCGATTTGTTCGCACACTCCGAGCCTCGGGTTATGAACCAGAAATCTGTTACGAGGCTTCGTCGTGCGGGTATGTGATCTACCGGCAACTGCGTGCGCTGGGTGTGGAATGTGCCGTGATTGCTCCAACCTCTATTCCTCGCCGTGCTGGCGAGCGCATAAAGACCGACCGACGCGATGCGGAAAAGCTGGCGACGATGTACGCTGGCTCTCTTCTCGAGACCGTTCAAGTTCCGGATCTCGAACTCGAACAGGTGCGCGCGCTTGTGCGTTGTCGCCTCACACTCTCTGAAGATCTCACGCGCTCGAAGCACCGCACGACACGCCTCCTGGAATCGCGCGGTCATGTTTATCGCGAGGGACAGAACTGGACTCAGAAATTTTGGGCCTGGCTGAACAGAATTACACTAGAGGGCGCCGACGAGACGGTCCTTCGGGTGTGGGTCGAAGAGATTCATTATCTCGAAGGCCAGATCATTGCCGTCGATACCGACCTTGCCCACGAAGCCGAAGGCGAACGATTCCGCGAGACCGTTAAACTGCTCGGGGCTTTCCGGGGTGTGGCCCTGTTGACGGCGCTCACGCTGGCCACCGAGCTCGGCGACATTCGCCGCTTTTCTTCGCCGCGACAATTAATGGCCTACCTGGGCATGGTGCCGAGCGAACATTCTTCGGGCGCGAGGACGCATCGCGGCTCGATCACGAAAACGGGCAATACAAGGGCGAGAAAGGCACTTGTATCGGCAGCCTGGAAATACGCTGCAAAGCCGGCTCGAAGTCGAGCGCTCAAGAAAAGACAGGAGGGCGTCGATGCGCACGTCATCGCCACAGCCTGGAAAGCGCAGCAACGGCTTTACAAACGATTCCATGCCCTTGCCTTCAGAAAACCCAGATCGGTGGCCAATGTCGCTGTGGCCCGTGAACTGGCTGGCTTTCTTTGGGCAGCATTACAACCAAAACACACGCACACCTGATCCAGCCATGAAACAAGCACATAACTGAAATTGCCTCCGGAGACAGAGTTGGAACCGATTGGAGAATCCACGAAGGCCCTATGCGAAAGTCAATCCAGGGGACACACATCCCGTTGACGAACTCGCGCAATTAGATCGTGGCAGCTCCCGACGAATCACGTATCAGGCGATACGGCCTAAGGCCAAACTCGCGAACATCAGGGTGATCCATCGTCGAACATACCCGACTCTGCTCCGGCAGGCATATTACTGAACAGCCCCAATGTAATTATTCTTAACATACCTTGACAATGTCCTACTACATCAGGGCCTGTTAATACTCTCGAAAATCGGATTCAATAATGCCCATCATCTCCGTTCGTCGCGCTGAGAAATCCGACGCCAGTTCAATAGCGGCAATCTACTCCGAATCAATTGCAGCCAGAGATTCAACCATGGACCTTGATCCGTTCACCCACGATGACGCGCTTAATCTGCTGTGTGATCTCGGACAACGGGAAGCGATTTTTGTTGCTGAAACAGACCATCAAGTGCTCGGCTGGGGAAATGTAAAGACTTATAGCACTCGACCTGGTTACCGGGTGGCTTGTGAGACTTCTGTCTACGTATTCCGCTCTCACACGGGCCAGGGAATCGGAAGCAGCATTCAAACGAGCCTGATTGAACACGCGAAATCACAAGGTTTCAGACATATTGTAACTAAGATCTGGGCAGAAAATGAATTGAGTATCGCCTTTCACCGGCAATTCGGATTCTCGTTGGTTGGGATTCAGAACGAAATTGGCGAAGTAGACGGAAAGAAAAAAGACATCGCGATAATGCAATGCCTTTAAATTACTTGAAACAGCTAAAGATCTATCCGTAACTCATCTTTCCGGTGCGATAGTTACGACGCGTTCGGGCTTGGGCCTGTTAACACTTACTGAAGCCATCCTGTATCGTCGCGAAATCGGGTCAATCACGGCGCGAGGAGAGAAATATGGTAGAATCATATGAACGACAAACAACGCAGAGTGACCCAATTTCTCCCGATACCCACGGGGCCGGGGCAATTTGTCGCCCGGCGTCGTTATCATCCACTCCTGTAACGGCGCTACACTACGTGGGCCTTGCCGGACAATAATTTGCCAACGGCAGGACGCTTTCAGTAAGTGTTAACAGGCCCTTGGTTTCCTGTCCGATTTCTCAGTAATGGTACTTTCGTCCGGTCCGTCGCAAAAGATGTAGTCAATATTATACATCACGCGAATCAGATCACCATTTTTGCTCACATTGTAGTGAGTTCGACTGGACAAAACGCCAGTAAGCGGATCCCAGGAAACACTCTGATACTGATCAAGAATATCTTCTACCTGTTCCCGACCAGGTCCGGAACTCCACACCACGTCGACACCGCGGATATCCGCAGATGACAACAGCGGATCCTCCAGCCTGACGGCGAAATCAGTGTAGGGAAACGCTTCTGCCAGCGCGGTGGCAATGATTCCTACAGCTCGCTGTGCAGAGATAATATGGGTGTCCATTACTATTTCCTTTGTGGTCCGGGGCAATCAAATTTTGTAAAACTGGCACAATAATTATGCCGAGTTGTATAAAAGAAGTACGTAGGTAATTCCAAAATTCGTTTGAGGGCGATTTGGTTTGACTCGAATTAACCATTCTCACCTCCCTAAGCCCAGATCATGGCAATCAATAAATCGGTAACTGCCAAAAATCCCGTGCTCAGCCACAGCATCAAGCGAGATCGATACGAAAGTGTGGTAGACAGACTGGAATTATTGATAGATGACTCTACGGACATAATCGCTGCTATGGCCACTGTGGTGGCGGAATTACACAATACCTTTGATCACTTTCACTGGACGGGTTTCTATCGAGTCACCAGTCCGGGACACCTCCAGGTGGGCCCGTACCAGGGCGGGCACGGCTGTCTGGAAATCCCGTTCGCCCGTGGTATCTGTGGTGCCGCAGCCCGGACGGCCAAAACGCAACTTGTGCCCGATGTGAACGACGTAGAAGATCACATTGCGTGTTCGACCGCAACTCAATCTGAGATTGTAATACCAATCATCACGGACGACCGCGCGGTTCTTGCCGTCCTTGACGTGGATTCCGATATCCTGAACGCCTTTGATCAAATTGACCAGGAATACCTCGAGGCCATTGGCGCACAACTTGGCGCCCGGTTCAGCCCTCCCGCTTCCGGAATATCTCGATAGCCCGATTCGGATAATCTGTTATCAACCCGGAAATTCCCAACTTGACCAGGCGCAGCATTTCGTCCGAATCGTTTACCGTCCATGGCAACACATCGATTTTTAATTTCCGGCAGCTATCAATAAGTGCACGACTTACGACTCTGTAGTCCGGACTGTAAATATCCGGGGTAAAACCGAGCCGCTCGATCTGCTTTTCAAACGCGTCTGAATCAGAATATTCCACCAGAAGCGATGTTTTGAAAGATGAGTAGTGAGATCGAACAATCCGCAGGGTCCTCATATCGAACGATTGAATAACACACCGTTTCGAAATTGCCTGAGCAGCGTGATCAAATTCAGACAATACCCCTAGAAGCTGTGACACAAATTCTTCCGGGGTCGGATTTAGAATCCCGTCACCGGCTGGAGTACTCTTTGTCTCAATGTTATATCGTGGCTTCGGCTGCCCTAATTCTATTGCCAGGTTATCCGCCTGCCGGATCACCTCTCGCAAGAGTGGTTTCTTGGCCGGCATCTGCTCCTGATGTGGAAATCCTGGGTGTTTGCGTCGCCCGCAATCGAATAATTGTATCTCGTCAAGGGGCATCTGGTAGAGTATCAGCGATGATGATTCCGACTCCAGAACGGGCCTACCATCCGGCCAAGAACAGATCTCGGGAGACATAGTACGGTCATGGGAAACGATCACCTCTGCATCATTAGAAATAACGACATCCAATTCGAGGGTATCGACGCCTAGCCTGACAGCTAAATCAAATGCCCCCAAGGTGTTTTCAGGTCTTAATCCTCGTGCACCACGATGTCCCTGAATGTCTATTTTGTGCATTCTGAATGGCCTGATAAAATGGCTTTTCCGGCCCTTTTTCCGTACTTTCAGGTATGTTTAGGCCGCAAGATCTTTGCCGCCGACCGCAACTCGTATTTCACGCTTTTCCCAGATAAAATACTGACCGCCTGATACCCGAATTATTGCTGGTATGGCCCGGTCTGATACCACTGTACGACCAGTTTATGTACAGAATCAAGACGCATGGAGAATAAAGAAGAACGCATCATCTCGATAAATATCGAGGAGGAAATGAAATCCTCGTACATCGATTATTCGATGTCGGTAATTGTCGGACGTGCTTTACCTGATGTTCGCGACGGACTAAAACCTGTACACAGGCGTGTTCTGTTCGGGATGAGCGAGTTGAGCCTGGGGGCTGGAACGGCTTACAAGAAAAGTGCACGTATCGTCGGTGAAGTGCTTGGTAAGTACCATCCTCATGGTGATACAGCCGTGTACGACTCGATGGTCCGGATGGCGCAGGATTTTTCGATGCGTTACCCGCTCATAGACGGCCAGGGTAACTTTGGTTCTGTCGATGGTGATTCAGCAGCGGCTATGCGGTATACCGAAGCGAGGATGACGAAGCTTTCGGAGGAAATGCTCGAAGATCTTGGCAAGGATACGGTTGATTTCCGGGACAACTTCGATGGTTCGCTTAAAGAGCCAGAAGTATTGCCTGCTGCGGTACCGAATTTACTGATCAATGGATCTGATGGTATCGCCGTCGGAATGGCGACGAAAATTCCACCGCATAATCTGACCGAAGTGGTCAATGCCACAATCGCGTTTATCGAAAATAACGATATCACGATTGATGAACTGATCGAATACATTCCCGCTCCTGACTTCCCCACGGGAGGCATTATCTACGGGCACTCAGGCGTGCGTGAAGCCTATCACACTGGTCGAGGCCGTGTGATAATGCGCGCCGTTGTGAACGAAGAAGAAATTCGACCCGGAAGAAATGCGCTGATCGTTACGGAAATTCCATATCAGGTGAACAAAAGCTCCCTGATAGAAAAAATTGCGATGCTCGCGAGGGATAAGAAAATTGAAGGGATCAGCGACCTCCGCGACGAAAGTGATCGGGACGGCATGCGAATCGTGATCGAGTTAAAAAAGGACGCGGTGCCGCTGGTCATCGAAAACCAGCTGTATAAATTCACTCAGATGCAGTGGACATTCGGAGTCAACGTTGTTGCCCTTGTTGGCGGGAGGCCGAGGACTTTGAACCTGAAGGAGCTGATCCATTATTATGTGGAACATCGCCATGAGGTTGTCAACAGACGGACGCAATATGAGCTCAGGAAAGCCGAAGAACGGGCCCACATCCTCGAAGGCCTGACGATTGCACTCGACCATCTGGACGCGGTTATTACGATAATTCGAAACTCCTCTGATACTGATTCAGCACGACAGAATCTGATGTCAGGCATGTTTCCAGAAAAACTCACGACAGCCCAGCTTGAGAAACTCAGTTTACCCACCTCTGGCTCACCCATGTTCAGCTTGTCAGAACTCCAGGCGCGGGCCATTCTGGATCTCCGGCTGAATAAGCTGACCGGGCTTGAGCGACAAAAAATAGTCGACGAGTATAATGCTGTAGTTAAAGAAATTGAGAGGCTCAAAGGCATTCTGTCGGATGTTGGTCTTCGAATGGAAATCATTAAAACTGAGCTGGCGGCTGTTCGGGACAAATTTAATGATGGCCGGAGAACAGAAATCGACTATACCGGTGGTGGCGACATCATTATCGAAGATCTGATCGAAGATGATCAGGTCGTGGTAACCATTTCGCACCAGGGACTGGTAAAACGGACGAGTGCGTCTGAGTATAAACAACAAGGACGCGGCGGGATCGGCGTGCGAGGGTTAGGTATGCGCGACGAAGATTATGTCGAGCGGCTGTTTGTGTCGCGAAATCATGACTATCTCCTTTTTCTCACCGACCACGGAAGATGTTATTGGTTGCGGGTCTTTGAAATACCAGAGGGCGGGCGAACGGCCAAGGGTCGCTCAATACGCAATCTCATACAGATATCTCCTGAGGACAGGGTACTCGCGGTTCTTGCCGTCAGTAAAGCAGATTTCAGAAGCTCCGATTACCTCAACTCGCATTTCGTCCTGATGGCTACCAAACGTGGCCAGGTGAAGAAAACCAGCCTTGAATTATTCAGTCGACCTCGTGCAGATGGAATTATCGCGATCGCGGTGGACGAAAATGACGCCTTGATCGATGCTCAAATCACCGACGGATCTGCCCACGTTGTTCTGGGCGCTTCGAGTGGGAAGGCCATTCGATTCAACGAGTCCGATGCGAGACCAATGGGCCGAAATACACGGGGTGTCAGGGGTATTCGAATAGCAGAAGACGAGCACGTTGTGGGCATGGTCGTCATGTACGACGATTCCCGCGAATTACTTGCCATCAGCGCCAATGGATACGGAAAACGGTCCACGTTGGACGAATATAGAATTCAGGCCAGAGGCGGTAAAGGTATCATAACCATGAAGGCGACCGCTAAAACGGGTCCGCTGGTCTCGATCCAAGGGGTGCTTGAATCAGACGACCTTATGATTTCGACCGAGAAGGGTACCATGATCCGGTTCAAGATATCCGGAGTCCGTTCCATGGGCAGAAATACCCAGGGCGTCCGGGTGATCAATCTGAGAAAAGGCGACGCCATCGCCGACGTCAGCCGGGTAGTAGCTGACGACAACGACGATGATGATGATGACGTTACAACAGAAGACGCGGAATAAACCAGTCAGGAGACTTTATTAATGGCTGACCTCAACATGGCCAGGCCAGCATCCACATCAGACTTGGAAATCGTGAGTGGCGGAC
>SMVB01400317.1_pt1 | contig 11543 bp, 7 predicted proteins | sample 2456461 | NCBI WGS metagenome assembly SMVB01 (sample SAMN11095934, study PRJNA526329) | marine sediment metagenome | biome: Marine sediment; feature: Surficial sediment; material: Deep marine sediment; isolation source: Hadal surficial sediment | place: Pacific Ocean | collected 2014-05 | depth 0-1...
CCCAGCCCAGCGTGTCCCACATCGTCGACGTCGCGCCGAGCATGGCGCACGCCGCGTCCACGGCGTTGCCGCCGCGCTGGAAGATCATCGCCCCGGCGGTGGCGCCGAGCGGCTTGCCGGTGATCGCCACCCAGTGGGTGCCGTGCAGCACGGGCTTGACCGTGCGTCCCGAGTTAAAGAACTGGCGGTCTTGGGTGTTTTGCGCGCCCACCGTGGTCGGCAGCAGGAGCAGCACGATCAGAAGGCCGGCCGACCATCGCCAAAGCGTCGTGCCGTCGCCCATCCAGGAACGGATCACCGTCGAAAGCTTGCTCATGATTCTTCTCCAGGGTGTGTTTGGTAGCCTGGAGACACTACGGGGCCGAGCCGCGTGTGGTCAACGGAACCTCCGGCCCGTGGTGAGGCGCTCCACGTTGGCCCGAACGTCTCAACGGGTCACGGCGGCGCGGGCGCGATGGCGCGCGAGTAGTGCGTTGCGCTTGTTTCGGGTGCTCGAGGTACTGACAGGTACGCCGCCGTTCCCGAATCGGCGCGCGCCTTGTCCTCATACGCCCTCGCGCCCGCTCGCTTCGCAACCCGTTGAGAAGTTCGGGCTAGACTTCCTTCTCCGATCACACCCTTCCAGCTCCGATCACACCCTTCCAGCACGCGCCGATACGAACGTGAGCGCCCGCAAAGACACTACGAATACCGCCGACACCGCCGGCCTCGACTTCGTGCGCACGATCATCGCCGAGGACAACGCCAAGGGTACGTACGGCGGCCGAGTGGCCACCCGATTCCCGCCCGAGCCCAACGGGCTTCTGCACGTCGGGCACGCGACGGCGATTTGCTTGAGTTTCGGAGTCGCACGGGAAAACAACGGCACGACGAATCTCCGCTTCGACGACACCAACCCGACGACCGAGGACACCAGCTACGTCGACGCCATCCAGGAGGATGTTCGCTGGCTGGGCTTCGAGTGGAACAACGGCGTGCGGTACGCCTCCGACTACTTCGATCGCCTCTACGAGATGGCGGTGCAACTCGTGCGCGACGGCAACGCCTACGTTGATAGCTCGTCGGAAGACGAGATCCGCCGCCTGCGGGGCACCGTTACCGAGCCGGGCACGCCGAGCGCCTACCGCGAGCGCTCGGTCGAAGACAACCTCGACCTCCTGCAGCGCATGAAGGCGGGCGAGTTCGAGGATGGCGCCCAGGTGCTGCGCGCCAAGATCGACCTGGCGCATCCCAACATGAAAATGCGTGACCCGTTGCTGTACCGGATTCGCCACGCCCACCACTACCGGACCGGCGACGACTGGTGCATCTACCCGATGTACGACTTCGCCCACCCGCTCTCCGACGCAATCGAGAACATCACGCATTCGCTCTGCACCCTCGAGTTCGAGAACAACCGTGCGGTCTACGACTGGCTCATCGACAACGTCGACGTCGGCGAGGCGCGGCCGCGGCAGTACGAGTTCGCCCGCCTCAACCTCGACTACACCGTGATGAGCAAGCGCAAGCTGCTGCGCATGGTCGAGGAGGGCCACGTCGACGGCTGGGACGATCCCCGCATGCCGACGATCTCGGGCATGCGGCGGCGTGGAATCACGCCGGAGTCGATCCGCTTGTTTTGCGATCTGATCGGTATCGCCAAGGCCGATAGCAGGGTCGATATCGGCAAGCTCGAGTACGCCATTCGCGAGGATCTCAACCGCAAGGCGCCGCGGGTGATGTGCGTGCTCGATCCGCTGAAGGTGGTTCTCACGAACTACCCGGAGGGCGAAAACGAGGAGCTCGAGGCGCCCTTCTACCCGCACGACATTCCCAAGGAGGGCAGCCGGGCGGTGCCTTTCGGCCGGGAGCTGTACATCGAGCGCCGCGACTTCGCGGAGGATCCGCCCAAGGGGTTCTTCCGTCTGGCGCCGGGCCGTGAAGTCCGCCTCCGCTACGCCTATTTCATCACCTGCGACGCGGTGATCAAGGACGACGCCGGTGCGATCGTCGAGCTGCGCTGTACCTACGATCCCGACACCCGTGGCGGCTCGGCGCCCGACGGCCGCAAGGTCAAGGGGACGATTCATTGGGTCTCGGCGACCGACTCGGTGGCGGTCGAGGTGCGTCTGTACGATCGGCTCTTCGATGTCGCGAACCCCGACGAGGCAGCGGCCGCTTCGGGCAAGGACTTCACCGACTTTCTCAACCCGGAATCTCGCCTCACGATCGCCGCGGCCCGGCTCGAGCCCGCCGTCGCGGACGCCGCAGGCGGCTCTCATTTCCAGTTCGAGCGCCAGGGTTACTTTTTCACCGATCCCGTCGACTCGACCGACGGTGCGCCGGTATTCAACCGGGTGGTCACGCTGCGCGATACCTGGGCCAAGATCGCGGCGGCGAAAGAAAAACTGGGCACTAGCCCCGCAGCTCGTACGGACGAGCCGTCGGGCGCAGATGCGCCGGCGGAGAAACGCCGCCGCATCAAGCGCTCGAAATCGGAGGTACGCGACGCAATCCGCGCGACGAATCCGGAGTTGGCGCAGCGATACGAGCGCTACCGGGACGAGCTCGGCCTGAGCGCCGAGGAAGCCGACGTTTTGACCGGCGACATGTCCGTCGCCCGGCTGTTCGAGGACGCGCTCGTCGTGCACGATGACGCCAAAGCGGTCGCCAACTGGATCGTCAACGAGCTGTCGCCCCACTTCGTTGACGGCAAGGCCGACCGCCTGCCGTTTGGCGGCACCGAGCTCGGTGCGCTTGTCGCGCTCGTGGCCTCTGACGCGATCTCGGGGAGGATCGGCAAGGACGTGCTCGTCATCATGGTCAGCGACGGCGGTGAGCCCGGCGCGATCGTCGCGGAGCGCGGCCTCGAACAAGTGACCGACGCCTCCGCCATCGAGCCGGTCGTTGAGCACGTCATCGCCGCCAACCTCGACAAAGCCGAGGAGTACCGCGCTGGGCGGACCGGCCTCGCCGGCTTCTTCGTCGGCCAGGTGATGCGCGAGACCGGCGGTACCGCCGATCCCGAGCTCGTCCAGAAGATCGTTCGAGAAAAGCTCGGCTAACGCGAGCTACCGGTCTTGTTGCTGCCGTTCCTGCTCTGCCGCCGCCTCGCGCTCGGCGATGAGCCGGTCGAACTCCTCCTGCGGCAGGTAGGTAACATCGACCCAGGCGTGGGCCATCTCGTCGACCGTGCGGTCACCCCAGCCGACCCATTGCTCGGGATCGGGGTTGTTGGGGTTGTCGGGGGTGTTGTCGTGCCAGGCGGTGACGACGAGGGTGGTGCCGGCCGGCAGCAGCGGCGCGACGTGGTCGGCGTAGATGTAGTTGACGTGCCAGTTCCACTGGAAGTTGTCGACCTGGCTCAGTACCTCCGAGCGCCCGTTCGGATAGACCGCTTCAATCATCATGGTCTTGCCGCGCATGTGCATGTGGGGCTGGAAGTTCTCCAGGCGCGTCGGCCAGCGTAGTACGTGAAACTGCTGGGTGACGGCGATTTCGCCCGGCCGGATGTCCAGGCCGCTTCGGCCCCGCGCGTCAAACATGCGCAGCCGCGTGCGGTACTCAGGCTCGTCGTCCTTCGGGTAGAACCACACGCCGAGCTCGACGATGCTGTCCACCACCTCTGTCCCGTTGGCGTGCATGTGCACTTCCCAGCGGATCCTCGAGTCCGGAAGCATCAGCTTGCCGGCGCCATCGGGGAAAATCTCGCCGGCCTTGCCGACCGCCCACTCCATGAACAGCCCGGCGCCGCCCATGGCGCGGCTACTCGTCTGCACCACGTCGCCGGCGCTCTGCTCGTCTGGTTCCTCGTCCTGCAGCAGGTAGGCGAGAGTGTGGTGAATGATGGAGCGTGTGTCGGGGCCGACCGGACGGATCTCGATCGCCTTGACCCAACGCTTCTCGGTCAGGCCGGTCTCGGTGGTCGGCCGGAACCACTTGTCCATGGTCGCGGCGGCGAGCGTGTAGGGCTCGGAAGCGACGATCAGATCGGGCTCGCGCCCCATCGTTTCACCGAGCTGCCAGCCGTCGTTGTCGGGAAACTCGCGTGGCGGCGGCATGTCGGCCGGATCGCCCAACGGCGCCCCGTCGTCGACCCAGGCAACGATTGTTTCGATCTGCTCGGCGGTCAGGCCACGATCGTTCTTGAACTCCTGGATGCCGACCGTGCGGTTGATGTGCCACGGCGGCATGACCCGGTCGGCGACCTTCTCCTTGATCATCGGTGCCCACATGCGGGCGCTCTCGTAGGTCATCAGCGAAAATGGAGCGATCGAGCCCGGCTGATGACAGACCTGGCACTTGTCCTGGAAGATCGCCACGACGTCCTTGGCGTAGGTCGGGCCATCATGTCCATTGATATCGTTCTGCTGCGCCACGGCTGGCTGGCTCTGGATCATCACCAGCGCCGCGAGCACCAGGGCGCCGATGCCGATCGTGCCGCCGATCCGGCGTACGAGTTGGGTCCGCTTCATTGCGTCGTCCTTTCGTCTCATTGGGTCACCGTCACTTTGACAAAGCCGTTGGTCCAGCAGCACTGCGAGTGACCGGCGCCGGCAACGCCGGATGCATCGTTGGCGCGCACCCGCAGCACATAATCACCGGGGGCGCTGAAAGTCGCGATCATCTCCGCCTCGCCACCGGCTATCGGGACGCGGGCGTTCTCTTCGCTGAAGGTCACGTCGCCGGGTCCCTGGTGTTTGAACCAGGTCAACGTCACCATGGGTTCTCGCCGTCCGGCCCGCGAAGTAGTGCTGCGGCCGGCGCCGTCATCATGGGCCCAGACGGTAACGGTGAGGGGCGCATCGACCTTCGCGTGCAGCGGTCCCGTGGTGATGCCGCCCGGGCCGGCGCCCTCGGGTCCGCCGATGTCGAACTTGAGGACCGGGGGCGTGTTGCCCGCACCCGCTTCACCTTCGAGGGCGTCAATCTTCCACTCTCCTCGAAGATGGCCGGGGATCATGACCTTCTGGCCGCGGACATTCAGCGTCCATTCGATCCGCTGGTTGCCGAAGTCGGCCGGCACGGTGACGGTGAACACGCCCCAGTGGCGGCGCGGCTCGAATCGGGTCGGCTGGATGCCGTTGAACTCGGCCGGCGCGATGGAGTTGTCGGGCCCGATAGGAATCTCGAGGGCTTCTTCGGTGTTCCGGTTGTAGTAACCGAACGAAAGGCTGTAAGTGCCGTCGGAGTTCTGGTACCAGCCCTCGTAGGCCGGTGACACGGTTCGCCCCGAGCCGCTCAAGGGCGCCATCGGCAGTTGCTGCTGGGCGCCGACGCCCGTCCAGCCAAGAAGAATGATCGCGAAGCATGCCGCGACCACGACGGCACTACGTCTTTGCATGAAGTTCTCCCGGAAGGTCAGCGAGCATCCCTTGGGGGCCTATTGGCCGACGTTTTGGGGCGAGGAAACCGCCTGTAGGATCATTCACAAGGTGCCATGAAGTCAACCAGAGGCGCCCTATACCCTCCGTTCTCGCCCTCGCAAGTGTCGTGATGTTGGTGCCTATCGCTCCCTATCGATCCGGTTGCTCAAACGGCGGCCGATCTCGACGGTTCGGAAGCCGGCGTCACCCCAGCTCATGACGAACACGCTGAAGCCCTGCTCCATCCGCATCTCGATGTTGTCCGGGCCGGCAGGGAAGCCGCAGGCGACATCGAACTCCTTGCACGCCGCCAGCACCGTTTGGATCGCCTCCTCCCAGGCCGCCTCATCGAAGACGCGCTCGCCCGCCGCATTGGTGCTCGAAAAAAGGCCGCGCAAGGTGCCGGCTCCCGGCCACAGCACACCGATTCCCGGCACCGCGGCGATCTCCCGCGCGTTGGCAAGGCCCTCGTGGCTCTCGATGATCGTCCAGTTGATGAGCTCGCCGGCCGGATTGAGCGGCCACAGGTCGGCCTTGCGTCGGTATTCCTCCTCGGTCATTCCCCAGCGGGCCGGAGCGGCGCCGAGGTCGTCATCCGGGCGGCTGCCGCCGTTCGACCTGAACCGCATGGCGGCGAGCGCCGCCGTGAGCTGCTCGGCACTCTCGACCTTGGGAAACATGATGCCGCTGACGCCCAGGTCGAGCTGTTTGTCGATGTCGGCGGCTACGTCGGGGCCGAGCTCGGGCGATTTCACGATCAACGGGTGGGTTAGCCGCGGAGGCGGGTCGGGGGCAAGCGCACCGGCCTGCGCCCAGGCCTCGGCGAAGGCCGAGAAGGCCGGCAGCGCGCGCTCGAGACCGCCCTCCATGCTGCCATCGAAAAGGAAATCTGTTGCTTCGTAGCCGATCGCCTCTTCGGCGAGATCGGTCGGTGTCCGGGTCGGAGCCGGCGGCAGAGCCGCTTCGTCTCGTCCGCCTCGGCCGCCTCGGCCACCCCGGCCGCGCGGCGGGCGCGGCGCGTAGACGCCGAACACGGACTCGTTCTGCGCCAGCAGCTCGATGACGGGATTGAGTCGCGGGTTACCGGGCACCTGACCCGGCAGCTCGCCGTTGAGCTCTAGGTAGATCCTACGAATTGCCGTCGGGCCCTGGCTCGAGCGGATCGTCCAGGTTTCGAGGTCGCCGAACTGCGCCTGCTCGGCAGCTTCGTCGGCGCTGAGGCCGAGCGCCTGGAGGCGCTTGGCCTCCTCGATCACTTGAACGACGGCCTGGCGGTAGTTTTCGAGCTCTTCCGCGAGAATCTCCGGAGACTCCACGAAACCGTGGCCGGGAACGTAGATGTCGACGTCCAGAGCCTGTGCTCGCTCGATCATCGCCACCCACTCGGAGGGATACGCAGAGCGCATCGCCGGGAAAATCCGGTTCAGGTACGCCTCGCTCATGAACAGGATCTTCTCTGCGGGGAGATAGACGCTCAGGTCGCCGCCGGTGTGGGCGCGACCGAGGAACATGAGCATGATCTCCTGGTCGCCGAGCGTCAGAATCTCGGTCTCCTCGACCAGCGCGTTCGGCACGCGAATCGGAGCGACGTTGCCACCGCGACCGCCACGCCCTCCGCGGCCCCCACGACCCCCGGAAGCCTGCCGGGCGGCGCTGGCTTCGAGTACGGCGGCCGAAGTGGGATGCGCCCATATGGTGATGTCTTCCGGAAACGCCGAGTTGCCGCCGGTGTGATCACCGTGGTCGGAGCAGATAACCAGGTGGGTGATCGGCTGGTCGGTGATCTTGGCGATCTCGTCGATCATGCGCTGGGTCTCGGCGACGCTGCCCTGGCCGTCGGCCACCAGCACGCCCTCCGAGGTGATCACGAACATGCTGACGGTCGTGAACTTCTCGTCGCCCGCCGAGCGCAGCTGCTCGTAGGAATACACACCCTCGGCAAGCTCCTGGATCCGGGGGAAGTCACCGTCGGTGTATCCGCGGGCGTAGGGATCGCCGGTACGGACAACATCCTGGCCGGAGGTCCCTCCGGTGGTTCCTGCAGGGGCCCCCAGCGCCAGCATGAGCATCAGGACAACGGCCTTCATGACGTTCCTCCGGTGACTCGTGGGATATCCGATGATAGTGTTCGGCACCGTCGACAGTGTTCGACACCGTATCAAACGACACAAGCGGCAAGCGGTCCAGCGGCATCCCCATCGAGAAGCGCCGTGAACCGAGATGGGTCCCACCCCATTCTCTGCACGGCCGACCCCGGCCTCCACGCCTCTTCCAGGAGAGCCGCAAGATGCGCAACGCAACGAAGATCTTCGCGATGATCACGATCGTCGCTCTGATGACCGGTCTGGCGGCCTATGTCGAGGCCCAGCGCGGTGGCCGCGGCAACATGACCCCCGAGCAGCGCGCCGAGCGCGCCGAGCGGCAGCGTCTGGAAATCGAGCATATGTACGCCATGGAGCGGCCGATCGAGGCGCTCGATTCGGTATGGATCGAAGAGCTCACCTGGATGGAAGTCCGCGACGCCATCGCCGGCGGCAAGACCACCGCGATCATCGCCACCGGTGGGGTCGAGCAGAACGGTCCCTTCCTGGCCACCGGCAAGCACAATTACGTCCTCCAAGGTGCCTGCGAGGGCATCGCCCGGAAGCTCGGCAACGCCCTGTGCGCGCCGATCATCAAGCTGGTGCCGGAAGGCAGCCACGATCCGAAGTCGGGCGCGATGATCTACTCGGGCAGCATCAGCCTGCGCCAGGAGACCTTCGAGATGGTTCTCCAGGACGTCGGCGAGAGCCTCAAGCAGCACGGCTTCGAGAACATCATCTTCATCGGCGACAGCGGCGGCAATCAGACAGGAATGGGCAACGCGGTTACCGTCCTCAACGAGCGTTGGGATGAAGCCCGGGCCCACTACGTCCCCGAGTTCTATCGCTACCGCGACGTGTTCACCTACATGGAAGAAGAGCTCGGCATCGCCGAAGGTGACAACGACGGCCACCATGACGACTACGTGATCACCACGATCATGATGGTCACCGACCCGGAATCGGTTCGCTACCAGCAGCGCATGGATGCCGGCCTCGCCTCGATCAACGGCCTGAGCATCGCCGATCTGGAGCACTCGATCGAGATCGGCAAGAAGCTGCTGCAGTTCCGCGTCGACACGACCGTCGAGGCGATCAACGCGGCGATTTGGGGGCAGTAGGGTTATCTTCCCCGCTGTTGCTTCTTGGGTCGGCAACTTGCCCGAGCCCAACATGTTGACGGAGGATCAGAATGCTCTCTCGTGGCCATCAATCCATCTCTAAGCTGATCCTCGCCGCCGCGGCGATTGCCTGCCTGGCGATCATTACCGCGGCCCCGGCCGGCGCCCAGCAGGCCCACGCACCCGACGCTCTCAGCGCCGCCGACTACGAGCGCGCTGAGGGATTTCTCGGCGCCAACCTCAACTCGCTGGTCCTGCGTTCCGGGGTGTCGCCGAACTGGCTCCCGGGCGAGCGTTTCTCGTACCGGATCTCGACCGCGGACGGTAACGAGTTCATCCTCGTCGACCCGGAGAACGGAACGCGCGAGCCGGCGTTCGATCACACCAGGCTTGCCGAGGCGCTCTCCGAGGCGTCGGGTGAGGCGTTCGAGGCCTACGGGCTGCCGTTCGCCCGCTTCGAGCTCGAAGCCGACACGATCCGCTTCAACGCCGACGGTCGCGGCTGGGTCTGCAACATCCAGGAGTATCAGTGCGCGCCCGGCGCCGCGGTGGCGGGCGGCGGCCGTGGAGGTAGGGGTGGTCGCGGCGGCGGCGGTCGCGGTGGCCGGGGCGGCGGCGGTGTCCGCGGGGCCGAGGGCGAGCCGACGGTGCTTTCTCCCGACGGCGCACGAGCGACCTTCATCCGCGACGACAACCTCTGGGTGCGCGACGTGGCCACCGGCGATGAGCGACCCCTGACCCGCGACGGCGTCAAGGACTACGGCTATGCCACCGACAACGCCGGCTGGCGCAAGAGCGACCGGCCGGTGGTGTCGTGGTCGCCGGACTCGAACAAGATCGCCACCTTTCAGCAGGACCAGCGCGGTGTCGGCGAGATGTACCTTGCCGATACCCGGGTCGGTCACCCGAACCTGGTGGCCTGGAAGTACCCGCTGCCCGGTGACTCCGTGATCACCGTCGTCGAACGGGTCATCATCAACCTCGCGGACGGCACCATGGTGCGCCTGCAGATGCCCGCCGACCAGCACCGCTCGTCGCAGTGCGACGACATCATCTGCGGCGGCGTGTGGGGCGACGTGCAGTGGAGCCCCGATTCGTCGTCGATGGCGTTTCTGTCGACGTCGCGCGACCATCAGCAGGAGTGGCTGCGTATCGCCGACATCCGCACCGGCGAGGTCCACACGGTGCTCGAGGAGTCGGTGTCGAGCTTCTTCGAGTCGGGCAACGGCGCCATCAATTGGCGCTACCTGCCGGACTCCGGCGAGATCATCTGGTTCTCCCAACGCGACGACTGGGGCCATCTGTACCTTTATGAGCTCGAGACCGGCGAGCTCGAGCACCGGATCACGTCGGGCGAGGGCAACGTGACGCGGATCCTGCGGCTCGACGAAGAGAATCGGCAGATCTACTTCCTCGGCGTCGGCTTCGAGGCGGGACGTGACCCCTACTTTCAGCATTTCTATCGGATCGGCTTCGACGGCGGCGCGATGACCTTGCTGACGCCCGAGAACGCCAACCACAACATCAGCCTGTCGCCGACCGGTGACCATTTCGTCGACAACTTCTCGACCCCCGACACGCCGCCGATCGCGGTGTTGCGCGACAACATCGGCGCCAAGCTCATCGACCTCGAGGAGGCCGACATCTCCCAGTTGCTCGCCACCGGCTGGCAGCCGCCGGAGCCGTTCACCGTCAAGGGGCGCGACGGGGTCACCGACCTGTACGGCCTGATGTTCAAGCCGACGAACCTCGACCCCGACCGCAAGTACCCGATCATCAACAGCATCTACCCGGGGCCGCAGACGGGTAGCGTCGGGTCCCGCAACTTCTCGACGGCACGCGGCGACACCCAGGCGATCGCCGAGCTCGGCTTCATCGTCATCAAGCTCGACGGCATGGGTACGCCGTGGCGCTCGAAGTCGTTTCACGAGGCCTACTACGGCGACATGGGAGACAACACGCTGCCCGACCAGGTAACGGGCATGGAGCAGCTCGCCGAGCGTCACTCCTGGATCGACATCGAGCGGGTCGGTATCTACGGGCACTCGGGCGGCGGCTACGCTACCGCCGGGGCGATGTTCCACTACCCGGACTTCTTCAAGGTCGGCGTCTCGCAGGCCGGCAACCACGACAACCGTGTCTACGAGGACGACTGGGGCGAGAAGTGGCAGGGCTTGCTCGTTCGCGACCCGGACGGCGAGACCAACTACGACAACCAGGCCAACCAGAACTTTGCCCGCAACCTCAAGGGCAAGCTCCTGCTGGCGCACGGCACCATGGACACCAACGTGCCGTTCTACAGCACCTTGCTGGTTGTTGACGCGCTGATCGCGGCCAACAAGGACTTCGACCTCATCCTCTTTCCCAACCGCAGCCACGGCTTCGGCAACGAGCCCTACATGATGCGGCGGCGCTGGGACTACTTCGTCGAGCACCTGCTGGGGGCGACCCCTCCGGACGACTACGACATGCGCCGTCGTCCCTAGCAGGCCGAGGTGAAAGTGTGATGGGTCTGGCGGGACTTTCACCACGGCCTGCTAGGCCGGATATCTCAGTGCGCCGTGGAAAGGCGGCGTTTCCTAGTGGGTGCAAGACCCACCGTGTGATCAGGAATCGGGAGATCCAACTCGAGCAGCTGGGCTGGTCTCCGCTGGTTTCCCCGATTGAATCAGCAGCGTTTGCTCCGAGGTGAGGGTGCGCAGTGAGTCGACGATTTTGTCGAAGCACTCCCAATTCCTCGCCGCCTTGCCGATTCCCCCGTAGACCACGAGGTCCTCCGGGATGGGCCACGCCGCCTCCATGCAGGACTACGAGCTGGAGTGGCCGGATCCGTACGAGTCGGTGCAGGAGTACACGCCGCGCTTCGAGCTTCATTTCGGGGGGGAGAAGTAGCGAGCGGCGGCGCGACGGCGTTCTCGCCGGCGCTGGCCGTCTCTTCTTGGTGGAGGAGAAGAGATGGCAACGGCGAGAACTGCCGGTCTGTACCGGCCCCGGCG
>SMVB01311201.1_pt1 | contig 11541 bp, 9 predicted proteins | sample 2456461 | NCBI WGS metagenome assembly SMVB01 (sample SAMN11095934, study PRJNA526329) | marine sediment metagenome | biome: Marine sediment; feature: Surficial sediment; material: Deep marine sediment; isolation source: Hadal surficial sediment | place: Pacific Ocean | collected 2014-05 | depth 0-1...
CCGGCGGTGGGCGGCGCTTCGCGGATGCCGCTATCATCTGCCTCGCCTTCGCTGCGGCTGTGGCGAAATTGGCAGACGCGCTAGATTCAGGTTCTAGTGGGAGTAATATCCCGTGGAGGTTCGAGTCCTCTCAGCCGCATTTGCAGGCGTTGCCCGCCTGTGAGCAGTAACCTCGTCAAACGCGGGTTCGTGGCGCTACTCACGACGCAGTTTCTCGGTGCTGCCAACGACAACATTCTCAAGGGCGTCCTGACCTACATGGTCATCGACGGTGCCTGGGCGGGGCGGCTCGGCACGGGCGGCCAGGGGATCGTCGGGCTCTGCTTCACGCTGCCGTTCATCGTGCTGTCCGGCTATGCAGGGCAGTTCGCCGACCGGCACAGCAAGCGGTATGTCAGCGTGCTGGTCAAGGTCGCCGAGATACCGATCGCGCTGGTCGCGTTGGTGGGGTTCTGGACGGGCAACCTGTGGGTGACCATGGCGGCGCTGGTCGCCCTGACGTGCCAGAGCGCGTTCTTCGGCCCGGCCAAGTACGGGATGATTCCGGAACTGGTCGCCTCCGGCGACCTGAGCCGCGCCAACGGCACGATCAACATGCTGACCAACATCGCGGTCATCGCCGGTACCCTGGCGGCCGGGGTCTTCGCGGACTGGTATGACCCGCTTCCGGATGCGTCCGGGGCGGTGGCCGACGCAATTCCATGGGTGCCGGGCGTCGCGATGGTGGTCGTGGCGATGGCGGGCCTGGGGGCGGTGGTGTTTCTCGTGAAGCTCGAGCCGGGCGACCGCAACCTGCGGTACGAATGGAACCCGTTCAGGACCTACCTGACGGTGCTGCGGCAGATGGCGAAGACGCCGTTGCTGACGGTCGCGCTGGCGTGGGGGTATTTCTACCTGCTCGCCGGCATCGCCTTACTGATTATCCCGGAGTACGTGGAGGTCCTGGCGATCGACCGGGGCAAGGCGAGCCTGCTGCTCGGGGTCATGGCGATCGGCATCGGTGTCGGCAGCGTCGTCACCGGACTCGTTTCCGGGCATCGGATCGAACCGCGTCTGATCCCCATCGGTGGCGCCGGACTGTCGGTGTTCTTCATCCTGTTGGGCGTGGTCCCGCCGACCTTCACGAACGTGGCCGTCTTCATCGGGGGTGCGGGGTTCTTCGCGGGTTTCTACATCATCCCGCTGCAGGCGCTGCTTCAGAAACTGTCGCCGGATGAAGAGCGCGGCCGTTTTCTTGGGACCGCCAACGCGATCTCGTTCGGATTTCTCTCGGTGGCGTCGGCGATCTACTGGGTCATACGGCCGATGTTCGATCGGCCGGAGGCGATCTTTCTCGTCAGCGCGGCCCTGATGATCTGCGGAACGGGCTTCTTCGTGGTCAAGTTGGGGCGCAGCGGGCCTATCCTTGGACAATGACGTCCGCGATCTACCTGGACAACAACGCCACCACGCGACCGGCCGACGCCGTCGTTGCGGCGATGCGCCGGGTCCTTCGCGAACATTGGGCCAATCCGTCGAGCATGCACCGTCCCGGCCAGGCCGCGCGGCGTGAGATCCTGTTCGCGCGATCGGCGGTCGCGGCGTTGATCGGCTGCGAGGAACGCGAACTGGTGTTCACGGCCGGCGGGACCGAGTCGGTGAACCTGGCGGTCCGCGGGGCGCTCGGCGCGCAGCCGAACCGTCGCGTCCTCGTGACCAGCCGGTTGGAGCACGGCGCGGTCCGGGAACTTGCCCAGACGCTGGCGACCCTCGGCGTCGAGGTGCTGTGGCTCGGCAACGATTCGGACGGGCTGGTGGACCTGGAGGCGCTGCGCATCGTGCTTGCCGAGCGGGCGGACGAGATCGGCCTGGTTTCGGTCATGTGGGTGAACAACGAGACGGGCGTGATCCAGCCGATCGAGGCGATCGGCACGGCTTGCCGCGAATCGGGCGTCCGGTTTCATACCGATGCGACCCAGGCCGTCGGGCGGATGGCCGTCGACGTCGCGTCGCTGCCGATCGACCTGTTGAGCTTCTCGGCGCACAAGTTCCACGGCCCGCAGGGGACCGGGGGGTTGTACGCCAGGCGGGGCGTGCGGTTGCAGGCCCAGGTGACCGGCGGGCCGCAGGAGCGGGGGCGACGAGGCGGCACCGAGAACACCGCGGGAATCGTCGGAACCGGCGTGGCGGGACAACTCGCCATCGAGTGGCTGGCCGGCGGCGGACCGGCGGACCTCGCGCGGCGCCGTGACACGCTGGAGCGAGGGATCGTGGACGGGTTGGATCGAACGGCCGTGAACGGAGTCGGGGCGCCGCGGATCGCCGGGACGTCGAACATCGCGTTCATCGGGCTCGAGGCCGAAGCGATCCTGATGATGCTCTCCGAGCGCGGCGTGTGCGCGTCGGCCGGCGCGGCATGTTCGAGCGGCTCGATGGAGCCGTCGCCGGTGCTGCAGGCGATGGGTTTGCCGCCCGAGCAGACCTACGGATCGGTCCGGTTCGGGCTCTCGCGGGAGACGACCGACGACGAGACGGCCCGCGCCGTCGAGATCGTGGTGGACGTGGTCACCCGGCTGCACGAGAGCACCCGGAGGCCGATGTCGCGGCGGTAGAACGCGCCGTCGAAGTGGATCTCCTCGCAGGCGGCGTTGGCGAGGTCACGGGCCGACTGGAGATCGTCGGCGAGCACGGTCACGCCCAGGACGCGGCCGCCGTCGGTCACGAGGTCGCCGGCCTCGTTGCGCTTGGTACCGGCGTGAAAGACGATGACGTCACGGCCGTTGCCCGCCAGCGCCTCGGCCCGATCGATCCCCGTGATGACCTTGCCTTTCTCGTAGGGGCCCGGGTACCCCGCCGAGCACATCACCACGCAGCATGCGGTGCGCGGGTCGAAGGACACCGTCGCTTCGTCCAGTGAGCCGGGGCGGCCGGGTTCGGCACCGCTGCTGGCGGCCCAGAGCAGTTCCAGCAGGTCACTTTGCAGCCGCGCCATCAACGGCTGGCACTCCGGGTCGCCGAACCGGCAGTTGAACTCGAGCACCTTCGGGCCGGCGGGCGTGACCATGATGCCGGCATAGAGCACGCCGCAGTAGTCGATGCCGTCGCGGCGCAGGGCGTCCGCCGCCGGGACCACGATATCGCGCTGGATCGTGTCCATCATGGCCGGGTCGAGCACCGGCGTCGGGCAATACGCGCCCATGCCGCCCGTGTTCGGGCCGGTGTCGCCCTCGCCGACCTGCTTGTGGTCCTGGCACGGATCCAGCAGCCAGATCGATCGGCCGGCCACGAGCGCCAGCACGCTGACCTCCTGGCCGGTGAGTTTCTCCTCGATGAGGATCGTCGCGCCGGCTGCGCCGAACTCGCGATCGACCATGATCCGCTCGACGGTGCGGAGCGCTTCGTCCTGGGTCTCGCAGACGATCGCGCCCTTGCCGCCGGCGAGGCCGCTGGCCTTGACCACGCACGGCTCGTCGTGGGCCTCCAGGTACACCCGGGCGGTTTCGACATCGTCGAAGACGCGGGTCTCCGCCGTGGGGATGGCCGCGTGCCGCATGAGCTTCTTGGCGAAGCTCTTGTCGGCCTCGATCCGGGCCCCGGCGCGGGTCGGGCCGAAGACAAGGCGGGTCTCGGTCCTCAGGGCGTCGGCGATCCCGTCGGCCAGCGGCCCCTCCGGCCCGACCACGACCAGGTCGATCCGTTCGCGGTCACACCACCGTTGCATCATGAAGACGTTCGAAAAATCGAGTGGGACCGGGCACGCCTTGCCCAGTTCCGCGAGGCCGCCGTTGTCCGGATGGGTGAGCCAGAGGGTGCCGAGCCTCGGAGACTGGGTCAGTTTCCAGGCGAGCGCGTGCTCGCGGCCGCCGCCGCCCACCAGCAGGACGTTGGCCCGTTCGGGCAGGGCGGGGACGCGTCGGCGTCGGGGGGCGTCTCGGGGTGGGGGAGCCATGGCCCTCAGTGTAGCGGTTCAACGCGGGCAATCCGGAGGGTCTGGTTCAGCCCGCAAGACCGGTAGTCGACGAAAAGAACGACGGCTTATGGAACCGCACCCGGCAACCCGTGCGTACCACAAGTCATTCGAAACGAAATGACGCACGACGCCGACCATTCCATCCCGCAGCACGCCGACCGGCGACGGATCATCGCCCGCCCGGTGGCGTACCCCACGCTCACCGAGGTCGAACTCCTCCAGCGGGCTGCCCGGCACATCCGGCTGCGGCCCGACGTCCTGGCGGGCCCGGTCCGGTCCGGCGGGGAATCCTCATCGAGCCCGACGACGCCCCCGGCCCGTGATGCCGGCGCGTGACCCCGCTTTGCCCGGCACAGGCAGCTTGACACGATCCGGCGATCCGAAATCGGGCATGGCCTTGAGGCCGGCGATCTGATCCCGAAGGCCGGCGGCCCGCTCGAATTCGAGCCGCTCGGCGGCCTGCATCATCTCGGCCGTGAGCATGGTGACCAGCTCGTCACGGTCCCGCTCCTCGAGGCCCTCGGGCCGGGCCATCGCGGCGTCGGCGGTCTTGCGACCGGCGAGTTCCTGTTCGAGGCCCCGGCGGATCGCCTTCTGGATCGACCGGGCGGTGATGCCGTGTTCGATGTTGTACGCGGTCTGCGTCACCCTGCGTCGATCGGTCTCGTCGATTGCGGCCTGCATCTGCTGGGTCACGGTGTCGGCGTACATGATGACCTGCGAGTTGACGTTGCGCGCGGCGCGGCCCATCGTCTGGATCAGGCTTGTCTCGCTCCGCAGGAACCCGGCCTTGTCGGCGTCCAGGATGGCGACAAGCGTGACCTCCGGCAGGTCCAGCCCCTCGCGGAGCAGGTTGACGCCGACCAGGACGTCGAATACGCCCTCGCGCAGGTCGCGGAGGATCTCCAACCTCTGCAGCGTGTCGATCTCGCTGTGCAGGTACCGGACGGACAGGCCCCGCCCGGCGAGATAGGTGGTCAGGTCCTCGGCCAGGCGCTTGGTCAAGACGGTCACGAGCACACGTTCTTTCTTGTCCGCTCGCTCGGCGCACGCGTCGAGCAGGTCGGCGACCTGCCCGTGGGCCGGCTTGATGACGATCGGCGGGTCGACGAGCCCTGTCGGGCGGATGATCTGCTCGACCACCTCGCCGCCGCAGATCTCCAGTTCGAACGTCGACGGCGTTGCCGAGACGTAGACCACCTGGGGCACGATCTCGGCGAACTCCTCGTACCGCAACGGCCGGTTGTCGAGGGCACTGGGGAGCCTGAACCCGTGATCGATCAGTACCTGCTTCCGGCTGCGGTCGCCGTGGTGCATGCCCCGTAATTGGGGGATCGTGGCGTGCGATTCGTCGATGAAGACCAGCCAGTCGTCCGGTGCCCGCCCGGGCGTGTGGCGGAAGTAGTCCAGCAACGTGTACGGTTTCACGCCCGGCGCCCGCCCGTCGAGGTGACGCGAGTAGTTCTCGACACCGGCGCAGTAACCGATTTCCTCCATCATCTCCAGGTCGTACCGGGTGCGGGCGAGCAGTCGCTGCGCCTCCAGCAGCTTGCCCTCGCCGCGAAGGTGCATCACCTGCTCGTCGAGTTCTTTCCGGATGCCGTCGATCGCGGTCTGCAGGCGTTCCTGCGGCATGACGTAGTGGACCGCCGGAAAGATGAAGATCTGTTGTTGTTCGGCAAGCACTTCGCCGGTGGTGGGGTGAATGAATTCCAGCCGCTCCACGAGGTCGCCGAACAGCTCGATGCGGATGGCGAACTGCTCTGCCGCGGGGTAGACCTCGATGACGTCGCCACGGACGCGGAACTGCCCGCGTTTGAATTCGATCTCGTTGCGGCCGTACTGCATTTCCGTCAGGCTCAGCAGCAGTTCCCGCCGCTTGACCGTCTCGCCGACGCGCAGCGGCAGCATCCTGTCCTGGTAGTCCTGGGGGGAGCCCAGCCCGAAGATGGTGCTCACCGACGCGACGATGATGACGTCCTGGCGCGAGAGGAGGTTGCTCGTCGCGAGCAGCCGCAGCCTGTCGAGGTCGTCGTTGCGCGACGCGTCCTTCTCGATGTAGATGTCCCGCTGCGGGATGTACGCTTCGGGCTGGTAGTAGTCGTAGTAGCTGACGAAGTAGCTGGTGGCGTTGTCCGGGAACAGCTCGCGCATCTCCTCGTAGAGCTGCGCGGCGAGCGTCTTGTTGTGGCTGATGATCAGCGTCGGCTTGCGGACCTGCTCGATGACGTTCGCCATCGTGAAGGTCTTGCCGGTGCCGGTGGCGCCGAGCAGCGTCTGGTGCGGGCGGCCGGCCCGAATGCCCTCCACGAGCGCCGCGATCGCGGTCGGTTGATCGCCGGTGGGCTTGAAGTCGCTGACGAGCTTGAACGCGGTCACCGGCGATTCAAGGGGCCCATTACCCCGACACCGGGAACCGCTTGTCGTACGTCTCCCGGTCCATGAGCCCATCGAGCGGCGACGGGTCGGCGGTGCGGATCTTGACCAGCCACCCGGCGCCGAAGGGGTCGGTATTCACGAGCGATGGTTCGTCGATGGCGCGCTGGTTGATCTCGACGATCTCGCCGCCGACCGGCGAAAAGACGTCGCTGGTCGTCTTGACCGATTCGATCTCGCCGACCGAATCGCCGGGCAGGATCGTGGTCTTATCCGGTTTCAACTCGATGTACGTGACGTCGGTCATCTCGTCGGCGGCATACTGCGTGAGTCCGAGGATCACGACGTCGCCGTCGAGGTCGAGCCACTCGTGCGTCTCTGTAAACCGGCATTCGGAAGGAATGGGCATTGGCGATGATTCCCGTCGTCGTCGGCCATGATACGGACCGGGGCCCGGTCGGCAACTTCGACACGGCCCGAGGCGCCGGTTGACGCAAGTGCCGACGCCTGCGGAAGAAAAGGATTGCTCCAGCCCGCCAGCCGGCTCAACGCACGAGAAGATAGGCAAAATGTGAAGGCCGGGCATTGCTCATGCCGAAGGCCCCGGATAGGATAAATAGTGCCAACGGGTCCGCCTTTGGCATTGGGCTTTTCCATACGGATCTTTCTCCCCTCCGGAAAACGTCGGCCGTCCCATGGTCGGCGTTTTCTCTTGGGATCGCCATGCTGCTCACCCTTGCTGCCCGCTCGCTTCGCACGCTTGTTTCAAACAACGGGGCGGACTCGATGCGCCTGGTGGACGTGCCGGATTTCTCCATCCGGGAGTTCAACCTCCGGGGCATGAACGTGCCCTCCTCGATGCTCGCCGGCTGGTCCCTGGAGGATCTCGACGAGTTGCGCGACCGCGGCGACAAGGCCGGCTGCCCGTGTCTGGTCCTCATCGAGGACTCGCCGCTGTCCTTCGCCTCGGAAGACCACCGGGAGGCCGAAGCGTCGGCGGAGCGGGTCCGGCGGCTGGCGGTCGCCGCCAACCGGCTCGGTTGCAACGCCCTGGCCGTCCGGTGCGAGGCGCCGGACACGGACGAGGCCTTCGAGCAGACAGCGTTCCAGATCAAGGACCTGATGCCCGCCGTGGAGCGGCTCGAACTGAACCTGCTCGTCGCGCCACATGACGGGCTCACGCGGCAGACCGACCGACTCACGGACCTGCTGAAGCGCATCGGGGGGTTCCGCATCGGCTCGCTGCCGGACTTCGGTCACGCCGCCGAATCCGGCGACCTCGTCGAAGCGTTGCGGAAGCTCGCGCCTTACGCCGGCGCGGTTCACGCGACCGTGCAGGGATTCGACAAGAAGGGGCGCCACCAAAATTTCGATCTCGCCGAGGGGGTGGCCGCGATTCGGAGCGTCGGGTTCCTCAACACGCTCGCCATCGACTACGTCGGGACAGGCGATGCCGTGGCGAACATCGAGATGGCGCGTACGGCGCTCCAGAAGGCAATCGAGGCCGACTGAGCGTGACCGTGATCATCACGATCGATGGCCCAGCCGGCACGGGCAAGTCGACCGTGGCTCACCTCCTGGCCGAACGGTTGGGGCTCGAGTTCCTGGACACGGGCGCGATGTACCGCGTCGCCGCGCTCGTCGCGATCGAGCAGGGGATCGATCCCGATGACGGCGCCGCACTGGCGGCCGCAGTCGGCGCCGACGGTCCCGGGTTCGACTGGGCTGCGGATCCGCCGACGGTGCTTCTCGGCGGCCGCGACGTCAGCCGGCGGATTCGCGAGCAGGACGTCAACGAGCTCGTTTCGATCGTCGCGGCCCAGCCGGCGTTGCGTGACGTGCTGGTTCGTCAGCAACGACGCATCGCCGCGGAACACCGCCGCCTCGTCAGCGAGGGACGCGATCAGGGTTCGGTCGTCTTTCCCGACGCCGGGCTCCGGGTCTACCTCGATGCCGCGGTCGAAGTGCGTGCCGAACGGCGCATGAACCAGTTGATCGCCGCGGGCATGCCCGCCGACCGGGACCGGATCGTGTCGGACATCCGCGATCGCGACCGGCGGGACTCGTCGCGAAAGGACGGGCCGCTTGTCCGCCCCGCGGGCGCGGTCGTCGTGGACACGAGCCACTTGACCCAAGGCCAGGTCGTGGACGAACTGGAACGGATCAGCCGCGAGCACTTCTCGGTCGCGAGGCTCAGGGCATGAGTTTGCGCGACTACCGGAGCCTGATGCCGAAACGCTCGGCGCTGCAGGTGATCTTCTGGTGGATCGTGGTTCGCTGGCTCGTCTTCTTCGTCTTCCGGCTTCTGTACCGGCTCCGGTCTCTCAATCGCCACAGGATCCCGCGCACGGGAGCCGTGATCTTCGTGTCCAACCACCAGTCGCACCTGGACCCCATACTCATGGGCATGCATTGCGGGCCGTTCGCGCCGCTGGCCCGCACGACGCTCTTCGAGATCCCGTTCTGGGGCCGGGCCCTGTGGTCGCTGGGCGGTATCCCGCTCGACCGGGACAAGGGCGACATCGGCGCCATGCGAAAGGCGATTGACGTCCTGAAGGCTGGCGGCCGGGTGCTCATCTTCCCCGAGGGAACGCGGAGTCGCGACGGCTCGATCGGTGAATTCAAACCGGGGATGCTCGTCCTGGTTCGTCGGGCGAAGGCGACGGTCGTACCCGTCGCCATCGAAGGCGCCCACGACGCGTGGCCGCCGGGGTACGGCCGCCCGAAGCTCACGGGCCGGATCGCGATCACGACCGGCGAGCCGATCACGGCCGAGGCGCTGCTTGCCGACGGCCGCGAAGCGGGACTGGACCTGCTGCGCCGCCGCATCGAGGCGTTGCGGCTGGAGCTCACGTCAGCATCTCCCAGCACGCCCAGATCATCACCAGGATAAAGACGACGCGCACCCACCGCACGGGCAGGACGTGCGTGAGCCTTGCACCGGCCAGCGCACCGAGGACCGCGGTCGGCGCCAGGAACGTGGCCAGCAGGAAACTGTCGCGAAAGTCGAGGCCGAGGCTCTGGCCGTCCGCACCCCTCAGCGTCGAGAGCGTGGCATTCTTGACGACAGCGCCGGCGATCGACGTGATGACCATGGCCGCGCTCGTGACGGCGATGGCCTCCCGCAGTGGCAGACGCGCGAGCCGCTGGAGCATCGGGATCGAGACCGGCGCGCCGCCGATGCCAAGCAATCCCGCCACGAAGCCCATCGCCGCGCCGACGCTGCCGACGCGGATCCAGCCGGTCCGCGGCGCTGCCGGGTCCGTGTCGTGCCGATGGTCGCCGACGAGTTTTGTGACGCTGAACGCGATCACGTACAGCAGGAACCCGCCGTAGAGCTTCGTCAGGATCTCGCCGTGCACGGCATTGCTGACCGCCACGCCGGCGAGGACCATCACCAACCCGAACGGCACGAGCCGGCCGACCACCGTCCAGCGGACCGCCTTCGCGCGCTGGTGCTGGAGGAGCGCCGCCGCCGCCACCAGCACGTTGATGATCATCGCGGCCGCCTGCGATAGGTGCTGGTCGCGGTCCATCAGCAGGGTCAGCACCGGGATGATCACGATCGAACCGCCGACGCCGACGAGGCCGCCCAGCGCTCCTGCCAGCAGGCCGAGCACAAGCAGGCTGACCATTTCATCCACGGGCACGAGTCGCAGTGTAATCAAACTGCGGAAATGCCGATCAATACAGCATCTCTGGATCCAAGGGCCCCCCGTGCGCATTCAGCATCACCTGTCGATCATTCTCTTCGTTGCGGTCGTCGGTGCGATCGGGCTGGCCGCGACCGTCGGCGTGCTCATGGGGGGCGTCGAGGAATCGGCGCACGCGTACGGCCGTGCGGTCGACCAGCAGCGGCAGGTGGACCTGCTCGTTGACGCGGGGCAGGTGTTGATGGAGATCTCCGCCGCGATTACGCCGCGATCGTCCGCGGAGAGTTTCGGCGTCGCGGACCGGGCGATCCACCAGGCGACGATCGGCCTGGCCGACCTGCGTCGCGCTGAGGTCGCGTTCGATCCGGGGTCGCTCGACAACGCCCTGGAGGCGATCGCCCACTGCCGCGAGCTGGCCGCCGGTCGGAGCACGGGCGTGCAGCACCCGGATGACTTGGAACAATTCCGCCGCGGCGTCGCCAGCTACGTCACGGCGTTGACCGCGGTCCAGGTCAGCGCTGCGGATGAAGCGGGGCGGCAGGGCCGCACGCTCGCGCGGCGTCGCCGCGCGATCTTCCTGATCATCGGCCTGATCTGTTTCGCCTACCTCGCCTTGATCGAGCGCGTCCGCCAATGGACGACGCGGCACCTCATTGACCCGATGCAGACGCTCGCCGATACGGCCCGGCAGATCATGAAGGGCAAGACCGCCGTGCCGCAGATCGAGCACGGCAACACCGAGGAACTCACGACGCTTGCGGGAATGCTGACGTCCTTCGGCGACACCATCAAGACCAACGTCCAGGCCCGTACGGCCCAGGTCGTCCGTCAGAAGCAGCGCCTGGAGACCGAGGTGCGCGTCCGTCGTCGGGCCGAGGAGGAGTTGCGTTTCGCCGCGCTCCACGACCGGCTGACGGGGCTGTGCAGTCGCGACATCATCCTGGATCGGATCGGCCAGTGTCTCACCAGGGCGCAACGCCGCCAGGGCTACGAGTTCGCCGTCCTCTACATCAACGCGGACCGACTCATGTCGGTCAACGACAGCCTGGGCCGGATGGTCGGGGACAAGCTCGCCATCGCCGTCGCCGAGCGGTTCCGGTCGTGGCTGGGCGACCTGGCCGGCGTGGTCGAGGTGGAGACGATCTCGCTGGGCCGGATCGGCGGCGACGACTTCGCGGTCCTGCTCGACGGTCTCGCCGCCAGGGACGACGCCAACCTCGTGGGTGAGCGCGTCGAGGAATCACTCACCGAGCCGTTCGTCGTGCAGGGCAACACGCTGAAGGTCTCGGCGAGCATCGGCATCGCGCTGGCCGAGGCCGGGGTCGAGTCCGCTGAAGATCTGCTTCGCAACGCCGAGTCGGCGATGCACTTCGCCAAGGCGAGCGGCAAGAGGTGCTTCGTCGTCTTCCGCCCCGGCATGAGTGACGCGGTGTCGGCCCGCGAGGAGCGAACGTTGCATCTGCGACGCGGGATGGAACAGGGTCAGTTCGACGTGGTCTACCAACCGATCGTGTCGCTGAAGTCCGGACAGATCTGCGGGTTCGAGGCCCTGGCACGCTGGGA
>SMVB01400604.1_pt1 | contig 11541 bp, 12 predicted proteins | sample 2456461 | NCBI WGS metagenome assembly SMVB01 (sample SAMN11095934, study PRJNA526329) | marine sediment metagenome | biome: Marine sediment; feature: Surficial sediment; material: Deep marine sediment; isolation source: Hadal surficial sediment | place: Pacific Ocean | collected 2014-05 | depth...
TAACAACCACTGAGGCACAGCAAAAGAAGAGGAAGATAGAAACTGCTAAAACTGCCCTAATTATTACAGACTACCAATGGAGAACAGGTGGTAGGGGAGTGGAAGGAATACTTAGTTCAGTAACAATAGAGAATATCGGAAGCAAAGATTATGAAAATATCTCTATAGAACTAGAATTTATTAGCTATAACGATGTACCGCAGGGATCTCTACGAACTACTATAAATGATAATCTAATAAGCGGGGCTACAAAGACCTTTACAAATATCAGCCTTGGAATCATGAATACTGAATTGGAAAAATCAGTAATAAGAATTACAGGCGCTAAAATTGTAGAGCGAGGCATCGACTCCCCCAAAGATGTAATTATTGTTAAAGACTGGGAGTGGTTAGAAACAAACTACGGGACAGAGGGGATTCTTAAATTTATTACTTTAGAGAATAAAAGCGATAAGAATTATAAAAATATTCAAATAATAGTTGAATACAAGGGAGTCGGAGATTCAAAAGCCGTACCTTACAGGACAATAATTCATGAATACTTGCCGGCAAACTCTGAAAAAACATTTAACAGCATAAATGTTGGATTTAGATATAAAGGAGCAAGAGATACATTAATTTCTGTATTAGATGCTAAAAGAATCTCCAAAAAAGAATATAGAAGTATACTTTCTAAAAAGGGAATAAAAGTAGACCAGGATACTCCCGGGATCGATAGTTACCCCGAATATGATGAATCATTTCAAAAAGACAGGAGTCTATCACTTTCTGAGAGATATAGAAAATATGTGTTAAAAATCGATCCTGAATCGGGATCAGAAACTATTGAAGGCATAGAAGAAACAGAGACTGAAATACAAATTGATACTCAAATAGAACAAGAGGAGACATACGCATACTATAGGGATCAGTCAAAATATCCTAAGAGAGTAGATAATGCTATAAGTGAAGATCAGCTACTAAGAGAGCAAGCCAAGATTTTCCCTGATTTTTTCCAGGACATTGTGATTGTTTCGGCACAAGCAGAACCAACTCAACCAATAAGAAATGAGCCAGAAAATTATGAAAAGCATATAGTTGAATACACATATGAAGAAAACAAAGAAGACAAAAATATAGTATCGAGGGCGTTTGGCTGGACAAAGGATCTGGTAGGGCTGGGGGATGAAGATGAATATGAAGAAGAAGTCTTAGTAGAAACAAAAGTGGCCGTTAATAAAAACATAAGCTCTGCTGGAAAACACCCATATACAAGCGTAGAAAAGGTAGAAGGAAGAAATGTAGAGTATGAAACTATAAATGAAGAGATATATCCGTTAGAATATGATGAAGACTTAGAACCCCTTCCAAGTATTGATATAGAGATAAGCGATTACAAACTGCATCCAGGAATTATAAGTACTATAGGAAAATTAGATGAAATAACTTTAATAAACAGAAGCAATATCACCTATACCAATATCCAGCTTGAAGTTACTTTTTATTCGAGGGCCGCAACCAAACAACTTGGTTCAAATAAATTCTCTATAAACGAGATACTTCCTAAAAGAACCAGGAGAACTTTTCGCAATGTTGATATAGGTTACCTAAATACTGAACCAGAAGAAGTCAAAATACGTATAGTAGACGCTATAGATATTAATTAATAAGTATATATCCTACTTTATCGTAAACCTAAATAGGCATTTTTTTCACACAGGTCTCCTGCAAACTTGAAACAAATATAAATTAAAAAAAAAGTTGAATACTGACTGATTTTTAGATAACTGCTAAAAATTATTCTAAGCCTACTAGTTGGTCAGTTTCATCAATTATTTCCCCTAGCCTGTCTTTAAATATCTTTATGCCGCCCAGAGGAATTACAATGCATGATCTCCCGCCGCTAAGCTCAGTTATTCTAAGGTACTTCCCTTTATGGTTTTCTTTTACATCAAAGAAAAATCTTTTAGATTCAATATCCAACTGCATACTAAGATGATCTTTGTCAACTTTTTCCATAATACCACCGCCCCTTTCCTTTCCACAAGGAATGATTTTCAAAAATTGGGGTTCAATATAACAAATAACAACCAAAAATCAAGGTAGATTTATTATAGAAAAAAAGTATATAATATATGCAGGTTTTAAATAAATGAAAAAAAATATTAAATTTGGAATAGCAGCTCCCCTGCCTGGACAATCAGTCGATAATTTAATAAAATTTAGTTCTTCTGCCGAAAAACTTGGTTTTGATTCTATATGGTTTCCAGATCATGTTTTGTTTATGGCAAACAAGATTAATCCTGAAGTATGGTCGGTTATTACAGCTGCTGCCATGAAAACCAGCAAAATACAGATGGGCGCTATAGGTGATCCTCACCGAATACACCCCGTTATTGTTGCCCAAAGACTAGCTACAGTTGATCAGATTTCTGGTGGAAGAATATTTGTTGCCCTAGGCTATGGAGAAAAGATGAACCTCGATGCATACGGCATTCCATGGGATAAACCTCTTAGACGAGTTAAAGAATCGGTGGATATTATGAGAGCCTTGTGGAGCGGTAAAAGCATAAACTACAGGGGAAAGTTCTTTAATCTTAAAAATGCCGAGATAAGAATTGCACCAGTAAATAAGAATGTGCCAATCTATATTTCTGCAACAGGGCCAAAATCCCTTAAAAATGCCGGCAGTTTAGGCGACGGGTGGATAACCATATCAATGCCTGCCCATCTTTTTAAAAAACAGGCTCAGACAGTTAATGCCGAGTTTAGAAGATCCAGAAAAGGAAGAAAAAAAATAGAAAAATGTATTTACATCTTTACCTCAATTGCCAACAATATAGAACAAGCCTGCTTGACATTGGAACCAATCAAACATGCACTCATTTGGCCAGAACTCTTAGATCAGTGCGGTTATGATGTAAAAATTGCTAAAGAATATTCCGATTTAAAATATACTAAAATTATGCCAAATGATACGAAGATGCTTGCTAAATTCCGTGAGATGGGCAGGAAATATTATTCGAGGGATATTTTGCTGGATTTTGTAATTGCGGGTTCCGTCCAGGATGTTATAAAAAGAATTGAGCAGTATATTAAAGCTGGTGTGGAGCATTTTGTATTTAGAGATTTTAGTCCAGACAAAAACAAATCATTAAATCTTTTTTCAAAACAAATTATTCCTTACTTTAAAAATTAATTTCCTTACTAAAATTCATTTCATATAATACAACTTTTTTCTATGGCTAGAATTAATATAAAACTTCCAGGCAAATTTGCGTATTCGACACAAATAAAACTTAGAATAACCGATATCAATTACGGAGGACACCTAGCACACGACTCCATTCTTTCTATAACTCATGAAGCAAGGGTTAGATTTTTAGAGAGTTTAGGATATACAGAGGGAAATATTGAAGGACCGGGACTGATCCTCTCAGATGCCGCTCTCGTATATAAATCAGAGGCATTTTACGGACAAACCCTCTTAGTAGAAATTGCAGTTACAGATTTCAGCAAATATGGCTGTGATTTGATCTATAAATTGTCAGACAAAAAAAACCTTAAAGAGATTGCTCGAGCAAAGACCGGGATTGTTTTTTTCGATTATAAAAAAAGAGAAATATGCAGAGTACCTAAAAAATTTAAGGCCATTTTCTCTTCCTAGCTCAAAGTCTCCCCGGGCTTAAGAGCAATAATATTCATTTCTGTAAGATCTTTTGTAAGAGTTTTCAATTGGTCGGGTGTGCCAATAAGTGGAGGAAAAGTTCCATAATGCATCGGAATCATGTACTTGGGATTTAAAAACCTGCAGGCATAAGAAGCCTCGAGGGGTGACATTGTGAACAAGTCTCCAATTGGCAGCATGACAAGCTCTGGTTTGTAAATCTCTCCAATTAATTTCATATCACTAAATAAATTTGTATCACCGGCATGGTAAATCCTAAATCCGTTTTCAAGCTGGATTATATATCCTCCCGGTTCTCCTCCGTAAACAGTTGTGCCGTCATCGTCTTTAATTCCACTGCTGTGCTGGGCATGGGTCATAATAAATTTAATTCCATCAATAATCTGTCCTCCACCTTTATTCATAGGTGCACAGTTTTCAACATCTTTGGTTCCTAACCAGTCACAAATCTCCCAATTTGCAACAATCGTAGGTTTAAATTTTTCGGCAAGCGGTCTAACATCACCAATATGATCAAAATGACCATGGGTAACTGCAATAATATCAACTCCGTTAACGTCATGTAACTCCTTGGGACAGGATGGATTTTCCTTTATCCACGGATCTATTAGTATTATCTTGCCCTGCGGTGATTTAATTTTAAAAGTTGAATGCCCGTAATAAGTTATTTCAAAGCCTTTATTAACACTTACCATTATCTCTCCTCCTGAAATAAGTTGTTTTTAAAACTAACTAAATAGATATAACTTTGCAAGATATTTTTAATGTATTATGTTGTTTGTAGAAGATGGATAAAATTTACGAGTTAATTGATCATACAGCAGATTTATCAATCAAAGTTTATGGTAAAGATTTAGAAGAACTATTAAAAAATAGTTCTGCAGCAATGATGGATGTGATTTGCGATTTAAACACTATAGAACTAAAAAATCAATATAGCGTCTCATCAAGTGGCAACTCAGAAGAAGAACTCCTGGTAAACTTGCTTCAGGAACTGCTTTACTTGCACGAGGTAAAAAAACTTCTGTTTTGTAAATTTGAATTTAAAATAAATGATAATATTAAAAATAGAGAGGTAGAAGGTAATGTGTGGGGTGAGGAAATCGATTTTAGTAGACATGACCTGTTAAACGACATAAAAGGCGTAACCTACAGCGATCTGAAAGTAGAGCATAAAAACGGAAAGTTATCTGCAAAAATTACATTTGATATATAACATACATGAACAGTCCACAAACAATAAAAACGGTAAAAATCAATGATTACCTTTTTGAAATTCCCAAGACTGGAGGGATGCTTGTCCCGGGAAGATTGTATGTAAACGAAAAAATTCTTAAATCGATAATTGAAGATAAATCTATCGAGCAGGTTATAAACGTTGCGCATCTTCCAGGAATCCAGAAATACTCTATAGCCATGCCGGATATTCACATGGGATACGGTTTTCCAATAGGAGGAGTTGCGGCGACAGATATTGAAACTGGCGTGATATCTCCTGGCGGTGTTGGATATGATATTAATTGCGGCGTTCGTCTAATGAGAACAAATCTTTTAGAAAAAGATGTGAGACCAAAACTTAAGTCACTCGTAGAAGAGCTCTTTAGAACCGTACCTTCCGGTCCTGGTATCGGAGGAAAAATAAAATTATCAAATAATGATTATAATGATATCTCGAATAAAGGAGTCGGGTGGGCTATAGAAAAAGGATGGGGAATACAGCAAGACCTGGAGATGACAGAAGACAGAGGTTACTTCCCGGGATCAGACATAGATAATGTGAGTGAAAAAGCCCTGCAAAGAGGAAAGAGTCAGTTAGGATCGCTTGGCTCAGGGAACCATTTTTTAGAAATTGATGTAGTCGATAAAATCGATGATTTAAGAGTTGCAGAAGCCTTCGGTCTTTTTGAAGGTCAGGTATGTGTTCAAATTCACTGTGGTTCGAGGGGTTTTGGGCATCAGATTTGTTCTGATTATATAAACAAAATGCTAAGATATATGGAAAGAGAAGGAATCAATCTTCCCGACAAGCAGCTTGCATGTGCACATATAAAATCAAGAGAAGGAAAAGAATATCTGTCTGCCTTTGCAGCAGCGGTAAATTATGCATGGATAAACCGCCAAATAATAATGGAGCTATCCAGAAAAGCATTTCAAAATGTTTTACAAATTAAACCAAAAGATTTGGGCGCAGAGCTTGTTTATGATGTTAGCCATAACATAGCAAAAATAGAAGAGCATAAAATTGATGGCGAAATAAAAAAGGTTTGTGTACACAGAAAGGGCGCTACAAGATCGTTTCCAAAGAATCACCCTCTTATTCCCCATGCTTATAAAGATGTTGGACAACCGGTTATGATCCCGGGAGACATGGGAAGATCATCTTATGTACTGGTTGGAACGCAAAATTCTATGGACCAAACATTTGGAACATGCTGCCATGGTGCAGGAAGACTTCTATCGAGAAGAAAAGCTCTCAGGCTGGGTGACGTAAATAAGTTACTTCAGGAATTAAGTAGCAAAGGGATTGAAGTAATGGCCAGGAAAAAGAGAACTCTTGTAGAAGAAATGCCTGACGCTTATAAAAAAGTTGAAGATGTATGCGACGTTGTTCATAATGCTGGAATTGCAAAAAAAGTAGCAAGACTAAGACCAATCGGTGTAATAAAAGGGTGATAGATGCTGGATACTAAGTTTATAGAGGATAATTTTGAACTTATAAAACAAAAAACAGAGCAAAGAGGAGCTGTAGTTAATTTTGAAACGTTAAAAGACTTGATTGAAGAAAGAAAAACTGCCATTAAGGATGCCGAGAGCTTAGAACACAGGAGAAATAAAGGCTCTAAGGAAGTAGGCAGTTTAATGAGAGAAGGTAAAAAAGAAGAATCTAAAAAACTGCAGTCAGAATTAAAAGTGCTGTCAGAAAAAGTAAAATTGTTAAATGAAGACAGATCAAAAGTAGAGAGTGAATTAAGAAATATAATCTTACAAATCCCAAATATAACCAATGAGCAGGTGCCTGTAGGAAAAGATGATTCCGATAATATTGAAATCAAAAAATGGGGAAAACCCAGGAATTTTAACTTTAAGTTAAAAGATCATGTAGAGATAGGTAAGCGCTTAGATATATTAGACCTGGAAAGAGCGGCAAAAATAACCGGCGCAAGATTTGCATTATATAAGGGTTTAGGGGCAAAGCTTGAACGGGTATTGGCAAATTTCATGATTGATATACATACCAATGATCATGGTTATACAGAAGTTCTACCCCCTCTTATGGCAAATTCTGACAGCTTCATCGGAACCGGGAATCTTCCGAAGTTTGAAGATGACCTTTTTAAGATTAATGACACAGATTACTATTTGATACCCACAGCAGAGGTGCCTGTTACAAATATTTATAGGGACGAGATACTTTCAGAAGACAAGTTACCAATTAAATATGTTGCCTATACTCCTTGCTTCAGAAAAGAGGCCGGGTCGTACGGAAAAGATGTTTATGGAATTATGAGACAACACCAGTTCAATAAAGTCGAACTTGTTAAATTTACTACACCACAAAGTTCTTATGATGAACATGAAGCACTTACTGGGAATGCCGCAAAAATCCTGGAACTCCTTGAGCTTCCCTATAGAATAGTCGTGCTTTGTACAGGAGATATAGGTTTTTCCTCTGCAAAGACGTATGATATTGAAGTATGGATTCCAAGTGAGAATAAATATAGAGAAATATCGTCCTGCTCCAATTTTGAAGACTTTCAGGCAAGAAGAGCAAGCATTAGATATAAACCCAAAGCAGGTGGAAAACCCAGGTTTATTCATACTCTAAACGGGTCGGGTCTTGCTGTTGGCAGAACTGTAATAGCGATACTGGAAAATTTTCAGAACAAAGATGGAACGGTAAAGCTTCCCCATGTACTGAAATCATATATGGGCGGTATTGACACTATCGATTAATGCTTGAAAACCTTAAAAAGAAATCAGCCTTATTTTTAATCTTCTCTAATTTAATTCCTCTTTATGGTGTTTTTTTTCAAAACTGGGATGCATTTTGGATAGTCCTGCTTTACTGGACTGAAAATCTGATTATCGGTTTTTTTAATGTCCTTAGAATGGCATTTGTAAGGGTCCCCAAACCAATCAAAAATCTTGGAAAGCTACTTATGATCCCTTTTTCATATTCCATTATGGCTCATTTTGTGGAGGACACGGACTTTTTATAATGGTATTATTTAGAAAAGATCCTGGAAGTTTATTCGATAAATCTGCCTGGCCGTTTTTCTTTTTTTTTATTAGAGTTGCTTCTAAATGTAATAAAAAAAGTCCTCGAAATATTTCCAAAAGAAATGATAATTCCTTTTATTGCTCTTTTTTTAATCCACGGATTTTAATTTGTATATAATTTCTTTATTAAAGGTGAATATAGAAACACAAATTCAAAAGACCAAATGGCAAAACCATATACAAGGATTGTAGTACTATACATTGCAATAATTGCGGGAGCTTTACCTGTAATGTATTTAGGCTCTCCTGTATACTTATTAGTGGTTCTAATATTAATTAAGATTATAATTGATTTATACTTGCACAACAAAGAACATAAGAAATTTCAGATAAAACAAATCAGTACAGGAGATAATTGATGAAATTACTATCATACTTTGCTTTACTAGTTCAGATATCAGTCTTATTATCATGTAGTGGTAGCAAAACTTTAAATGTGAACAAGCCACATATAGAGAATGATACGCTTAGGGTCGGAATCGCTTCTAACTATCCTCCTGTAGTTTTTAAAGATAGCGACAATATGAATGCGGGCATAGAGATTGAACTTGCAAATGAATTATCCAGCTCAACTGGCATATTAATAAAGTTTGTAGAAATCGACTGGGATAAATTGATACCATCGTTAATGAACGAAGAAATTGATGTAATTATGTCTGGAATGTCTATTACTGCAGATAGGCAGCAGTTAATAGATTTTACAGAACCTTACATGCAGACAGGTCAAATGGTACTCTTTAGAAGCAATGACAGACTACGTTTTAGAACTGTCGATGGAATTTATAAACCTAAGACCAGGATAGGATATGAAGAAAATACAACTGGTGCGCAATTTGTAATTACAAATTTAAAAGATTCTGCTTCCATAGGATATAAATCAGCGGAACTAGGAATTACTGCTCTAATGATAGGAAATATTGATTACTTCATTCACGATGCTCCAACCATATGGAGATATACTTTGAGTTTGAGTAATACCAAACTGACAGGATTTTACACACCATTAACCAAAGAATACCTAGCCTGGGGAGTCAGGAAGGGAGATACCCAGTTACTTGAGTATCTAAATGCAAATATAAAAAAACTTGAACAAGATGGTATTATTCAAAAGATTAAGAACAAATGGCTGCCTACAATAATAAAAGCAAAATAAAGATCAAAAAAATCTAAATAACAGTATAGAAGGTACATGCATGTCAAACATCACTAAGTTCAAAGGAACAGACACTTATATAGCGACACAAGACCTGATGGTCTCAGTAAATGCCGCAATATCACTGGAAAAACCCCTCATAATTAAGGGTGAGCCGGGAACCGGTAAAACTCTTCTGGCATCTGAAATTGCAAAAGTCCTTAAGAAAAAGCTTATATCATGGCATATAAAATCAACTACTAATGCCCAGCAGGGACTTTATGAATATGATGCTGTCACACGTCTTCGTGACTCACAGTTAGGAATGGAAGGAGTAGCTGATATTGCCAATTATATAAAGCCCGGAAAGCTCTGGGAATCATTTGATTCCAAGGATCAGGTCGTACTGCTCATAGACGAAATTGATAAGGCTGATATCGAATTTCCTAATGACTTACTGCTGGAATTGGACCAGATGGAGTTCTATTGCTATGAACTGCAAAAAACCATTAAAGCTAAAAAACGTCCTATTATAGTTATTACTTCAAACAATGAAAAAGAACTGCCGGATGCTTTTTTGAGAAGGTGTTTTTTTCATTACATTACATTTCCAGACAGAGATACTATGAAAGAGATTATCGATGTTCATTATCCCGATCTTGAAAACAGGCTAATGCAAAGCGCTATGAGAATTTTCTATGAGGTTAGAGAACTGGGCGGCATTAAGAAAAAACCTAGTACAAGTGAACTTCTAGACTGGCTTAAATTACTGATTATAGGAAGAATCACCTCAGATGAACTTGATGAAATTGATATAGAAAGAGAATTACCTCCCTATGTAGGATCATTGTTAAAGAATGAACAGGATCAGGGACTTATAAGGCTTGTTCAAAGAAGATTTAGATAAATTATGTTTATTGATTTTTTCCTTCTATTAAAAAACGACGGGATACCAGTCACTTTAAGAGAATATTTAACTTTTCTTGAGGCTTTAGATAAAGAAATAATTTCTTACAGTGTAGATGATTTCTATTATTTAAGCAGAGCGTCACTGATCAAGCATGAACAGCATCTGGACAGGTTCGATAAACTTTTTGGACTATTTTTTAGTGGCATAGAATTAATAGATTCTGAGCAATTCATGAAAATCCCGGAAAAATGGATGCAGAGGGGATTTGAAAAAATATTAACTGAAGAAGATAAAGAACTTATAAAGGCAATGGGCGGGCTTGATAAGCTTATGGAGAGATTAAAAGAGCTTATGAAGGAGCAAAAGAACAGACATTCGGGTGGAAACAAATGGATTGGAACCGGAGGGACTTCACCATATGGAGCATATGGATTTAACCCCGAAGGAATAAGGATTGGTCAGCATGAAAGCAGACACCGAAGGGCAGTAAAAGTATGGGATAAAAGAGAATTCAAAAACCTTGATGACCAAGTAGAGATTGATACAAGAAATATGAAGATGGCTCTTAGGAAATTAAGAATTCTTACAAGGGAGGGAATGCCTGAAGAATTAGATATAGATAAGACCATAAAAAAGACCTCTGAAAATGCCGGGCTCCTGGAACTCGAAATGGTTGCTGCTAAGAAAAACAACGTTAAAGTATTATTGTTTTTGGATATAGGCGGATCGATGGACGATCATATTGAAACATGTGCCCAGCTTTTTTCTGCCGCCATCTATGAATTTAAACACCTCCAGTATTTCTATTTCCATAACTGTGTTTACGATCATATCTGGAAGGATAATGAAAGAAGATATGATGAAAGAATTCCGACTTTTGAAACATTAAACACCTATAATAAAGACTACAAATTAATTATTGTAGGCGATGCATCTATGTCTCCCTACGAATTGGCTATGCCCGGTGGCGCTGTTGAATACAATAATGAAGAGTCGGGCTTTACATGGCTTGGGAGACTCAAAGATCAATACCCCAACTTTGTCTGGCTAAACCCAATACCCCATGATGAATGGCAATTTACAGAATCCATTGAAATGGTAAAAGAATTTTTTGATGACAGGATGTACCCTCTAACTATTGCTGGCCTGCATCAAGCAGTTAAGGCTTTAAAAAACAAGAAAGAGAATGTTAATCTTAATTAAAACAATCAACTCATCGCTAAATTCCAAGAGTTTGCTTACCTTAAATAATTGCAAAGTTTAATTGAAGTAAAATTACAGTTTGGGTAGAATGAGGATACCGAATTCGGAGGGCTGGCAGAACGGCTAATGCACCGGTCTTGAAATCCTATCCAGCAGTATAGTGTTCAGAAGTGTTATGGAGTTCTAAGTGTCAAATACCCTTTATTTATAATACTTTCATCGATCTAAGAAATTTACATAAGTGTTCTAGTTTGTGCTACATTGAGTACTAAGGAGTAGCAAGTTGTAGCAAAACCTGTAGCAGTGAAGATGATCAACAATTACTCAAAATCAGGGTAGAAACTACTA
>SMVB01142441.1_pt1 | contig 11540 bp, 10 predicted proteins | sample 2456461 | NCBI WGS metagenome assembly SMVB01 (sample SAMN11095934, study PRJNA526329) | marine sediment metagenome | biome: Marine sediment; feature: Surficial sediment; material: Deep marine sediment; isolation source: Hadal surficial sediment | place: Pacific Ocean | collected 2014-05 | depth...
ACCCGGCGTGAGGATATCCAGGAACCTTTTGTGGGTGAGCAGCAAATTGATCCCGAAAAATATTACCCGGCGGGCTATCATCCACACTTGCTTGAAGAATGGCCGGTGACAAGTGACCTTGTTGTTCCGAAAGAGTCTTTGCCAGATAAACTGAAACAAAGCATGGGGGACGCCTGGAGACACCAGCTAAAATTAATGCAGCAGAGAACGCAAAAATAAAGTTAAATTCTGTCTCATAATTAGCGGAATAGCCTCTTGAAGATAAGTATCGTCGGTGCTGGAATTTCGGGCTTGGCCACTGCGCAGGCAGTTCTGGCCAGGAAGCCGGATGTGGAAATCGAAATTTTTGAGGCTGAGCGGCGTGTCGGCGGCAAAGTATGGACGGAGATCAGTCCTGAGGGCTACCTGTGCGAGGCCGGCATCAATGGTTTCCTCAACAAAATTCCGAGGACCCTGGAACTGTGTGAAGAAGTTGGCGTCACGCCGGTAGAAGCTGACCCGGCCGCGGAAAAGCGCTATGTGTTCAGCCGTGGTGAATTGCACAAACTGCCGCAGAAACCACCCGAGTTTATCGCTTCGCGTTTGTTGAGCGTGCCCGGAAGATTGCGGGTCATGTGCGAACTATTTGCAGGCGGTACCGACAATGCCGATGAAACACTGGCTGAATTCGCCACCCGGCGTCTTGGCCGTGAAGCATTCGAGCGTCTGATCGACCCCATGGCCTCGGGCGTATTCGCCGGCGATGCCACGAAAATGAGCGTGAAAAGCTGTTTCCCCAGAATTCTGGAGATAGAAGCCGAATACGGCAGCCTGATCCGTGGACTGATCAAGCTGCAACTGAGGGCGCGCAAGGAAAGCAAAAAAGACACACCGGGTCCGGGTCCGGGTGGCAGGCTGACTTCATTTGGCAATGGAATGAGCGCCCTGACCGACGCACTGGCCTTGATGCTGGGTTCCAGGATACGCACCGCTTCTCCGGTTGCGAGTATTTCCCGCAATGGCGGGCTTTACACGCTGCATATGGCGGATGGTACGGATGAAGAAACCGAGTTGCTCGTCCTGGCTGTTCCTGCATTCGCCCAGTCAATGCTGTTGCAGGAGTACCAGCCGGAACTGGCCTCCTTGCTCGGTGGGATCGAGTACCCGGCCCTTTCCGTGGTGTGCCTGGGCTACGATGAAGAGCGCATTGCGCCGTACCTGGATGGCTTCGGCTTCCTCGTACCCTCCGGGGAGCGGCGGTCCATCCTGGGAACCATCGTAGATTCCAATGTGTTCCCGGGGCGGGCGCCGCAAGGCCGTGCCTTGTTCCGGACCATGGTTGGGGGCGCCAGGGCCCCACAACTTGCCGAATTACCCGATGATCAGCTCCTGGACCGGGTCAGGGCAGATTTGAAGGACATCACCGGCCTGGCTGTCGAGCCCGAATTTGCCAGGATTTTCCGCCATGAAAAAGCGATACCCCAATACCTCGTGGGTCATGCCGCGAGACTGGAAGGCATCAATCGGCTGCTTGAAAAGCAGCCCGGCCTGGTATTGACAGGCAATGCGTTCAAAGGGGTCAGCCTGAATGACTGCGTGGTCAATGCCTGGAAAACTGCAGAGGCACTATTGCTAGTGTAGTGTCCTGTATTAAGTGGCGCTCCCTTCGGGCGAGACGAGAATGCATCATCTGCTGCGTTGCGCCGCTTGGAAAGGACATGCCATTTCCTGCGAGACGCGCCTTACAGCTAATACCTTCTCGTTTCGCTTAATCGTCACTTAATACAGGACACTACACTAGATTCTTAATTTCGTGCGCCCCTCGCTAATGAGTAATCAGGCTTGGATTTGGTCGCGCAGCAGCCGCCCCAGCCGCGCCACACCCTCCAGGATATCCGCTTCTTGATAGTGTGCGAAACTCAGCCTCATGTAGTTCTTCAGGCCACCGATACTGGAGAAGCTCTCCCCAGGCTGGAATCCCGTTTGGTATTTTTCGGCCATACGCCGCAGTTCCATGGTATTTACGTCCCTGGAAAACTCTAACCAGAAAAAGTAGCCGCCCTGCGGGCAATGCCAGTTGGCAAGTTGCCCTACATGATCATTCAAGGCTTTATCCATAGCCCGTACACGATTGCGATAAGTTTGTCGCAAGTGCTTCAACAAGGTCTGTAGCAATCCCAGCCCCAGGGCATGGCGAACGATGTGTGAAGTGAAGTGATTGAATGAACCTCCACTGTTTACAGCGCCACTGTCCAACAGTTGTTCCATCAGGTCCGGCGATGTCTGGATCCACCCCAGGCGCAAACCAGGCGCGAGAATTTTCGAAAAGGAGCCCAGCGAAATAATGTTTCCCTTCTCCGTCATCGTGCCCAGGGCGGCGGGCGGCGCCTGGTCATACCAAAGCAACTGATAAACTTCGTCTGCCGCAATCAGAAAGTCGTATTCCCGGCTCAGTTCGACCAGCCTGGTCCTGCGCGCTGCGCTCATGCTCTGTCCGCCGGGGTTGTGAAAGCTGGGGATGGTATAGAGCATTTTTGGCCGGGTCTGTCTGAGTTCTTGCTCGAGTCGGCTAATCATCATTCCCTGCTCGTCCACGGGAATGCTCACAATGTTCAGGCCATGATCGGCGAATATTTTAAAGGCCAGGAAGTAGCTTGGCTCCTCGACAAAAACGGTATCGCCCGGCTCGGTGAACAAGGCACAGATAAAATCCAGGGCCTGTGAATTGCCTGCGGTAACGAACAGGGAATCGGGTGTGACCGTTGAGCCGTATTCATCGCTCAGGAAAATCGCAAGTGTTTCCAGAAAGCGTATATCGCCCTGTCTCTCACCGTAATTTAGCTCGACAGGCTTGGCTTTGCGGAGGAAATCATCCGCGGCAACGCGCATTAATTCTACCGGCAGCAGGTCAGCCGAGGGTTGACCCACACCGAAATTAATCATCCCGGGTGCCGGGGCGCCATCGAATGTGACTTTCTTGCTCAAGTGTCGCGTTCCTGAAGGGTGTTCAACTATAGGTCAAAATGAGTGACGATGCGCAGCCTGTATCAAGTATTCTTACTATCAATGGACTGAACAAAAATTACAATTCCGTGCCCGTATGCCGAGGAATGCAAAAAAAATGAATAATTTTCGATTCTGTTTGCTCACTGCTGCCGACCTGCCGGGTGTAGATGACCGTGGAGAAATTGTGGCCGGTAAGCTGGCGGAAATTATTGCGGTTGAAGGCAATCCACTCAATGACATCCGCGTGATGGAGGATGCCAGTTTTGTGATGAAGGGCGGCGTGGTCTACAAGTCAAAATAAGCCAAAACAGGCCTCATATTGAACACGAATCCACCCATAAATATGAAATTGAAAAACATGACAGGCAACCCGGAGATCCTGCTTATCCTGATAGCGGTAGCGGCGTCACTGGCTTTTTCTGTTTGGCAGGCTTTGTTGAACAACTTTGCCATTGAACAGGCAGCATTTACCGGCCGGGAGATCGGCATTCTGCATAGTTTGCGGGAAGTGCCCGGTTTTCTGGCATTTACGGCAGTACTGGTCCTGCTGGTGCTGAAAGAGCAGATTTTTGTCCTGATATCGGTGGCATTGCTGGGAGTCGGGGTTGCCATTACCGGATTTCTGCCCAGCGAATACGGCCTGTATTTCACCACCGTGCTGATGTCCATCGGCTTTCATTATCTGTATACCGTGCAGCAATCTCTCACGCTGCAGTGGATTGATATGGAGCGCGCTCCACTGGTGATGGGCCGTCTGTCTGCGGCCGCCTCAATTGCGGCGATAGCGGCATATGGCAGTGTCTGGCTGGGTACGAAATACCTGGGTCTTGAGTACTGGATGCTTTACCTGGGTGCCGGTGGCCTGGCGGTCGTCATTGCAATCGTGGCCTGGCTGGTGTTTCCGGATTTTGAACACAAGGTGCCGCAGCGAAAGCACTTGCTGATGAGAAAACGTTACTGGCTGTTCTACGCCCTGACTTTCATGAGTGGCGCCCGCAGGCAAATATTCGTGGTATTTGCCGGCTTCCTGATGGTGGAAAAGTTTGGTTTTTCAGTAGCCAATATCGCCCTGCTGTTCCTGGTCAACCATGTGATTAATGCCGCTGTTGCACCTCAAATCGGTCGTATGATCACACGCTTTGGTGAACGAGCCGCGCTGTGCCTGGAATACGGCGGCCTGATTTTTATTTTCACTGCTTATGCCTTTGTCGAAGTGGCCTGGGTGGCGGCAATGCTGTATGTCTTCGATCACATCCTGTTTGCAATGGCTATTGCCATCAACAGTTACTTTCAGAAAATTGCCGACCCTGCCGATATTGCCTCGACTGCCGGTGTGTCGTTCACAATCAACCACATTGCCGCCGTTGTGATTCCGGTAACTTTCGGGATCATCTGGTTATATTCCCCTCCCTTTGTGTTTTTGGCGGGAACCGGTATGGCGATTGTTTCTTTGGGGCTGGCCCTGTTGGTTCCGAATAATCCGCAGGAAGGTAACGAGGTGAAGCATCGCAAGCTGTTTGCCCTGAATTCCGGAACCTGAGCTGATAGTAATATATTCAGCAAGAATCCATCACCGGTCAGGGCTGAACCCGGAAATTTGGCAGGGTTGGCGCTGCACAGCACAATTTAGTGGTCCGTCAAGTAGCTGCTGCTGACACAGTCATGTTTTTCGTTCAGTTCCAAAACAACATCGGCCGTACCGGGCAAAGTGACCAGATTGGTTCTGGTAATTCGCTCATAGTGTTGAATAAAACGTTCCAATTGCTCGTGGTTCATGACTTCAGCCGCATGATCAGGCGAAACAGATGCGAGTTTTGTTTCCTGCTCGAGGCGCCAGCGATGAACCGCGTTAAAACTTGGCGCCTGGAGGAAAATCAGCGCGTTCAGAGTGGCAAACAAATCGGTATAACCCCCTCTGATCCGGTCGTTTACATAACGCCTCCAATTGCACTCTGCGTCCTCTTCGCGCTCCAGCGAATTTATTGGCTCCAGCAAATCGTCGTCGGCTTGAGGCGTGCAGCCAACACACCATCCCTCGAGAATAATCAAGTCGACCGGCCCACTGACAAGGGGCCAGGTATCGGCTGCGGCACGATCATCAAGCGATTTATCGAAAAGTGGCAAGGGCATGCTTTCAGTGGGGCCAAGATTCTTGAGTTCTTCGATGCAATTGGCAAGCTTTTGCATATCGTGAGTGCCGGGAACTCCACGGGTCTTCATCAAGGGATGAATTTGATTGCCAAGCTCCTGGCGTTCTGCCCTGGTCAGGTAGAAGTCATCGATCGACAACGTGGCAACCCGCCGGTTGGCTCCCCTTTCAAGTGCAAGGCGCAAATAGCTAGCAAGAGTTGATTTCCCCGTGCCCTGAGCTCCGCTTATTCCGACGAACATTTGCTCATTCGATTGAAGTCGTGATACCACCCACGAAGCAAGGGGCTGGTAATGTCGCCTGATCAGATCACGAAACTTGCCGGGTAGCTGATGCTGCGCAATGAACTCATCGATTTGTCGGCTGCTTAACATTGTTTTGTCTTCTGTGTCGAAATACCAGGCATGGCCGCTGTAGAATTTAAAACCCGCGGTAGCCCAGCAGTCGCCGCATTTTCCAGTGGCGATGCAGGTTGAGCGGTTTGCGTTTCAGACCCTGCAGACCGCTCTGTGCCAGAGCGTCAATGGCATCCAGGGTGCGCTCGCTGGATTTGCTGTCCCGATAGGGATGCGTTTCCCCGGCAAAACGCCGGATGTTTTCCATCAACCCGGAAGGGTAGCTCAAGGCCGTTTCCAGGGCGGCCTCGATCTCCCCGGGCTGTTGAACATCAATAAGGTAATCCTCCTGATGGGCGGTCCGGAACGTGACCGCCGGTTTGTGCAGAACCAGGAATTCGGAAAGAATGGAGGAGGTGTCGCACAACATGGCATCAGCCTGGGCCAGCAGGGGTATGACATCATCGGTCTCGGCAAATTCGAGATTGTCCCCCTGAATCGCGCGGTATTTTTCAACGATTTCCGGCGGCATTTTGGGATGCATGTTAAGCAGCCAATGCCAACGGCCTTTGTTCGCCAGCGTCTTAAGGGTTTCCAGAATGTGCGGCGCCGCGGACAGGCGCGGGGAAAATGTCGAGGCAAACAGGATCACGGGTCGGCCCCCCTTGTTGCGGGTATAACTTCCGTCGAACAGGGGGTCCAGCTTGGACCAGCCGGTTTCGACCACGCGAAAATGACCGTGTTTTCGCGCCAGTTCTTCAAACGGGCCGGTCGTGTTCGGGCCGTGCATGCAATAAAGATCAAACATGCCGCGGACAATAAAATGGTATTGAACACCATCGCGACGGCGGAACTTACTCGAAATCAATCCATGAAACATGGTCACTTTCAAGCCCGGCAAGAACCCCGGAACTTCATTGCCCGGCACCAGGACCGCATAGGGGTTCCAGTCTATGGCCTCGGAAACATGCTTGAAATGACGCTCATCAGGGCGTAAAAAGCCGTCATTTATCTCCGGCCCGACCGGCAACCAGGCGGTTTCGCCTCCGCGCCGGCGAATGGCGTCCTGAATGGGCCGCAAGATTCCGTAGCAGTAGTTATGCTCTATATAAAACAGGTATCGTTTCATGCGTGGCTCACTCGAGCAGGATTTCCCGGTAGAGGTCCAGGGTCCTGATCACCGTATCTTCAGATCTGAACCGTGTTGCAATGCGGATCCTTGCATTTTCACCGCAACGCCGCCGTAACCCGGGATCATCGTAGAATTTCTCCATTGCCTGCGCCAGTGCAGGCACGTCGCCTACGGGCACTACCAGCCCGCATTCACCGTCTACGATCAGTTCGGTGTTGCCTCCGACTGGTGTAACGATGGCCGGGACGCCATAGGCCATGGCTTCGATCACAGCGCGCGAAAGGCCTTCCCCACTCAGTACCGGTAAGGCACACACATCACTGGCAGCCATAATAGCCGGTGCGTCCTTCCTGAACCCTGCGAAATGAACGCGTTCAGGGTGTTGCAGCTTACTTATTTCACTGTGCAGTGATTCATTTCCCTCATGCCCGACAAACAGGATGTGGATATTCTTACCGGGGTCTGTCTTATCCAGCGCCTGCATCAGTTCCCAAAGACCCTTGCGTGGCCGCAGGCGCGAAGAGCAGGTCACGACCATGGCCCCAGGCGGAATACCGAACTGCTTCAGGTCCACCGGATCGTCTGTGTACCAGGACAGGTCATGTCCCTTGTTGATGGTAACTACCTTTTCCGGGTCCAGTCGGAACCAGAGGAAATGCAAATCCAGTAAATACTCCCGGATTTTCTCTGCAACGCAAATGATCCGGCTGATCCTGGGGTTCAGAAATCGTAGCCAGGACAAAGGCGACAGCCAACTGACGTTCCCGATCACGCCACGATAGGCAAGCAGTTTTACCGGCAGGCCACGGCTGGCCAGCACCATGTGCAACACGGTGCGGTTGGTGAAAGCGTGAACGATGTCGATTTTCCGGGAAAGGATGGTCTCACGGATTAGCTTGAGCGCCTGGCGGTCGAACTTGCGATCCAGGGGAATATCCAGCACAGGGATACCGGCATCACGGATACGTTGCACGTGCACAGAGCTCAAATCGGCCATGACAATGGGCGAGACACCCGCTTCACCCAAACCGATGATCGTGGCCGATTCCGGTCTGTCGCAATTCTTGGTGATATACAAAACCCGCATTGCAGTTCAGGGCCTGTCCATATTTTCTTCAATCCAGCGATAGGTATCTTCAAGGCCATCCCGTAAGCTGATTCGCAGTTCCCAGCCAAGAATTCTGTTGGCCGTGCTGTAATCCGCGCAGCGCCCTCTTTTGTTTTCTGTGCTGGGTAATTGCTGCTGCCACTGAGGTTTCGTCGCGTCGGTAAGTTTCTTGGCCATGAACTTGACGACAATTGACTCGCCATCCTCAATGCTTCGATTTTGATTCCCTGCATTGAACAAAATTTGCTCCTGTCATGGCAACCCGGGCTTGCGGCCTGATGCCATATTAACGCTTCACATAGCGATAGCGTTCGCTCATTCGCTTCAGGCAGTCGTCGAAAGTTCTGCTAATTTGGGTGGTATTCCTGATTCTCTCGATTTTTGGCCAGGTTGCACGGCGGCCTTCAAGCATCATGGTGCTCGCCTGACCGGGGTCGAGGTTGGTGAAAATCTTACTCATGTTCATCAGGTTGCGTTCGGGGTAAATGGTAATGTCGCCACTGTAATTTTGGCTGACAAGGGCGTGAGCCTTTTTGATAATTGAGCCAAGCCCCGGCAGGTCGAAGTGCTGGTGGACGAGTTCCAGGAAATGTTCGATCTGTACCAGGGGCGCCTTGACAATCACGTCCTGAATGAATGGGACAAGGCCGGTGTCTTCAACCTCGTCATTGAGAAAGGGCACAACGTGCGGATTGGTCTGGCTGACAATGTAGTGATTGATGTTATGCAGGCGATTCACTTTTTCCTTGGGGATATCCTCATGAACCGTGCCGTCGATCCAGCGGCTTTGCGGCATGTAGGCAACAGATTTCCCGGCGAAGTTCTTGGCCCTGAGTTGAACAGCGGGAAATAAACCCGGGATTGCGGTCGAGGCCAGAGCTGCCCTGCGGATCAGGACATTGGGTGCAGTCAGGTAGTTGAGCAAGCGGGGAAACTGATGAGAGTCCGAAGGAGACACCGAGATATTCAGAATTCGGCTGGTGTGTTTGTAGGCCTCCAGGAAGGTCATATCAGGGATGTTTTTGTCGATGGATCTCTGTAGCATTTTCTGATCCAGTACCCCTTCCCCCTTCAACATGTCGTACAGGCCGAACATGCGACTCCACTCGAAATCAATACGCCCGGGTTCGAACATCTGCCCAAGTTCTGTATCAGTGTGCGTTGCCAGGACGCCTGCAATGATGGAACCTGCACTGGATCCGGTGATCACGCGGGGCAACACACCCTCCGCCTGCAGTTCTTCGATAACCCCCAGGTGGAACAGTCCCAATGAGGCGCCGCCGCTCAGAAGGAGTGCGGAGCGCCCAAAGCTACGGGCAGCACGCTTCATAAAGCGTCGCTTACGTATGGGCGGAAGCGTTCCGACGGTGCTGTCGCATAAAAGGTTAAGCAATGCAGTTACTTCATCGAGGTAATCGTTGACCAGTTTCTTGGTGCCGCACCGTGCCTGCTGATACAAGGAAGGATTGGCCATGTTGCCGATGTTGCCGTGCAATTCTTCACGCAGTCGAAAGACGATCTGGTCGTAGTCATTTTTCTTTCGAAGTTTGCGAAACAACCTGATTCTTGAGGTAAGCAAGCGGTAGTCGTAATCATCTGATTCCGGCTCGAGGCGCCACAGGTCTTTGCCTTCAAACTCGTCCAGCGCTTGTGCTGCAAGCGTCCATTCCTGGTAGGTTCCGGCCCGGTTCAGGGTCTTTTCGAGGCGAGAGAATTTGCTCATGGCGCACAAGATATCAGGAAATGCCTGACAAGCAACTGCTTCATGTCGCGCAAGCGGATTATCAGACCATTCAGGGGCTGTTTTTGGACGGATTCATCTGCCCGGCTTAGCTACTGATTCTCGGAGTTATCGTCCTTAGCGACCTTGATACCTGTTAAATATGCCGCCAAAGGCTTTGCGTTTTTGCCAACCGGCTTATCCCACAAGGAGTAGCTGATCACCAGTTCATTATTGCCGGACTGCAAGTCAAGCTGAACAAGGAAAACAGAAGGTGTGAGCAAGCGGCCTCCTGCTGTCAGCGTGCTTGCCTGTGTTTCCATTTTCCAGGACTTCGATACGGGACCCTGAAATCTGATTTCCTGGTCCGGGTGTATCGCCAGAAGGCTGATTTCCATCCGCACTCTCTGATCTTTTCCGGACTGGATGTTCAAGGAAGTTTCAGGTCCAAGAATCCATCGGCCACGGGGCAAGGCGCGGCGGTCAGCACTGAATTCCGAGTCGGAAAAAGGACCCTCCAAAGGACCCCAGTGAGGGCTGGCAATAAGCAGGGTTTTGCATAAATCGGGGGTCATGCACTGGATGATGTTTTCGAGCAGGCGTTGCTCATTCCAGATTACCGTCATCATGGGTTTGAGTGTGTCATCTGCCACAAGGTATATCTTTCGGTCTACTGTAACTGCGAGCAGGGTTGATTTATCGCCTGAAGTTGAAAGGGGAAATTCCCGTTTATCAATTAGCAGGCGGGATGACTTAAACTGGTCTCCGATTTTTTCAAAAAGTTTTCCCGGCACGGGAATGATGTTGATTTGGTACTTCCCTGTTGGGTCAAGTATGTCTGTGGTATTCAAACTGTATTCATAAACAACTTCTTCATCCAGTTTTATCCTGACAACCGGCGTCGTTGATCCGGCATTGAAGTCAGACCAGTAAGTCCTAAGTACCACCAGTTTCTGATAATTCAAAAAGAAGTATGTCGACAGGAGCAGTAACGCAACTGCTGTGACAAGCCACTTGATGATGTTTGTGGCCATTATTTATTTCCCAGGAAATAGTAGAGCCCGGGCAAAACCTCAATCATGGCATCATCTTTGATGGTCAGGCATCGATTGGTCTCGCAACTGCTCAGCAAAGACACCTTGTTCTCCTTGAGAAAGGTCTTCAGAGCGGGCTTTGGAGCGCAAACACCGTTTTCCAGGCAGTCGAAATAAAGCGGAAGATGCATGCTGTGGGTCTTCCGCTTCCAGTGCCGGTCCATGTACAAATATTTCCATGTATCCATTCCTTCATCCCCCACAATATTCCTGGGACGTGAGGCGACATGGGCAATGGGTTCAGAAACAGGAATGACATCCATGATGCGATAAAAACTGGGCCGTGGCTGGATATACCAACTGCTGTAATTTGCTGATGTCCTGGAGTCATGGTCCAGGGAAAGATACGCTTTGAATCGAAGCATATTGGTGTAATGCGGCGGCAATAGAGTCAAGCTGGACCAGGTCATACACAACACAATCGTACTGCTGATTACCGTACTGACCGCGTTCTTTTTCAGCCATTCATTGCAGTGAAGTTGGACCCCTGCATAGGCGATCAAAACCATCGGAAAAAAACTTAGTATTCGATAACTGTTGTCATCGAAATTTAAAAACATCAAGACGGGGAACAAAAGAATCACTACGCTGGATAACAGGAATATGGGCTGCTGGCGTAAACGGGCATTAAAAAACGCCATGATTGCAATGAGCATCGCCAGTAGACCGAATGCTGCAAACTGTGGCCCAAACCCTGAAATCAATACAAGGTCAGCGCCATAAAAACTCCGGTAGTCAAAAACCCGCGGCAGGAATTCGGCTAATAATGTTTGAATAAATTCTGAATATCCCGATTTTTGAAAAAATGCTTCAACTACCCCTGTTTCTTTGGCCACTCGCTCACCGGTAGCACTTATATGCATCAGATTGGCACCGGTCAATTGGCCATAAACCACCAGATTACGCAGATACCAGTATCCACCCAGAATCAATGCGATGAGCACAGACAGTCCTGTGGTTTTTACCAGCCTTGCCAGATGTTGCCTGCCAACCAGCAGATCACGATGACGGGTCCAC